>Ga0214919_10012678_pt1 | contig 10327 bp, 10 predicted proteins | sample LL1503_MetaG_FD_177994 | JGI IMG/M metagenome (GOLD analysis project Ga0214919, IMG submission 177994) | Freshwater microbial communities from Lake Lanier, Atlanta, Georgia, United States - LL-1503 | ecosystem: Environmental > Aquatic > Freshwater > Lake | place: USA: Georgia | collected... | reverse complement strand
CAGTCGGCTGTGCTCATTGCCAATGTCGGCCCACTCACCCGGACGCGCCGCTAATTTTTCTAATTCGCCGACCTGCCATTGAAGTCGTTCACGCTCTAATAAAATATTTTTTGCATCACGCTCAAATTCTTCACGCTGCTTGATAACGGCACGCCAATTTTTAAACGCCTGGGCCACTTTAGTAACATCGTCATTCAATCCGGCATGAGCATCTAATAAAGCACGTTGTGATTCGGCCTTCAGCAGCGATTGATGTGCATGCTGACCATGAATATCCACCAACATCTCACCGACTTCGCGCAATTGGGTGATGGTGGCGGTTATGCCATTGATGAATGCTTTCGAACGGCCGCTGCTATCAATCACCCGTCTCAGCAGTAATTGACCCTCTTCTGACGAAAATTCGTGTTCGTCTAACCAACTCAGCACAGCTGAATCAAATTCACCGGTAAATTCGGCAGCAATATCGGCTTTGGAGGCACCTTCTCTAATCACGCTGGCATCAGCGCGGCCACCCAAGGCGAGCATCAATGCATCAATCAAGATCGATTTTCCAGCACCCGTTTCACCTGTAAACACGGTGAAGCCGGCGGGTGGTTCGATCTCGATCGCATCAACGATCACAAAATCACGAATGATGAGTGTACGCAGCATGGGTAGTTAGTGGAGGAATGACGGGGGCTAAAAACGAAATAGGTACTATTTTAGCTGCCCTAGTACGGAGGGATATTCATTCCAGTGCAATTTTTCACGCAAAGTATCGTAGTAACTCCATCCTTGCGGATGAAGAAATTGAATACTGTGTGCTGAGCGACGCACCGTAACCCGATCATGATGATAAAGACTGGTGAGTGACTGCATATCAAAATTGACGCTGCAATCACGACCACTAGCCAGCTCAACCACAATTTCACAACTCTCAGAAAGCACAATCGGGCGATTCGACAGCGCATGCGGAGCAATCGGTACCAAGACTGTACCGCGCAGTTCAGGATGAAGGATGGGGCCACCCGCAGCCAGGGCATACGCCGTTGAACCGGTAGGCGTAGAAATAATCAAGCCATCCGAGCGTTGGTTGTACATGAAGTGCCCATCGACCTCGACACGCAATTCCACCATGCCGGCACCGGCTCCGCGCGACACCACAACATCATTGAACGCAACCGATCTAAAAATTTCCTTACCTTGACGATGCACGATGCCCTCGAGTAAGGTGCGACGCTCTGATTCCAGCTTACCGTCCAACATGTCGCTCAACACGGGCAGCATGCGTTCAAAGGCGATATCGGTCATAAAACCCAACCGGCCCTGATTCACGCCTATCAGCGGCACATCAAACGGCGCCAACTGCCGCGCAATACCCAACATCGTTCCATCGCCACCAATCACGATGGCTACATCGGCGTCTTGGCCAATGTCTGCCAAAGTCATGGATACCAGCTTGCTGCGTTGAAGGTCCTGTGCGGTTGCGGCTTCAAAAACCACCCTAAGCCCGCGATGCTCGAGAAAATCCGCCAATTCGCCCAAAGCACTGCTGCTGGCGCCTAATTCACCGTGTTTACCGATGATGGCGACCGTAGAAAAACGTGATGTGGGAGTGGAATTTGCGACAGACATGCTCAGGATTAGACCATAACTAGCCGCAAACGGGACGCTTAACGAAGCCTGAGCTGACCGATACATAGTAAAGATTGAGGGTTTGACGCGAATAATTTTTCTATATCGGTTAAGGAAACTGGCGCACTACCCTTTGGCTCGATAGAATAAGGTCATGCAACTCGATATTCGCGCACAAACGCTACTGAAGGCACTTGTAGAACGCTACATTGCGGACGGACAGCCGGTGGGCTCGCGCGCGCTGGCAAAAATTTCTGGCCTTGAGCTGTCACCAGCGACCATACGCAACATCATGTCTGACCTGGAAGAGCTGGGCTTAGTAGCCAGCCCGCATACGTCGGCCGGCCGCATCCCCACTCCACGCGGCTATCGACTGTTTGTCGATAGTTTATTAACCGTTCAAACCATCGATGAAAGCAGCGTGGAATCTCGTTTGCAGTCCGGTGCTTCGTCGCAAAAAATTATCGCTAGTGCGGCACAGGTACTTTCCTCTTTATCTCATTTCGCTGGCGTCGTACTCGCACCTCGACGGGAAATGACGTTTCAACAAATCGAATTTCTACGCTTGTCAGAAAAACGTATTTTGTTAGTCATCGTCGCACCGAATGGCGATGTACAAAACCGTTTGCTATTGACGGATACCGATTACTCGCCCAGCCAATTAGTGCAAGCGGCTAATTACATCAATCAAAATTATTCAGGATTGTCGTTTGATGCGGTTCGTATCAAACTCAACGATGAGTTACGTGAATTACGCAACGACATGATGCGGCTAATGCATGCCGCCGTTGAAGCAGGCACGGATGCGATGAGCGATGACACCGAAGATGTGGTGATTTCTGGAGAGCGCAATTTACTTTCAATTGACGATTTGTCGTCCAACATGAGTTCATTGCGAAAATTGTTTGATATTTTTGAGCAAAAAACTGGACTGGCAACGCTGCTGGACACCTCAAGCAAAGCGAGTGGCGTACAAATTTTTATTGGTGGTGAATCGCATCTGATGCCATTGGAAGATTTGAGCATCGTCACCGCGCCTTACGAATCGAATGGGAAGATTGTCGGCACACTCGGTGTGATCGGGCCAACCCGAATGGCCTATGAGCGCGTGATTCCCATTGTCGACATCACCGCTCGTTTACTTTCCAGCGCACTGTCGCATTCCTAAAAACTAAGCATCAAGACGTAATTAAGTCACCGTATTTTTCTTATTGCTCCCGATGCGGGCAGGCCTGTTTAGTGCAATTGCCATACAGCGCCAAAGCATGTTCCGCCAACGTAAACCCACGCTCTTCAGCGATGCTGTGCTGCCGACGTTCGATTTCTTCATCAAAAAATTCTTCCACCAAACCGCAATCAATACAAACCAAATGATCATGGTGCGAGCCTTGATTCAGTTCAAAAACTGCTTTGCCTGACTCAAAATGATGTCGACTTAACAATCCAGCCTGCTCGAACTGGGTCAGCACACGATAAACCGTTGCCAGTCCGACATCGAGATTTTCGGTCAGCAGAAGTTTATAAACATCCTCAGCAGACAGGTGACGCACGCTGCTATTTTGGAAAATCTCTAGGATTTTTAGCCTAGGCAGGGTGGCTTTCAGGCCACTGGATTTCAGATCGGCGGTTTTGGGCGGCATGTTTTCGCTTATTTAACTTGAACTGCTTTATCATATAGCGTTTACCTACCGCGCTCAACGAAAGCACCTCTCATGAAGTTTTTGCAGCACTCGTCCAGTCGGTCCGCTACCTACCTAAAATCATGCATGACCGCCATTGCCTTGAGCAGCAGCGCGCTATTTTTGAGCGGCTGCGCCCTGAACCCTTTTGCCAGCAAGCCAGCAGCCCCAGAGCAAAGCGCAGCACCCGCTGAAGCCGGCATAGTTCAAACATCGCAATCGAAAAAACTGTTTGGTGTGTTGCCCGTATATCGCGCTAACGTACAACAAGGTAATTTCGTTTCAAAAGAAATGGTGTTGCAGCTCAAAGTCGGCATGACACCAGAACAAGTACGCTTCGTTATGGGTACGCCCTTATTGAATGATGTGTTTCATGCTCAGCGCTGGGATTATCCTTTCCGCATGCGTCGTGGCGATGGTCAAATCACCACTAGCCACGTATCCGTATTCTTCAAAGAAGGTCGGGTTGAGCGCTTTGAGGGCGGCGATCTGCCTCAGGAAAAAGACTATCTCGATCAACTCGCTGCACCTAAAAAATAAAATAAGACTTTAAGCACTCATCCATGAAATCCATGAAGATCGCTGTCGCTGGCGCCTCCGGCCGTATGGGCCGCATGCTGATTGAAGCCATCATTGCCGATGATCAGGCCACGCTGGCTGGCGCACTCGATCTGCCCGGCTCGCCGGTATTGGGCACCGACGCTGCCGCCTTCCTCGGTCAACCCGCTGGAATCCCGATTGAGTCGGATTTTGACAAAGGCTTGGCGAATGCAGAGTACTTAATCGATTTCACGCGCCCCGAAGGCACGCTCAAACATCTGGCGTATTGCGCTGAGCACAGCATCAAAATGATTATTGGCACCACCGGCTTTGACGAAGCTGGTAAAGCAGCGATTGCCAATGCCGCGAAAAAAACGGCCATCGTATTTGCACCCAATATGAGCGTGGGTGTGAATGTCACCATGAAATTACTAGAACTAGCCGCAAAGAGTTTTTCGCATGGCTACGATATCGAAATCATCGAAGCGCATCATCGCCACAAAGTCGATGCCCCTTCAGGTACTGCGTTAAAAATGGGTGAGGTAATCGCTAGCGCGCTGGACCGTGATCTGAAAGACGTCGGCGTTTTCGCACGCGAAGGCGTGACCGGCGAACGCGATCCTTCATCCATAGGTTTTGCCACCATACGCGGTGGCGATATTGTGGGTGACCACACCGTTCTATTCGCAGGGATTGGTGAGCGTATAGAAATTACCCATAAATCATCGAGCCGAGTGACCTATGCTCACGGCAGCCTGCGTGCTGCACGCTTCTTGCAAACTAAGTCGAGCGGATTGTTCGATATGCAGGATGTGCTTGGGCTGCGCTAAGCGCACCCAAGCTCTTCAAACTACTTTGCAGCGTCAGCGATGATTTCCCGGCATTCCAGTATTTCCATTGCAACGGCAATGGGATTGCACGTGCTACTCGTGATGCTAGTCATCTCAGGCATGCTCGAACACGTTCACAAAGATATAGAACCGCCGCCGGTCATTATCGAATTAATTCAGCCTAAAAAATTAGAGCCGCCTCCGCCGCCGCCTAAGCCTGAACCAAAAAAACCCGAGCTGCCGAAACCGCCTAAGCCTGAACCGGTCAGACCGGAACCGCCCAAAGTGGTAGAGCAGCGACCTGAACCGCCTAAACCCGAACCGGCAAAAGCGGTAGTGCCTGCTCCCGAAGCACCGCCTAAGCCCGCGCCGGCAACTTCGGCTGCGCCAGCACCAGAACCCGTCGCCAAACCTGCGCCGCCGCCAGCACCCGCCCCTACTCCAGCTCCGGCAAAAAGTTCATCGGGTTCCAGCGCTCAATACGTTGGAGCATGCGAATCGCCCTATCCCACCATGTCGAAACGCATGAATGAAAAAGGCACTGTGGTGGTAAAAGTGCTGGTAAAGAGCGACGGCACAGCCGGTGATGTCGAATTAAAATCCTCCAGCGGATACCCAAGACTGGATCAAGCATGGCTTGAGGCGATAAAAACCTGTCGGTTTACTCCATCGACTGGCAGCGATGGCAAACCCATTGATGAGTGGTTCTCTGCACCACATACTTTCAGGCTAAATTAACCAACACTTACTGGTAAATTCTCCATCATGAACGATAACCTCCACCAAACTCTAGGCTTAGCCCACTACTGGGCCCAAGGCGATGCGATTACCCACACCGTGGCGTATGTGCTTCTGCTGATGTCCGTCATCAGCTGGTACTACATCATCTCCAAGGCGTGGACATCTTTCCGCATTCGCATGAGTGCAGGTGTACTCGAGAGCTTTTGGGATGCGCCTACCATGGATGATGCGATTAATTTGCTCAAGCACGCTGATACCGAACACGTCTACGCACCACTGGCCACGCATGCAGTCGAGGCCGTGAATATCAAAGCTAAAAGCCAATCATTGAATGCGAGTGTTGATCCCGGTGAGTTAGTCACACGCACGCTGCGTCAGCAAATCAATCGCGTGTCTTCACGACTTGAGAGTGGATTAACATTGCTTGCTTCGGTCGGATCAACCGCACCATTCATTGGTTTGTTCGGCACCGTGTGGGGCATCTACCATGCGCTGGCAGCTGTCTCTGCGGCTGGCACCATACAAATCGACAAAGTGGCTGGCCCCGTGGGCGAGGCACTAATCATGACGGCGATTGGTCTGGTGGTCGCTATTCCTGCTGTGCTGGGCTATAACGCTTTCACACGCGTCAATCGTGTCACGCTGTCTGAGCTGGATGCCTTCGCCCATGACTTGCATGCGCATTTGACCACCGGCACTCGCGTTCGCACCACGCGTTAACATCCTTCATAGCGGAGACATCAGCATGGCATTCGGTGGATTCAACGACAACAACCAAGCAGGCCCGATGGCCGACATTAACGTCACGCCTATGGTGGATGTGATGTTGGTGCTACTGGTGATTTTTATTATCACCGCACCCCTATTCACGCATGCGATCAAATTAGAACTGCCGAACGCACAATCGCAAGCCGCCCCCGAAAAACCCGAAACCATCACCTTAGCGATCAATGGTGAAGGCAAACTCTTTTGGAATAATGCAGCGATCACGCGCGAAGAATTAGCCACCCGCATCACTACCGCCGCTGAAAAAAAACCTCAGCCTGAGTTGCAACTACGTGCAGATAAATCGACTCGCTATGAAGTTATCGCTCAAGTCATGGCGGCTGCCCAAGCGGGCGGCATGACTAAGATCGGCTTTGTGACTGACCCGAAAGACGTGGGTAAATAATTTTTCATCGGCCATGTTCGCCTGGCCAGCAGCGTGCAAAACTGCTGCTACTACCTCACCCACACATGCCCTTCTGGCAAAAGTAGCGATCGCGCGCCTTTAGCAACTCTTTCGAGTCAGCGCTATGTCCCTTGCGAGGGGTACCAGCCGGTATAATGCAAGGCTAACCTCACACTCTCCCATCACTCGTCATGCAAGAGAAATACAGCCCGGCCGATGTAGAACGTTCGGCCCACGAACACTGGAACAAAATCGATGCCTATAAGGTGGTCGAACACGCACGCGATGCACAAGGTCGCGAAAAAAAGAAGTTCTATGCCTGTTCCATGTTGCCCTACCCTTCCGGCAAGCTACACATGGGCCATGTGCGCAACTACACGATCAATGATGTGATGGCACGACAGCTGCGCATGAGCGGCTACAACGTATTAATGCCCATGGGCTGGGATGCGTTTGGTATGCCCGCTGAAAATGCAGCAATGGCCAATGGCGTACCACCCGCTCAATGGACCTACGCCAACATCGAATACATGAAGGTGCAGATGCGGGCCATGGGCCTGGCGATTGACTGGTCGCGTGAAATGGCTGCCTGCAGCCCTGACTATTACAAGTGGAATCAGTGGATGTTTTTGAAGATGCTGGAAAAAGGCATCGTCTACAAAAAAACGGGTACCGTAAATTGGGATCCTATCGATCAAACCGTGCTCGCGAATGAACAAGTGATTGATGGACGCGGCTGGCGTTCGGGTGCGGTGATTGAAAAGCGCGAAATTCCTATGTACTACGCGCGCATCACCGACTATGCCGAAGAACTCTTAGATCACGTAGAAAATAAATTACCCGGTTGGCCAGAGCGCGTGCGAATCATGCAAGCAAACTGGATTGGTAAATCAACCGGCGTTCGTTTTGCTTTTCCTCATCAAATAAAAAACGCTGCTGGCGAATTAATCAGCGATGGAAAAATGTGGGTCTTTACCACCCGCCCCGATACCATCATGGGCGTAACTTTCTGCGCCGTTGCGCCAGAACACGCGTTGGCAACACATGCTGCTCAATCGAATCCTGCGTTAGCGGCCTTCATTAACGAATGCAAGCAAGGTAGCGTGATTGAAGCCGACATGGCCACGATGGAAAAAAAGGGCATGCGTACCGGCCTGACTGTCACGCATCCATTAACGGGCAAAGCGATTGATGTATGGGTGGGTAACTACGTGCTTATTACCTATGGCGATGGCGCAGTGATGGGTGTGCCTGCGCATGATGAACGTGATTTCGCGTTCGCTAAAAAATATCACTTACCAATTCAAGCCGTGATTGGTGTTGAAGGTAAAACTTATAGCGATGATGCCTGGCAAGAGTGGTATGCCGACAAAGAACAAGGTCGCTGCGTTAATTCTGGTAAATACGATGGATTGAATTATCCCGACGCTGTGAATGCTGTCGCTGCTGATCTGTCAGCAAAAAGTTTAGGCGAGAAAAAAATCACCTATCGCTTGCGCGACTGGGGTATCTCGCGCCAGCGTTATTGGGGCACGCCGATTCCCATCATTCATTGCCCTTCATGTGGTGATGTACCGGTACCAGAAAAAGATTTACCCGTTGTGTTGCCCGAAGATTGTGTACCCGACGGTAGCGGCAATCCACTCAACAAACATGAAAAATTCTTAAACGTCGATTGTCCTAGCTGCGGCAAAGCGGCGCGCCGTGAAACCGACACGATGGATACCTTTGTGGATTCATCCTGGTACTACATGCGCTATTGCTCACCGGGTAGCGACAAGGCCATGGTAGATGAGCGTAATGATTACTGGATGCCGATGGATCAATATATCGGTGGAATTGAACATGCAGTTCTGCATTTACTGTATGCGCGCTTCTGGACCAAAGTCATGCGTGATTTTGGTTTGATTAAATTTGATGAACCATTTACCAACTTGCTCACGCAAGGCATGGTTCTGAACGAAACCTATTATCGCGAAGAAGTCTCGGGTAAAAAAATCTGGATCAATCCAGAAGACGTTACGCTGAAAATGGATGACAAAGGTCGTCCGGTATCAGCCATCTTAACCACCGATGGTCAGCCAGTGCATATCGGCGGCACCGAAAAAATGTCGAAGTCAAAAAACAATGGCATTGATCCGCAAGCCATCATCGACCAATACGGCGCCGATACAGCGCGACTGTTCACTATGTTTGCCTCACCACCCGAGCAAACATTGGAATGGTCAGGCGCAGGGGTTGAAGGCGCTCAGCGTTTCTTGCGTCGTGTGTGGAATTTCGCTCACGCACAAGCACAGCTGATTGATGTCAATGCGATTTTACCGAGCGATTTATCCGCCGATCTAAAAACTTTACGTCGCGAAGTACACAAAGTTTTGCAGCAAGCCGATCACGACTATCAACGTCTGCAATACAACACCGTTGTTTCAGCTTGCATGAAAATGCTGAATCTTTTGGAAGGTACTAGCTACGCTAACGATGCCGGTAGCCGCGCTGTGCTGACAGAGTGTTTGGGAATCTTCTTGCGCGTGTTATATCCTGTGGCACCTCACATTACCCATGCGTTGTGGGATGCTTTGGGCTACGCTAAGCCACATGGCGATATTCTCGATGCGCCTTGGCCCAAGGTCGACAGCTCGGCGCTAGAGCAAGCCGAGATCGAGCTTATGATACAAGTCAATGGCAAACTGCGCGGCAGCATCATTGTCGCAAAAACTGCCGACAAAGCCAGTATCGAGGCTGCTGCACTCGCTAACGAACACGTACAAAAACATCTGACAGGTACACCCAAGAAAATCATTGTGGTGCCTGGCAAACTCGTCAACATCGTCGCTTAACGCTGAACTGAAGGAGACTTGCGTGCAAACCAACCGGCGCCTGTGGATTTCGTTAATGATGACACTGCCGCTGGCCGCTTGCGGTTTCCAGTTGCGCGGCTCACGCTCAGGTGCGAATCTGCCCTTTAGCTCAGTTCATCTCGAAATCGCCAAAAACTCACCGATAGAACGCGAACTTCGAAATGCCATTCTTTCCCAAGGCAATACAGCGATTGCGACCGATCGCAAATCGGCGGATATTACTGTGCGCGTACTGTCAGAGCGTCAGGAAAAGAAAGTGCTCACGCTGAATGCGCAAGGTCAGGTGCGTGAATTTAGTTTGCTGTATCGATTACGTTTCGACGTTATCGGTAAAGAGAATGCGCAAATCGTGAATGATACCGAGCTAGCGCTACAAACTTTCATGAGCTATTCCGAATCGCAGGCTGTCGCGAAAGAAACCGAAGAGCGATTAATTTATAACGATCTTCGTGCCGACGCCGTCAGTCAAATCATGCGCCGATTAGCGCAGATCAAACCAGAGCAATAGGTCAGGTAGTGCAAGTGCGCGCTGAAGCGCTTGATGCGCATCTCGAAAAATCACTAGCCTCGCTGTATGTGATTGCAAGTGACGAACATCTGTTAGCCATGGAAGCCGCGGATCGTATTCGTAAAAAAGCACGCAGCACGGGATTTTCAGAACGCGAAGTACTCATCGTTGATCGCTACTTCAAATGGGGCGAGCTAACATCCAGCCAACAATCGATGTCGCTGTTTGGTGATAAAAAACTGATTGAGCTTCGTATCCCTACTGGCAAACCCGGAAAAGAAGGCGGACAAGCTTTACAAGATTACGCAGCGAATTGCGCAGCAGCGGCAACGGCTGACGACACGCTAACCTTAATTACCTTACCCAAATTAGATTGGGCCGCA
>Ga0214919_10012677_pt1 | contig 10327 bp, 7 predicted proteins | sample LL1503_MetaG_FD_177994 | JGI IMG/M metagenome (GOLD analysis project Ga0214919, IMG submission 177994) | Freshwater microbial communities from Lake Lanier, Atlanta, Georgia, United States - LL-1503 | ecosystem: Environmental > Aquatic > Freshwater > Lake | place: USA: Georgia | collected 2015-03-15 | reverse complement strand
TCAGCAGTTGTAGTAACGCTAGAAGTCATTCCACGCTCACTTGCAAGTCCAGGGGCATTGACATATGTAACTTCCTCAGCGCCAACAGCAATTAATGAACCTTTGAGCGCACTAATTGCTAGAATTGATGAGTCATGAACTGCAATCTCTCCACGAACTTGAATATCCATATTGACCGGAACTTCATTGAGAAGCTCGGTAGCAATCTGAGCCATTTTTTCAACAAGGGGCAGGCTTGGTCGAATCTCTTCGGCAATCACGCCTCCCTTAACATTGACGGCATCCGGAACAAGCTCGCCCGCTAGCGCTTTTCGCACTGAAACTGCAACGGCGATACCTGCGCGCTCTTGCGCCTCATCGGTCGATGCACCTAAATGCGGTGTGGCAACGACTTTATCGAGGGTAAACAATGGTGAATCCGTGCACGGCTCCGTTGAAAATACATCTAAGCCTGCACCACCAACGCGGCCCTCAACAATTGCCTCATAGAGTGCGACTTCATCTAGCACTCCCCCGCGTGCAGCGTTAACAATCCGCACCGATGGTTTTACCTTTTTTAACGCTTCAACGCCGATTAAATTGGCCGTCTCTTTAGTCTTTGGCAAGTGGATCGTGATGAAATCTGCCGTGCGCAACAGTTCATCTAGATCTACTAAGCGGACACCAAGTTGAGCAGCGCGGGCTGGCTGTAAATATGGATCATAAGCAATGACATCCATACCAAATGCCTGCATGCGTTGTGCAACTAATTGACCGATACGGCCAAAACCAACAATTCCCAGAGTCTTTTCAAATAACTCTGCGCCCGTGTATTTAGAGCGTGCCCATTTTCCAGCACGCAAAGCGGCATGTGCGGGTGAGATAAAACGTGCTGAAGCCAACAACAGAGAGATTGCAAGTTCGGCAGCACTAACGATGTTAGATGTAGGCGCATTAACAACCATCACACCTGCTGCGGTTGCTGCAGGAATGTCTACATTATCTAAGCCAACTCCTGCACGAGCAATAACCTTTAAACCCTTAGCTACAGCGATTGCTTCGGCATCCATTTTTGTAGCCGAACGAATCAAAACTGCATCTACACCCTTAGCAAGTGCTGCTAAAAGTTGGCCACGATCTGCACCGTCGCAGTTAACGACGTCGAAATCTGGGCCAAGCGCATCTAGCGTTGCTGGGCTTAGCTCTTCTGCAATCAGAACAACTGGTTTAGCCACGCGCCGCGCTGCCCTCTTGGTAATCATCACCCTTTGACTGTTTCATCCATGAAAACATCTTGCGAAGTTCGCGACCGACAGTCTCGATAGGGTGAGTCTCACCCTTAGTGCGAAGTGCGTTAAATTCAGGTGCCCCAGCCTCTTGATCATCAATGAAGCGCTTAGCAAAAGCTCCACTTTGAATATCTGCAAGGACGGCCTTCATATTCTCTTTTACATGTGGATCGATAACACGTGGGCCCGAAACATAGTCACCGAATTCGGCAGTGTCAGATACTGACCAGCGCTGCTTTGCGATTCCACCTTCATACATAAGATCCACGATCAGCTTTAACTCGTGAAGACATTCAAAGTATGCAACCTCTGGCTGGTAACCCGCTTCGGTGAGAGTTTCAAAGCCGTACATAACAAGCTGAGATGCGCCACCGCATAGTACTGACTGCTCACCAAATAAATCAGTCTCGGTCTCTTCAGTAAAGGTAGTCAAGATTCCGCCAGCGCGAAGTCCGCCGATTGCACGTGCGTAAGAAAGTGTGAGTGGCCAAGCGCTACCAGTTGCATCTTGTTCTACTGCAACAATTACTGGAACTCCACGACCGGCAACAAACTCACGACGCACCAAGTGGCCTGGGCCCTTAGGTGCAATCATGCAGACATCGACTGACGCTGTTGGCTTGATGTAACCAAAGCGAATATTAAATCCGTGACCAAATAGAAGTGCATCCCCATCTTTAAGATTAGGCAAAATCGACTCTGTGTAGATATGGCGCTGAACATGGTCAGGTGCCAAGATCATGATGACTGTTGCCTCTTGCACAGCTTCGGCGACGCTAACAACGCGCAGACCTTCAGCTTCTGCCTTAGCCCGAGATGGTGACCCATCTTTTAATCCGACGCGAACATCGACTCCGCTATCGCGCAGGTTCAGTGCGTGTGCGTGTCCTTGTGAGCCGTAACCGATAATCGCGACTTTGCGACCTTGGATGATTGATAGATCGGCATCCTCTTCGTGATACATCGTTGCTGCCACGGTGTTCTCCTTTTAGTTCTGGTAGTCGGGTTGTGTGTCGTGAACAATTGGTTGAGCTGAGTTAGGCACTATCTCTTTGATTGCAATTACATTGATTAACTTGTCCAACTGAGCAATTACTTGCTCTAAAGCATGGCCTTCTAAGTTAACTACTATGTCCATTTTAGAGGTCTCTGGGTTATCGGTAGGACCAACCGATAAGCGCTCAATGTTGTATGCGCGGCGTGAAAACAGGCCAGCTACCCGCGCTAAAACACCAGGTGAGTTTTCGACAATTACTTCGAGTGTGTGTTGGGCCATTTTATAACTCCTGTGAGTCCCAGTCGGGCGCGGTTTCGCGCGCAATCATAATGTCATCATTTGAAGCACCTGCTGCCACCATCGGCCATACCATCGCATCGCGCGCTACGCGAAAATCAACAACTACGGGTTGATCGTTAATGTTCATTGCTTTCTCAATTGTTGCATCGACATCTTCTGGGCGCTCACAACTTAATCCAACACAGCCCATCGCCTCAGCCAACATAGGAAAGTTAGGAACGCGCTTGGATTCAAGACTTGTATTTGAGTAACGGCCTTCATAGAACAATGTCTGCCATTGACGAACCATTCCAAGTGATTCATTATTGATAATTGCTACCTTGATTGGAATGTTGTTTAGCGCACATGTTGTTAACTCTTGATTTGTCATCTGGAAGCAACCATCGCCATCAATCGCCCACACAGTCGTATCAGGTGCGCCAACTTTGGCACCCATAGCTGCGGGTACTGCATAACCCATCGTTCCTAATCCGCCAGAGTTAAGCCAAGTGCGTGGATTCTCGTAAGAAACAAACTGCGATGCCCACATTTGATGTTGTCCAACACCAGCTGCAAAAATAGTTTCTGGGCCAGAAATCTTTCCTAAACGTTCAATAACATACTGGGGTGCAAGTGAACCATCTGTTGGCATCGCATAACCCAATGGATAAGTCGCCTTTAAAGAGTTGACCTGACGAAGCCACGCAGTTAAGTCTGGACGATTCTTAGCTAAGGCAACTTTAAGCGCAGGAATCAACGCTGCAATTGAATGCTTCAGATCTCCTAGAACTGCAACATCGGCGAAGCGATTCTTACCGATTTCTGCGGGATCTACATCGGCGTGAATTACTTTGGCATTAACTGCAAAGGTTGAGAGCTTGCCAGTTACTCGATCATCAAAGCGCGCACCTAATGTAATAAGTAGATCTGCTTTTTGTAGGGCCGTTACAGCTGCAACCGTACCGTGCATCCCAGGCATGCCAAGATTGAGTGGATGGCTATCAGGGAAAGCGCCGCGAGCCATGAGAGTTGTAACAACTGGAGCACCAAGTAGTTGCGCTAACTCCATTAATTCGCGTGAAGCATCAGCTTTAATTACTCCACCACCAACATAAAAAACAGGCTTGCTGGACTGTGTAATTAAATCTGCGGCATCGGTAATCGATTGTGCATCGGGAGCAAGTTTGGGCTTATAGCCCTTCAATGACACCGAGGTTGGATATTTAAAATCAGTCATTTTTTGCAGAGCATCTTTAGCAATATCAACAAGTACTGGACCAGGTCGACCGGTGCTTGCAATGTGAAATGCCTCAGCAATTGCACGTGGAATATCGGCAGGATCGGTTATTAAATAATTATGTTTTGCAAATGGCATGGTGATTCCGCGGATATCAGCCTCTTGAAATGCATCAGTACCAATTGCAACTGATGGAACTTGACCTGTGATTGCGACAACTGGAACTGAATCCATTGCAGCATCAGCTAAAGGCGTAACTAAGTTTGTTGCACCTGGACCTGAAGTGGCGATACAAACGCCCACTCGACCGGTGACTTGGGCATACCCAGTTGCTGCATGACCTGCACCTTGTTCGTGGCGCACAAGAATGTGACGGATTGAGCTTGAGAAGATTGGATCATAAGCCGGCAAGATTGCACCGCCTGGAATTCCAAACATCACATCGACGCCTGCGGCCTCTAACGATGCGACGAGTGAACTAGCTCCATTCATCTGACTCATTTTCCATCTCCTTCCGTGCTCGGTGCGGTGTGATTAAACGAAAAAACCCTCAGATTAACTGAGGGCAGCGCGCGATCGAATTGCTAGATCACGCGCTTTTAAATCACCACCACTACTAATGCTTTTGACATGGCTATATTCTCCAACAGCTTATGGATTGAGTCAAGACGTGAGATGCGTATCTCACAATTTGAACACTTAGTCGCAGACTGCGCCTTTAGATGCCGAGCCCACCAACAACGAGTATTTATGAAGAACTCCACGTGTGTATTTATGGGGCAGCGGCTTCCAGCCAACTTTCCGGGCCTCTAATTCGTGGGCATCAACCAGCAGATCCATGGTCCGATTAGTGATATCGATTCGCACAATATCGCCATCTTTGACAAATGCGATTGGTCCCCCATCTACGGCCTCTGGAGCAACGTGACCAACACACAGTCCAGTTGAACCTCCAGAGAAACGTCCATCGGTTAAGAGCAACGTTGATTTACCAAGTCCAGCGCCTTTGATCGCACCAGTAATCATTAACATTTCCCGCATACCTGGTCCACCCTTTGGACCTTCGTATCGAATCACTACAACATCGCCAGCTTGAATTGTTCCATTCTCGAGTGCATCCATCGCCGCTTGTTCGCGTTCAAATACACGTGCGGGTCCTTCAAATAATTCGATACCTATTCCAGCGGTTTTACAAACAGCGCCTTCTGGGGCAAGTGAACCACCAAGAATTGTGATTCCAATATCGGTAGATAAAGGCTTCGATGATGCGCGCAGAATTTCACCATCGGGATCCGGTGGATTAATTTCAGCTAAATTTTCAGCCATCGTCTTTCCAGTGACAGTTAATACGTCACCGTGCAGCATTTTTGCATCCAGGAGGGCCTTAAGAATTACTGGTACCCCGCCGACCTTATCCATATCGCTCATAACAAAGCGTCCGAAAGGTTTTAAGTCACCCAGCAATGGAACTTTAGAGCCAATACGGTGAAAGTCATTGAGCGTTAAATCAACGTCGGCTTCATGTGCAATTGCAAGTAAGTGCAGAACTGCATTAGTAGAACCACCAAGAGCCATTAAAATTGTAATTGCATTTTCAAAGGCCTGCTTAGTTAAAATATCTCTCGTTGTGATGCCGGCACGGATGAGTTCTACGACAGCGGCACCAGATTTAATTGCGAATGCATCTCGTCGGCGATCGACAGCAGGTGGTGCAGCAGATCCAGGGAGTGATAAACCAATTGCTTCACCAATACTTGCCATGGTGTTAGCGGTGTACATGCCGCCACAAGCACCTTCTCCGGGACAGATTGCACGCTCGATTTGATCAACGCGCTCTTGTGTAATTAATCCGCGCGCACATGCACCAACGGCTTCAAAGGCATCGATGATAGTTACATCTTTCCCATCCACTTGCCCTGGCAAAGTAGAGCCAGCGTAAACAAAGACGCTTGCAACATCGATTCGCGCTGCAGCCATCATCATCCCAGGAAGTGATTTATCACAACCGGCAAAAGTAACCATTCCATCTAGACGCTCAGCTTGCATAACCGTTTCGACAGAATCGGCGATTACTTCGCGTGAAACGAGCGAGAAGTGCATACCTTCATGGCCCATTGAGATTCCATCAGAGACTGAAATTGTGCCGAACTGCATGGGAAAACCGCCTGCATCAATCACTCCTTGTTTAGATGCTTTAGCTAAACGATCCAGAGATAAGTTACATGGTGTGATTTCATTCCATGATGATGCGATTCCAATTTGAGGCTTAACCCAATCCTCATCACCCATTCCAACTGCACGCAACATGCCGCGTGCCGGTGCACGCTCCATTCCATCAGTGACTAATCCAGAGCGAGGTTTCATCGTCGACATAGTTACTAGTCTAACTACTCGCCTTGGCCTAAGTGAGATAAAAGAAGTGTTCGAACTCGGGCAGCGTCTGCTTGACCCTGTGTCTGTTTCATGACCGCACCGATTAATGCACCAGCTGCTGGTAGATGTCCATTACGGATTTTTTCGGCAGTCCCTGGCTGTTCGGCGCAGACTTTTTCAATCGCTGCCATGAGTGCACCATCATCGTTAACAACTTTAATTCCACGAGCAGCAATTACAGCGGCTGGCTTACCCTCACCGGCAATGACGCCTTCGATAACCTGGCGTGCCAGTTTGTCCGTTAACTCCCCCGCACTTACTAAGGCAACGATCTCGGCAACATCTGATGGAGTAATTGGCAGGTTTGCAATTGCAACTTCTTTGTCATTTGCAATGCGTGAGATTTCGCCTAACCACCAACTGCGCGCCTTTGCTGGATCTGCGCCTAAGTTAACTGTGGCTTCCACAATATTTAATACATCGGCGTTAATCATTGCCGCCATCTCTTTATCTGGTACAGCCCATGCCTCTTGCAAACGTTTACGGTGAATCGATGGTCGCTCTGGCAAAGCTGCTCGCAAAGTTTCAATCCATGCAGCATCTGGGGCAACGGGAACTAAATCTGGTTCTGGGAAGTAGCGGTAATCCTCGGCCTGTTCCTTTGAGCGACCAGAGCGAGTAAGGCCAGTATCTTCTTGAAAGTGTCGTGTCTCTTGAACTACGCGCTCACCATTATTAAGCAACTCTGCATGGCGAATCATTTCTCCACGAATTGCGCGTTCAACTGAGCGAAGTGAGTTCACATTTTTAGTTTCACTGCGAGTACCTAAAGTTTCGACACCAATAAGGCGCAATGAGACGTTAGCATCACAACGAAGTGAGCCCTGCTCCATCTTTACATCGCTAACACCTAGAGAGCGCAAGATGTCGCGAAGCTCTGCAACATAGGCTTTGGCAACTTCTGGTGCGTACTTACCTGTTCCAGGAACAATCTTAGTCACAATCTCTACCAAGGGAATTCCTGCGCGGTTGTAATCTAGAAGTGAGTACTCCGCGCCATGGATACGTCCAGTCGCACCACCTACGTGAAGAGACTTACCAGTGTCTTCCTCCATATGTACGCGCTCGATTTCGATTCGGAAAACCTTAGGACCCTCATCGGTTTCGATCTCGACATCAACATATCCGTTAACGCAAATCGGTTCGTCATACTGTGAAATCTGGAAGTTCTTAGGCATATCGGGATAGAAATAGTTTTTGCGTGCAAAGCGACTAAAGGGTGCGATTGAACAGTTCAAAGCTAGGCCGATTTTAATCGTTGATTCAATCGCTTTTTCATTAACCGTAGGCAACGCACCTGGAAGCGCTAAACACACTGGACATGTCTGGGTGTTTGGCTCTGCACCAAAAATCGTGCTGCAACCACAAAACATCTTCGATTGCGTATTAAGTTCAACGTGGACTTCTAAGCCCAATACTGGTTCGTATGTGGCCATTACCTCATCGTATGTAAGCGCCATTTATTTTCCTGCCAATGCTGGAATCTTTGACAGCAAAGGTGCGCCCCATTTACTCAATAAAGCCGCTTCAAGTGCTGCACCCACTAAGTACATGCGATCATCCTGCATCGCGGGTGCCATAATCTGGAACCCGACTGGCAGGCCGTCCTCCGGTGCTAATCCAGCAGGTAATGACATTCCACCAATACCCGCCATATTGACTGGAATAGTTGCAATGTCATTTAAATACATGGCGATTGGGTCGTTAGATTTTTCTCCGATTTTAAAGGCAGTTGTTGGACATGTTGGTGAGACCATCACGTCGCACTTTTCAAAAGCTTTGTTAAAATCTTGCGTTATTAGGGTACGAACCTTTTGGGCGCTTCCATAATAGGCATCGTAATATCCAGATGAGAGCGCATATGTTCCAAGAATAATTCGACGCTTTACTTCGCGGCCAAAGCCAACTTCACGCGTTAGATTCATAACCGATTCAGCGGAAGCTCCATCGACATCGCCAACGCGCAGGCCATAACGCATCGCATCAAAGCGCGCTAAATTTGAAGAACACTCAGATGGCGCAATTAAATAATATGCAGCAAGTGCGTACTCAAAGTTTGGCGCAGAAACTTCAACAATTTCAGCTCCGGCAGCGGCCAATAACTCTAGAGACTCTTCAAAGCGTGTGCGGACTCCACTTTGATAGCCCTCTCCATTGAGCTCTTTAACAACGCCAATCTTCATTCCCTTAACGTCACCGCTCTTAGCGGCAGCAACTACTTGCGGCACTGGGGCATTGATACTTGTTGAATCCTTTGGATCATGTCCAGCAATCGCTTCATGTAGTAACGCTGCATCTAAAACTGTGCGTGCACATGGACCTGCTTGATCAAGCGAGGAAGAAAATGCGACTAAGCCAAAGCGCGATACGCCACCATAGGTAGGTTTGACTCCAACGGTTCCAGTTACTGCAGCGGGCTGGCGAATTGAACCACCAGTATCGGTACCGATAGCAAGAGGTGCTTCAAAAGCCGCTAGGGCTGCAGATGATCCACCGCCTGAACCTCCGGGAATTCGTGATAAATCCCAAGGATTATGCGTTGGTCCATAGGCAGAGTTCTCAGTAGATGAGCCCATTGCAAACTCATCCATATTGGTCTTACCTAAAATAACAATTCCATTTTTCTTTAGATTTGTTACAACCGTTGAGTCATATGGTGGGCGCCAACCTTCAAGAATCTTTGATCCACATGTAGTTGGAACACCTTTTTGTGTCATGACATCTTTTAGTGCAAGCGGAACACCTGCAAGTGGAGACATTTTTTCTCCAGCTGCACGCTTAGAATCTACTTCTGCGGCTTGAGCCAAAGCACCTTCATTATTTACATAGAGAAAAGCGTGAACATCGGTATCGACCGATGCGATGCGATCAAGGTGTAGTTGGGTTAATTCAACTGAAGTAATCTCACCAGTGTTGAGTTTGGCCGCCATCTCTGCTGCGGAGTTGCGAATCATTCTTCACCCAAAATCTGTGGCACTCTAAAACGGGACTCTTCCTGCGAAGGTGCACCTGACAAAGCTTCTTCAGGAGTTAACGAGGCAACAACTACATCAGGGCGAAAAACATTGCGCAAAGGTAACGGGTGTGACGTAGGTGCAACATCGGCACCCGCAACTTCTTGAACTCGCGCGACGGCATCAAGGATGACGGTAAATTCTTTGGAGAGATTTACTAGCTCTTCGTCGCTCATTTCGATGCGTGCAAGTCGTGCAAGATTTGCGACATCATCGCGGGAAAGGCTGGTCATGGGTGTGATTCTAATTAATTCGCGGGCTAACTGCGAATCTGACCATTTCCAGTAACGATCCAAGTCGTTGTAGTCATAGCTTCAAGGCCCATTGGTCCTCGGGCATGCAATTTCTGATTAGAAATCCCAATTTCAGCGCCAAAGCCCATCTGTTCGCCATCAGTAAATCTCGTTGATGTATTAACCATGACAGCCGCACAATCACTCAAGGCTATAAAGCGGTCGGCATTAGCTTGATTTTCCGTGACTATAGCTTCGGTGTGCTGGGTTCCATATGTTGCGATGTGATCTGATGCCGCATCTACTGAATCAACGATGGCGATATTCATCTCTAACGTTCCGTACTCGGTAGACCAATTTTCTTCTTCTGCCAAAGTGGCTGGAATTTCGCCAGCGATTGCCAGGCTGGCACTATCGCAATGTAGAATTACACCAGCATCATGTAGAGCTTTTAAGGCTGCCGGTAGAAAAGTTTGCGCAATATTTTTATGCACCAGAAGAGTCTCGGCCGCATTGCACACACTTGGACGTTGGATTTTCGAGTTAAGAATAATAGGTAGCGCAATATCTAAGTTAGCGAACTCATCAATGAAAACATGACATACGCCTGCACCAGTCTCAATTGTTGGCACAGTAGATTCGTCAACGACCATACGAATTAGTGAAGCGCTTCCACGAGGAATTACTAAATCTACTTTTCCACGAGCATGTAGCAAAGCTTTAACAGTTTCGCGGGAATCTGATGGGACTAACTGAATAACATCGGGTGAAATTCCCGTTGTTGCTAAAGCATCTCGCATAACAGAGACTAAAACTTGATTACTTGCTTCAGCACTCGATGATCCGCGCAATAAAGCGGCATTGCC
>Ga0214919_10012674_pt1 | contig 10333 bp, 6 predicted proteins | sample LL1503_MetaG_FD_177994 | JGI IMG/M metagenome (GOLD analysis project Ga0214919, IMG submission 177994) | Freshwater microbial communities from Lake Lanier, Atlanta, Georgia, United States - LL-1503 | ecosystem: Environmental > Aquatic > Freshwater > Lake | place: USA: Georgia | collected 2015-03-15 | reverse complement strand
TTGAAGCTGCGAGTGAGGCTTTTACACCCGTTGGACACCACATTGAAGCAGGACCGAGTCAAAGCAATCAGCGCATGAGCGCCACTCACCAGCACCTTTTCTCACAGTACAGATCTGACATTAGCTGGAACGAACGCACCCGAGTTTCTGATGTAATGGCGTCATAAAGCTAACGTAGCGGGAATTGCCATCCAACCGACGTCCCAACTGATGTATTGCAACCATACCGCATCACGTGAATTCTCAGACAGTCTGTAAATCCTCAAACACGATGACTGATTCGAGCGCTTGGTGGAGGTGACGGATTTGGTGGGAACGGTACATATGTGAACGCGCAATCAGCTGGGGAGTTACTCCAACAAGTGATGACGTGAATGCACCCGAATTCGTCACATCTTTTGTCATCATTCCACGTATCTCCCACGTACCGTAGACTGTAACGAGTGTCTGTTGGAACACTATCATTAGCTGCATACGCACTGTAAGGACGAGTTGGTTCGTTACGCCCTGTCTTATCATAATAGCACAGGACGTTTTCTGGTTTTTGTCCATAGTATCGATCGTCTGGCGCAAGCGGCAACAGCATCTCTGCACCCACAAAATTCAACCAAGGATCGTCGGGTGATAGGGTACGAATACTAGGAGCACACTGAAAGCTGCCTGGGTGATCTTGATTTTCGACCTTTGAATTATTAGGTATTGGCGCACTTCCAAAACACTGCCCCGTTCCGTAGTCACAAAAATTAGATTTGCACAGCCAGCTATCGGTACAGTAATTACCTGCGTCGACAGTGGCACACGTCCATAGCCCACCTGGACCGACGATTCTATAACCGCCAGTTCCACAACCGTCCTCTTGTGATACTTCGAAACCTGAGTTGCGGTAAACCGGTTGATCGAAATGTTTCAGATACGACATGAACCTTTCCAGCGGATTATTATTTTAAAAAAAGTATACGCTTTTCAGTCTCTACCTTGCGTTCGCCGCCGTTACTCGTCGGCAGGACGACATTAGGCTTACGTTCAAACGTTCAAATATCGCGCGTTTGTCCACGGGAGTCATGAGCGAAGTATTATATCAAAGAGAATTCAAAGCTCTGTATTACCTTGCCCAAATTTGGGTTTTTCAGCATGGATCGTCTCACTGCGGCCCTGACGCAATGTCGTCGTGATGACCAGGGCCTGCTCAAACTCAGCGACCTTTGGTCAGAGGCCAAGTCTGTGGATCTGAGCCAAGTGCCCGGCTTCGTCCTGGAGCTCCATACGAAACGCCAGACTGAGCTGCAGCTTGAGAACATCGCCCAGGTCTCAGTCACAAGAAAGCGAACGCGAGAAGAGGCCGAGGACGAGCGTGCCATTGCAGAGATAGACGCCAAACGAGATTTAGCAGTCGCGGAGCTCGGTGCGAAAAGAGAGTTTGCCAGAGACCGAGAACAACTCTCCACAGATCGAGAACGGTTAATGCTTCGATTGGCCGCTGAGGGAAACGCCGATGTGATAAAGGCTCTGTTTGCACCAAAACCATGAGCTGCGCGCCCTGAAACCCTTTCTCCACCACAGACTCGACCATCTCAACAAAAAGGATTGCCCAGGCAAGGATTGGTTTTACATCACACTGCCGGCGGCCGCTGAGGTAATTGTACAGGCAACGAGACCTATGCGCATTTGCTTCAGAGTCCTACGTGCCTTGTGAAACGGAACTAAACTCTCACCAACTTATCGGCCAACACCTTCAGGGCCAACTCCAGTTCTCCAGCGGACTCCAGCAGCAGCTGCACGGCCGCGTGGCCTTGCTCAACCCAGGCGGAGGGTCCTGCGTGTCGCCGAAAAAAGCCGTCGAGGAACTCCTTCTCCGCGGCAGCGTCCGCCTCCTCCCCCAACAGAGCCTCCAGGCCTGGCAGCTCTTCCAACCGCGTGGGCGAAGGCAGCGCCGACCGCAGGTAGCTCACGTCCTCGTCGGTGCAGCAGCGGAAGGCCCAGAGACCTTCTCGGGGCACGATGCTCAGCGGACTGCCCCGCGTGCGCCTCGCCTTGAGGCCGCCCCCGCCTTGCTCGAAGATCCTCCTGCGAGAGCCGCCGTCGATGCGCCGGAAGTAGCTGCTCGCCGAGGTGGCCGGGTCCTCGATGTCTTCGACGGCCGCCGCCACGGTGTCGGAGCGGGCGTCGTGATAGCGCAAGCAGTCCTGGCAGTTCACGCAGTGCATCCTGGAGGCCGTCTGCAGATCGGAGCCCTGCAGCACGCCGTAGCCGCAGACGGATTTGTCCAACTGCTCGAAGGCCTCGGCGTCCCTCAGCCGCGCCTCGAAGACCGGTCGCTGGTCGATGCCGGTGAGCGCGGGCGGCGACGAAGTCAGGGCGGCGTCCAAGCGCCGACAAAACTCCGGATCCTGGCTGGCGCCGTTCTCCAGACCGTCCGCGAGGCCCCTTACCTCCTCCCAAGCTGTGGGGTGGTGCTCCACCCGGGCGGAGTACACCACGAACTTCAGCCTCAGCCTCCTCTCACCGCACCAGCCTCGGGCGAAGGGATTGGCGCCCAGCACCGCGTCCTTGAAGAAGAGCGGCTCGCCCTGCTCCCCGAAGATGTGGCTCGCAGAGACGTGCGAGGAGCCCGGCAGAAAGCGCAGCTCGGCCTGCACGACGGTGCCGCTCTTCCGGAAACCTCTCCGCAGCGGCAGCAGCGCCAGCGTGGTGGCGAGGTAGAGGTAGCCCAGCACGTTTCTCTCGAACTCCGACCTCAGCTCTTGCTCGTTGCACGTCTCCTTGTCGCTGTAGCTGGGGTTCCTCACGGGCAGCAGCTCGAGCTCGGGCGCCTCCGCGAGAAAGGCCCGGTAGGCGTGCTTGGCCGAGTTGGCGTAGGACATCACGCCGATCACCAGCTGCTTCGTTCGCTCGTCCGAGGTGTGCAGCTGCAGCGTGCCCCCCGCCTCCACTCCGAGGCAGAGGCCCCCGCCCACCGCCCTCAGGCCCTCCAGCGGCAGCTCTTCGCCGCCCTCCTTGAAGACTTCGAGGTGCCTCCTCAGCCCGGCCAGATCGCCCGCGGCCCTTTTCACGGCCTCTGCGAAGAGCTCCTTGCTCCCGTGCGCCACCACGGTGTAGCCGTCCGTGCGGTCTCCGCTGTCCCAGGCGGCTCGCATCTTCAGGGCCCTCACGGCGAAGACGAACTGGTCGGCCACCACACGCCCCAGCGGAGAGCCGCCGAAGCTGAGCCCGACGCGCCTCCCCTCGCAGAGCTTCTCTCGGCCCTCCACCGTCTCCTCTCGTCGCGTCCTTCTCCGAGCGTCCAGCATCGAGGCGCAGCCTCGGTCCTCCGGCACCGCCGCCCACTGGGAGTCCTCCGCGTCGACGATGGCGGCGGGCTCCTGCTGCTTTTGCTGCTCTTGCTGCTCCTGCTGCCCCTGCTCTTGCTGGGCATGCTCCCACTCGAAGAAGACGTCGACGTTCAAGCACGCCAGCGCGGCGGCGCTGCGCTGAAAGGCCGGGTTCGCGTTCACCTCCCGCATCGGCTTCTTCTGTCCCCTGCTGTCTGCGCAGTCGCACTTGCCGCTCGCGCCGAACTTCCCACAGGCCGAGCACGCCAGGCACGCCAGGCACGCCAGGGGCGCGCCCCCTTCGCCCCCAGCCTCCTCGTGTCGCTCGAAGCCCAAGAACCGGTACACCTCCGTCATGATGGGGTCGAGGCGGACGCAGCCAGGGCTGGAGCGACCGGCCTCGTTCAGGCCGTTGACGCTGCCGTTGGGCCTGCTGGCGTCCTGCACCGCCACGAACACCGACATCATCACCTGCACGCAGCTGCCGAAGTAGCGCCCCTGGCGCCCGGAGACCATCGGCCCCTGGTTGGAGACGCTGCTGCCCGGCGTCCGCCGTCGCATCTCCGTGAGCGCCGACGCCGAGAGGGGGCGCGAGCTCTGCAAGACCTCGCGCACGAAGGCGGCTTCCTCGGAGAGGTGGTTCACGAGGTCCAGCGTGCCCACGCCGGAGGCCAGGGCCAGGCTCGTCATCCAGGCGCGCGTCAAGTTCTGCACCGCCGTCCTCGAGGAGATGCTGCTACTGGACAGGAGGCCGGTGACTCGGCCGCGTCCGCCGGAGATCCAGTCCTCCAAGAAGACCGAGACGAACTTCTGGTAGAGCTTGCCCAGCTTCTGCCCCTCGCCGTAGAGCTCCATGGTCAGGTACTGCACCTCGTAGCGGTAGCCCTCCGCGCAGGCTTCCACCAGGATCTTCTTCACCCAGAGGTCGCAGGGGGCCTCGACCAAGAGGTGCTTCGCCTCCTCCGCGTCGCCGCCCAGCACGAAGCCGAGCGCCTGGCCCCGTCGCACGTGCCTGTAGGGCTTCTGCACGAGGCCGCTCCGGTCGTCGAGGTGCTCCCCGACGTCGCGGACGTAGGGCTTGCCCGAGGGCTTGCCCGAGGGCTTGCCCGAGGACTTGCCCTCCACGTGCTTGCACAGCGGCGCGGCGTGCCCCAGCCGGGCGTCGAAGTTGCTCTCCCAGTGAGTCCTGGCCGTGAAGAAGAGGCTCTGGCTGCGAAAGGTGAGGTGGCGGAAGGCGTCCGCGGACTCCGGCATGCTGTCCTCCTGCATGATGGTGCCGAAGTCGTGCAGCACGGCCATGAGCTTCAGGCTGCTGCCGTAGTGGTTGTCCGGCGCGCAGCCCACCAGGTTCCGCATGTTGCTCCTGCACGGGTCGTAGCCCACCGAGCGGAGCGAGGAGATGGAGCCCCTGCTGTGCGTCAGCGGCTCCGCCTTGTGCGCGTTGAGGGCCATGCACACGCTGTAGCCCTGCCGGATGGGGTGTCCGGCCTGCCAGGTGGCGGCGTCCTCCGTCTGCAGGACCCGCATCGCCGACTCCAGCTCGGCGCTCAGCTTGTAGAAGCTCAGGCCGTCCGAAGCCGACAGCTCCCGCGCGCTCTCCTTGAGCACCACGTGCCTGTCCAGGGCGCAGTAGGTGACGACGCCCGCGTACACGAGCTTGTCCCACGTCAGGCCCTCCTGCTCCAAATCTCGCCAGCTCTCCGGCAGCGCTTCAGCGGAAAAGCCCCGCCCCTCCTTGAGAGCCCGCAGCGCCGCCTCCTCGGCCTCCGTCAGACGCCTCCACCCCGCGGCGCGAAGCAGCTCGTGGCCCGAGCACAGCAGCGTCACCACGGGGCCTGACGAGCTGTAGCTCAACACGGGGCAGCACATGGCCAAGTCCGCGTTGCGCCGCCCCCACGCGGCCTCGTGGGCTGCCGCCCGCACGCCGTGCATCACCGCGTGCACCTCCGAGGCGTCGAACCGCAGCAGCGTCCTGCCCCTCACCTCCAGCCGCCCGGAGCCGCGCTCGCTGCCCCAAGAACGAGCAGCCGCTTCGACCCGCTCCAGCAACGCGGCGAGGTCCTGCGGGGACGGTCTCTTCTGCACGCTGGACCCGGTGAGCAGGTAGACCTTGAGGTCGGGGTTGTTGTCCTTGCTCGCTCTGCCGTCGACGAAGTTCTCGGCGAGCTCCGGCGGCGCGTTCTCCCCCCTCCGGCTGTTGGTGCCCTTGGCCGAGTTCTCCGTGCCCGGGGCGACGACGTTCCCCACTTTGGGCTTCCCGTCCTCCGCGTGGCCCAGGAGCGCGTGGCGCAGCAAGCGCTGGCCGACGGAGCCGGAGGCGAGGTGCTTGGCCACGTCGAGGGCGAAGAAGAGCCGCTGCCGCCGCCAGTCCTTCGGCGCTTCCTTGGCCTCCTTGCGGGACGTGACGACGCGGCAGAGCTCGAAGCCGTGGTAAGTGAGCGACACCGGGAAGCGGCAGAGGTGGCACCGCCAGGCCACCTCCCCGGGGAGGTCCACGTTGTGCCGCGGGTCGTACTCGGCGCCGCACATGGGGCACGAGGTGCTGCACAGGTCCCAGGCGCAGGCCTTCTCGTGGAGGAAGTGGAAGCCCGCCTCTGGAGGGCTTCGGCAGCTGTGCTCGGAGAAGGCGTCGAGGACGACGGAGGCCGGGGCCCCCACCGGCGGTCTCGAGGGGCGCGAGCACCGGGCCATCAGCTGCTCGTCCGGCGCCTCGAAGGTGCCGTCGTAGTGGTGCACCACCGCCTTGGACGTCTTCTTGCCCTCGCCGTCCGCGCTCTTCCGCTGCAGCTGCCCCAGAGAGGCCTTGCGAGCTGCGGCGAGGCCTTGCAGCACCGCCTTGCGCAGCAGGCCCTCCCAGACGTCGGCCGCCGAGTTCATGCTCTTCGTGGACGGCAGCGCGTCCGGGGTGCGCTGCAGCAGCTGCACCGCCAGGGCCTTGGCGAGGAGGCCGCAGAGCGCTTCCATCTTCGCCGCGGCCGTGTCCGGCACGTGCGGCAAGAAGTGGCCCCTCTTCACCCGCTTGCTCTTCGGCCTGTAGGCCTTGGCCGCCGAGACCTGCGAGACCTGCGAGGCGACGCACGCTTCGAGGAACAGGCCAGGCGGCGCTCGGTCCATCTCTTCCTGCAGGGCCACCCCCAGTCCCCTCAGAAAGTCCGCTCTCGCCGCCTGCAGGGTGCACGCCTCGTCGTACTCCTTCAGCAGCCACAGCAGCCACGCCATCAGAGGCACCGCCTCGGGCTTCTCCTTCACGGCCTTGCCCACCACCGCGCGCCTCAACTCCTCCGACAGCTGCGCCTCCTTGCCGCTCTCCGAGGCGGGGGCCCTCACGAAGAAGAGCAGCTCCACCTTGCCCACGTCCACGTCCTTGTCCACTTTGGGGGACACCTCCCTCGGAGCCTTCGCGTCCTTCTCCTGCGGCGCTCTGAAGCGGCCCTCCACCAAAAAGTTCCGGCGTCCTCCAACCTCGTCTCGACAGGCGATGCTGCACTCCAAGCAGTCGCCCATCCTGACGACGTAGGCCACGTTGGGGCGAGTCTCGTACCTCCGCTTGAGGTAAGCGGCGGTGCCCCGGAAGCGAGGCACGTCCCCCTTCCTGCAGCTCGGAGCAATCGCCAAGACCAGCCTGCGAAATTACGAGTTTGAGTTAAGTCTGGGGTTGAAGTCCGGGATTGGGGCAGATTAGTTTCACGACCTCCTGGAGGGCAGCGTCAGCGTCTCCTTCTCGTCGCCACGGAAAAAATGGAAAGAGAGCTGGCCCATCACGCAGATCACCTCGCTCCCGTCGGAAGCCGGGAAGCGGCGACTGAAGTCGCAGATCTGAGCCTCCACCGCCACCTTGTCGCTGCAGCCCACAGAGCACGTCGCCGGCGACAGCGACAGCACGGCGCCCCTCAGGTTGGCGCAGGCCTGGTGCATCTCGTAGCAGGGCTTGGAGTCGTAGCCGTACTTCACCTGCCAGGCCTCGGTCGGGACGTCCAGCCCGGCCGTGGGCAGCAGCCGCAGAGAGCCCCCGACGAAGGAGTAGTCCGGCGAGCAGCCGGGGTTGAACGGCGCCTCGTGCACCTCTCGGCTCTTGTCGTAGCGGACGAAGGTCTCCAAGGCGTCGGCAGAGTGCAGTGCGGCGCCGCAGCAGTACGGAGGCCGATGGCCGCAGAGCTTGGAGAAGACGCTGCCCGTGATCCTGCGCAGCCTCGAAGAGCCGCTCCTCTGCGCGTAGGCCAGCTCGGCGTAGTCCAGGTGCTTGGCGTCGGCGGCTCTCCAGCAGACGGTGCAGTGCGTCAGCGGCAGCGACAGGGCCTTCACTCGGTGTCTCAGCTGCCCTCTTCTCTGATGCAGCCACAGCAAAAACTCCTTGCACTTCTCGAGCAGCACCCTCGGCTGAGCGTCGGGGTTGCCCGTAGCCGCCACCACGGAGGAGCTAGCGAGTAGCGGCAGCGGCTCCTCAAAAAAACAGTACGCCATGGCTGGTGTCTGAGCTGGATGAAAGTCTAAGCGGTGTTCTGAGTCAAATTGCTGCGTCGGAACAGCGCGATTTTACGCTTCTTCCATGGGATTCAGTTTGTACTTGCCTTCTTCGATTTTGTCACCATCTTCTCTCTTTTCATTCATGTCGGCAATACTCTTATCGATTTCACCCTGCATTGCAGTAATCTTATCTTTTTGAGCTGCTACTGCTGTCGGATCGGTCTTGTTGATAGCAGCAGTTATTCTGTTGGTTGTGTCAAACTTAGCAAACATGGCATCGAATGTCGCCTCTTCGTCTGGCTTCACATTATGCGCGCTCTTCGCTGCGTTCAGGTCCCTAGTAAATCGTATGTCATCGGCGGTAGCACTCGTGCCCGCAAGTCGTGCCGCGTCCTCACGCTGCTGCCCCAGAGTCCCCTTGGGGTTTTTGAAGCGGTTTCCAAGCCACAACATGATAGCACTCCCTGAAAGGCGAATAATTGCAGCACCCAGAGGTATCAAGAAGGGCATGAAGAAGAGCAACGTCTCATTGTTCTCGCACCAGGTCACGAAGTCCGTGATAAGCTTGACGACAGGTCCGAGAATCTCCTCTACACCTTCGACAGCGCCATCACTGAGTTTCATGATACCGGCGAGGGTCGCGGCAAAACCGGCCAAAAGAGGACCGCAGAAGACAAAAAGCACTCCCGCGATGAGCAAGCCCACCCAGCGGCTCGAAAAAAAACCGCCAATCCCACCGCTACGCGCTATGTCTGGAAGAGAGACGGCCGCGGACATTTGTACTGGCGAAATATAAATGACATCGACTTCAGCGGCCGACATCGTGCAGCCAGATCAGCTCCAAATCAGCATAGCGGCGCCAGCCAAGAGATCGTTTACGGCCACTGCTGTCACGCTGGCGGTGTGGTTCTTGGTCGTCTACCTCGTTTCACAGCTCATCTTCGTGTACGTGAACCACATGGCCACGTTTTTTTGGTGGCGACAGGGCGACCCGGACAATAGTTTCAGCCACATCATGAGCATTTGGGGGGTCATGCTGTGGATGGACGGTAGCTACCTTTTGTACAGCACTCTCATGCTCTTTTCGCCCGGCCCTACTAGACTGACCGACGCTCAGATACAGTTCATGGTGGGAAAGCTCTTCCCATTCCAGACCTGGACCGACGACAAAGGCGTCCCCCGCGGCATACTGACGCCCTATCAGCTCTGCAGGACCATTCTGCTCACCACCAAAGATCCCCAGCCGGATCCTCGGTTCGTAGCGTGGATGGCGAAACACAAAACCACACGGACCGAGGCCAGCATCCAGGATCAAGACCCAGCCCTAGCACTCTCATTCGAAAGCGCCACCAACCTAAGTGGTACGGTTTTGTGGGACTACAGCAACCCCAAGAAGCTAAAAAATGGCACATATGGCGTCTATCCACTCGCCGCCAGCCGACCCGACTGGATGGGGTGCATACAGGCTTGGGCGAATGGAGGAATCGAGAAGACAGAAAAGCTCTTCTACTGGCAGCAAGACCGTGGCACCGGCATCTGGACCCTCGCGGTCCCCTCGGGCCAAACCGCCAAAAGCGACAATTGGTTCGACGTGGACAATCAACCGGATAATGTCTTCGCCAGGTACAATATCGCCTACGACAACCCCTTGATTGTGAGTTTCGTGAACGGGGCGTTCAATTTCCCGGGCATGGCCATGAAGCCGGATGCCGTGGCCTTGCAGAATCTGTTCTGGGCTGAAAGCGGGCTCGCTGGAGGCTGGATCGGCTTCATGAAAGGCCTGGGACCCGAGGCGAGCAGCGACGACATTCACAACATCCTCTACACGTCAGTCAAGTTCCCGCCCGATCACACGGCACCAGGGTGCGGAAAAAGTAGATGGGTGGCGGCTGCGCCAGCCGGGGTTGGATCTCTCGCCGGCATGGCACTCATGGCCCCAATGTTGGCTACTCCATTCGGATGGTTTGCAGCAATTGCTATCATTATTGTGTTGGCTGCCTCAGTCTACCTCACCACCGCGGCTACCTCGAACCCTTGCTAATTTCCCATCGTCGGTAAATGGGCCAGTCGAACCCTTGCTAATTTCCAGTCGTCCGTAAATGGGCTTGAAAACAAACCGCATAATCCACCACGACTTTGCGCGTCGACGTCTGGAAGACCTGGAGAGACATAAATGGCATCGACTTCAGCGGCCGACATCGTGCAGCCAGATCAACTCAGAATTAGCATAGCCCCAGCCAAGAGATCGTTTACGGCCACTGCTCTCACGCTGGCGGGGTGGTTCTTGGTCGTCTACCTCGTTTCGCAGCTCGTCTTCGTGTACGTGAACCACATGCCCATGTTTTCTTGGTGGCGAAAGGGCGACCCGGACAAGAGTTTCAGCCACATCATGAGCATTTGGGGGGTCATGATGTGGATGAACGGGAGCTACCTTTTGTACAACACTCTCATGCTCTTTTCGCCCGGCCCTACTAGACTGACCGACGCTCAGATACAGTTCATGGTGGGAAAGCTCTTCCCATTCCAGACCTGGACCGACGACAAAGGCGTCCCCCGCGGCA
>Ga0214919_10012673_pt1 | contig 10334 bp, 3 predicted proteins | sample LL1503_MetaG_FD_177994 | JGI IMG/M metagenome (GOLD analysis project Ga0214919, IMG submission 177994) | Freshwater microbial communities from Lake Lanier, Atlanta, Georgia, United States - LL-1503 | ecosystem: Environmental > Aquatic > Freshwater > Lake | place: USA: Georgia | collected 2015-03-15 | reverse complement strand
ATGGGAAAAAAGAAAAAAGAATGATTCCACATAAAGATTTATTAATAAAATATTGCGTATAAATGAATTATTTGTTCATTCATTTCTTTTGTATGTTTAATATATAATGAAAATTTTGGTCTACGGCACGAAAGGTTGGATTGGAGGACAATTTGTAAATATTCTAAAGGAAAAGAAAATGGATTTTGTAGAAGGCCTTTCTAGAGCTGATTGTGAAAAAGATATTATTCAAGAATTAGAATATGTCCAGCCTACACACGTAGTTTCTTTTATCGGAAGAACTCATGGAAAAATACAAGATAAAGTGTATACAACCATCGATTATTTAGAACAAGAAGGCAAATTAGTAGAAAATGTAAGAGATAATTTGTATTCTCCACTTCTTTTAGCCGAGTTATGCAGCCGAAAAAATATTCATTATACTTATTTAGGTACAGGATGTATTTTTAAATTTGACGAATTACATCCCTTTGGAAAAGAAGAGGATGGTTTTAATGAAAAATCATTTCCTAATTTTTTTGGGTCTTCTTATTCAATAGTCAAAGGATTTACAGACCGATTTATGCATTTGTATGAAGATAAAGTGCTTAATCTAAGAATTCGTATGCCTATTACCGGAGAAGAAAATCCACGTAATTTTATTACCAAAATAGCTAATTATGAAAAGGTCTGTTCTGTTCCCAATTCGATGACTATTTTACCTGAATTATTACCGTATGTGCTTGAAATGATGAAACAAAAAGTAACAGGAACTATGAATTTAACTAATCCAGGACTTATTAGTCATAATGAAATCTTTGAAATGTATAAAGAAATAGTAGACCCAAATTTTACTTGGAAGAATTTTAGTCAAGAAGAGCAGAGAAAGATACTAGCCGCGGATAGGTCCAATAATTATTTGGACACAAGTAGATTAGAAAGTTTATTTCCTCAAGTTCAAAACATAAAAGATGGAGTGCGAAACTGTTTATACAATTATAAAAAGTCATTTGTTCCTCCTGAACCATGCAAAGTGAATTTACTAGTGACTGGTGGTTGTGGATTTATTGGAAGTAATTTTATTAACTATTATTTTCCCAAAAAGAAGGTCCAAAAATTAGTGAATTTAGATGCGATGTATTATTGTGCAAATGAAAAAAATGTTTCTGAAGAAATAAGAAAAAATCCGAATTATAAATTTGTAAAAGGCAATTTATGTGATGCCGATTTGATTGCTCTTTTGCTGCGCGAATATAATATTACACATATTATTCATTTTGCCGCTCAATCTCATGTTCAAAATTCATTCGATGATTCTTTGACTTTTACAGAAGATAACGTAAAAGGTACACATGTTTTACTTGAGACATGTAGAAAGTATGAGAAAATAGTGAAATTTATTCATGTATCAACTGATGAAGTGTATGGTGAATCGATGAATACAATTGACGAAACACATAAAACAGAACATTCCGTTTTATGTCCAACAAATCCGTATGCGGCAACGAAAGCGGGTGCAGAATTAATTGCACAATCATATAATCATTCTTATAAAATGCCTATTATTATTACTCGAGGAAATAATGTATACGGACCGAATCAATATCCAGAAAAATTGATTCCACGATTTATTCAGTTATTAAATAGTAATAAAAAGGTCACGATTCAAGGAAACGGAACAAGTGTAAGAGCTTTTTTACATGCGTATGATACTGCCAAAGCGTTTGAATGTATATTAGAAAAAGGAAAAATTGGAGAAATATATAATATCGGATGCGATGAAAAGATGGAATATTCAGTCATGGAAATTGCGAAAATCTTGATAAAAATGATTAAAAATACAGAGAAATACGACGACTGGATTGAATATGTGGAAGATAGACCTTTTAATGACCAGCGATATTATATTAGCAATAAGAAGGTGAAGGAACTGGGATGGGATATTGAGATTTCCTTGATGGATGGGTTGAAAAATTTGGTTTGATTTTTCTTATTTTACACATTTTCTCATCATCTTAATTTTTTCAACTAATTCTTGTGGTAATATTTTTTGAGTTGAGTTTTTTGTAGGTTTTATTGTATAATCGGCGTTTTAAATGAGAAAATATGTAATAATCACTAACATAATTGGTCTTTAAGTAAATTCAAATTATAATAATTGTATTCATTAGATGGTTCAAAATGCATTTTTTCTCCCCATTCATTCCAAGCATTTATTAATAAAATATTTTCAACATCTGAAGTTTTATAAGTATTATACGTATCTACTATTTTATGTGTAAATATTATTTTATCTGCTTCAGTATTATTATCGCAAACTGTAGATAAATTTAATCGGTTTGGTTTTATTAATCTTGCTTTATTATTAAAATCATATGCAATTGTGTGTATAACATTTTTACTATTTTCTGAATTTATAATGTAATCTTTATAATCAATAAAAATTTGTTTTTTTTCTTCATTATAGTACCTAGAAGTTTGTTTTTTGTAATTAAAATGAATGTTAAAATTAATATATTTGTCGTATTTACCATTCATAGAATTAACTACAAAATGAACACCACTAAACCCATTTAAAAGACATTCAATATTTAAAATATTATAAAACAAATCTAATTCATCACATGATAAAAACCAAGGATGATAGATAAAAAAAACTGGTTTATTTTCTATTTTTAAATAAACGGATGATTTAAAATATGTAATTAATGTTTTACTATTATTTCTTATATTTATTTCATCATAAGTATTTTCAATTTTTTCATTTTTAGAACCAAACGCAGGATTATTACTCCAATCTTCGTTTGCCCATATAAAAAAAATATTTCTATTTTTCATATTTATTGAATTATTAAAAAATTGATTAATCACATTTTCCATTATCATGTTTTTATTTGTAATTGTGTTTAAAGAAAACCAATAATAATACATAGCAAAACCACTTATATTATAATCACTAATTATATCTATTTGTTTTTGTATGATTGAATGATTTTCGAGATTATAATCTACGATGGAGTTTAAATTGTATTCACTTAAAGAGGGTGTTTCTACATTTTCTAAATTATTATCTTTTAATAATTTTAAATTTATTACATCTGTATATCCTTCATAAAAAGAAATATTGTTTTCTTTAAAAGCATGAAATTGAGGAAAATATATAAAATAAGGTTTAATATTGTATTTTATTTCTGTTAAATTGTCGTTCGAATGTTTAACATTTGTTATAAACAAAGAATCCCAGTATTTATCATAATAAAGATAAGGACTAATAGTATATAAATAATTTTGTTTACAATTTACAAACAGCTTTTCTAACTCGTTAATATTGTTAAATGAATAAGCATTATCATAATTACACAACCTATTTTCAATAACAGAATCAAAGTTTTTTTTTAAATATATTATTGGTAGTTTAGTTAGCATAGACATAGTTAATGTATAAGAATATGTTTCGGGCCATATACTTAACTCCAATAACATGTTCGGTTTATAAGTTTCAAGAAGAATATTTAATTCCTCAACGTTATTATAAAGATATGAAATAATATTATTTGAAATTCCCACTCCACCCGCTCCAAATATTATAAATTTATAATTACTATACAATTGTTGAATTGTGTTTAAAATATTCAACCCTTTTATATCCGTAATGTACCCTATTATTCCAATTACTGTATTTGCGTTTTTTGTTTTAATAAGTTTTTTAGATTTGTAATAATCTGGCATATTAATATTAGTTATACTTTTATGATAATACTTATTAAATATTATTTTATTTATATCGTTTTGTGTAAGTATTGTAGTGTATTTATTAATATCAACATTATACATATTTTTTCTTCCACCTTTGTGTAATTTTTCAAAAAAAGGTTGAGGATTTTTAAATAAATTACTATAATCATGTGTTATACCAATCACTTCTTTATACAATTCAAACAAAAAATCTATAAATGCACAATCATAATCTTTGTTATGATTAACAAAAATTTTTATTATTTTATCACAATTCGTTTTTAAAAAATCTATACAATTTTCATAAGAAAATAATGTATTTTCTATTTCATATTCTTCGTTAATATTAAGAATAATTCCTTCTGGGGTTTTTCTAATTATTAAAAATGTTTGATGACTTTTGTATTTTGAAACAATACTATTTAAAAAAAAAGTTGTTCCGCCACCACCATTATTGAAATCAACTACTAATATGAATTTTTTAAATAAATTAATATCTGTTATCTTTAATTTGTATTTTAAAAAATTGGTTTTTAAAATGTTATCCTTAAAATAAAAAGTTCTTAAAATATTTGATTCGTGTATGATAGAATTATTATCTTCGTTTTCATTTTGTAAATTGTATTTATATTTTCTGCCTTCATTTTTCCCCCAATTTAAATAATGTTCTATTACAGATTTCTTATTATTAAATCCGGCTTTTAATAAATCATGATTTAATTCAAGATACATTTTCCAATTAAAATCTATAGGTAAACGTTCTATAGGTAAAAGTATTTTTTGATTCCAATCATCTGAATCTACTATTAAAAAATCACCATTCAGTTTTTTAATAATATTTATCCATAATCTTTCAAATACATGCTCTATCATTCCATCCCTATAGAAATTATTAATATCTGTAGTACAGTTCACATTTAAACAAGAGCCTAACAGGTTTTCCTCTGTATATTTTTTATATACATCTATCAAATTTATATTATCATTCAAACCTTTATGAGTATAATAATACATTTTTACCCAATTGTAATCGAAAGAATTTTCATCATTCAAAACATTATAAAATAAACTAATTCTATCTTTAAAAATAGTTTCTAATACATTCCGGTGAAGAATACAACAATTTCCTTCTACAAAAAATTGACTATCGGTAACATCTATATTTAATAAATGCATCATTTCTTCAAAATATTTTATGTCATTTAGGAATCTATCCGAAGATTTATAATTATCAGTATAATGTACGCAATTTGGAAATATTCCGTATAAACTATTGTTATTTGTAGTTAACAAAGACTTAATTAAATTAATGCGTTCTTTATTTTTGAGAAATGGTAAAAAGTACTTTTGTCTAGATTCATAATCACTTTTACTATGCAAAAACAATATGTAATTATATGGAATATTGTGTTGTGTAATATAATCTAACATACATAATTTACCTCCAATATCCATGCCTTTGTTTTGTATTTTAAGGATAGTGAATAGACTATTAAAATGTGTATCATGTAAATGTCCAGTAATAAATGTAATAATAACTGAACCAAAATCCATTAAATTCTGGATAGTTTCTTCATTAAAGAAATCATAAAAAGATTCAATATTATAAATATGCAAATGTATTAATACATGAGTTGTAATGTTTTGACTCCTAATTATATCATATTGGATTGCTTTATTGGATGCAATATTTAAAATATATTTATGAAATACATTTTCATATTTATGTAAATAAGACTCTGTATTATACAATCTGCCTTCATTTTTTCCATAATAAAAATAATGTTTTTTTGCTAATTGTTTTTTATGAATGCCAGCTTCTAACAAATCTTGATTTAATTTCAAATACGTTTCCCAGTTAAAATCATCAGGTAAATCATATTTATATTTTCTGCCTTCCTTTATTCCCCAATTTAAGTAATGGGTTTTTGTTATATTTTTGTTGTGAATGCCTGCATTTAATAAATCATTATTTAAATCCAGATACGTTTTCCAACAAAATTTTTCTGGAAGAGACATATAATGTATATTTATATTTTAATTTATAAAAGGTAGATTTATAAATTAAACAATACAAATTATCATACATATTTACTTATTTTGTTCAATAATTCTAAATTTTCATATCCTGTTAAATTGTTTGGTTCTAAAACAGCTTGTTCATTCCACTCATTCCATGCATTTACGTTTATAAAATTATCGGAAGAATTGTCTACCTTTAAACAATTCACATATTTTAATACTATTCTGCAAATCAATATATGAAATAATTTTTCTATATTATCAGTTGTCGCATTTTCTATGTATATAAAATGTTTCCTTTTTCTTCTCACAATATTGTTCCAATACAAAGGCAAACCTAAATGCTTATTTTTTAAATCGTATTTATTATTACTATATTTATGTATGATATCGTTATAATCAATTGTAAAGTAATTAATTTCTTCTTTTAATTTATAATCTCTATTTTCATTAAATCCGTATTGAACAAAATGATTAAAAATATCGTTCAAGTTATTGAAAGAATGAAATACATCTGTATTCTTTTTTAAATAATAGTCAAAATCAAAATTTTCAAATTTAATAGAAGTTAGTAAATTTTCGTCTTTTAAAGTTTGTTTTATATGAGAAGTATAAATGAATGAATATAACGGTTCATATATGAATTTATTCAATCCGTATTCAATATGATTTTGTTTAATAGAATTTTCTGTTATGATTATACTTATTTTTAATCCATGTTTATTTAATTCATTTATCCAAACATTTATCATTTGTGTGTAACATGTTTTAATATCATCAAAATTATAAATATAAAAAATACATTCCCCTTTTGAATTTTTCATGTAATTCGTTTTTTTAAAAAAGGGAATTAAGTAATGTATATGTAATAAATAATCGTTATATTCTCCATATCCTTGATAAATTAAAACTTCATTATTTGTGCCATCCCATCTACGAGACCATGTTTCATTTGCCCATGAAATACAGAATGGAAAAGTAATATCGTCGTCTAAGAAATATTCTAACGGTTTATAAAGTATTTTTTTATTGTTTTCAAACCAATAATGATAGATGATAAATCCGTTAATATTATAATTTTCTGCTATTTGTATTTGTTTTTTAACAGTATCTTTATGACTCAAATCATAGTATCCAATAGATTCATGCGGTTTTAAAATATTATAATCTTTATTTCTTACATTTATTTTATCTGGATAAGGTTTCAATAAAGTCCATTCAGTAAATCCTTCTTCCCAAAACTTGTTATTTTCTGGCGTTTCATGAAATTGTGGAAAATAAATAGCATTCAACCGAATGTTATAAGTATTAAAAATATTTGTTGAATCTAATATTAAAAAATTACCATTCAGTTTTTTAATAATATTTATCCAGAGTCTTTCAAATACATGCTCTATCATTCCATCCCTAAGCCAGTATTTGTTATTATCTATTGGGCAATTCACATTTAAACAAGACCCTAACAGTTTTTCCTCTGTATATTTTTTATATACATCTATCAAATTTATATTATCATTCACACCTTTACTCTTATAATAATAATTTTTTACCCAATTATAATCAAAAGAATTTGAATCATTCAAAATATTATAAAATAAACTGATTCTATTTTTAAAAATAGTTTTTAAGACATTCCGATGAAGAATACAGCAATTTCCTTCTACAAAATATTGAGTATTGGTAATATCTATATTTAATAAATGCATCATTTCTTCAAAATAATTTATATTAGAACGAAATAAATTTGAATGTTTATAGTTATCAGTATAATGTACGCAATTTGGAAATATTCCGTATAAACCATTATTATTTATAGTTAATAAAGTGTTGATTAACTTCATTCGTTCTTTATTTTTGATAAATGGTAAAAAGTACTTTTGTCTAAGTTCATAATTATGTTTACTATGCAAAAACAATACATAATGATATGAAATATTGTTTTGTGTAACATAATCTAACATACATAATTTACCTCCAATATCCATACCTTTGTTTTGTATTTGAAGGATAGTGAATGGACTATTTAAAAGTGTATCAGACAAATTTCCAGTAACAAATGTAATAATAACTGAACCAAAATCGATTAAATTATGAATAGTTTCTTCATTAATGAAATCATAAAAAGTTTCTATATTATAAATATGTAGATGTATTAATATATCAGTTGTAATATTTTGAGTCCTGATTATATCATATTGGATTGCTTTATTGGATGCAATATTTAAAATGTATTTATGAAATAAAGTGTTGTATTTATGTAAATCAGGAGAATCATCTATGCAACTTTCATCTTTTGTATACTTCCTTCCTTCGTTTTTTCCATAATTTAAATAATGCGATACAACATCCCGTTTTTTAATAATATTTAACTTTAATAAATCTGGATTTAATTCTAAATATTTTTTCCATTTAAAATCATCCGGAATACTCATATTAAATATACATATTAAAAATAATTATCTTTTTCTTTATTGATTCGATAATGTGTGTTTTAGATATTGTTTCATTTAAAACGGATATTTTAAATGATACCGTGTGTAATAAAAAAATTGTTAATTATCTATACTTTTATCTATGCTTTGGTTACAACTTTGGTTACAAATGTATTTAGTATACAATACTTTATCGGATGCACAATAAATGTTCAAATGATTTTTTATGCATTTTTTCCAAAAAGAATGAAATGTATTTTGGTCGCACTCATTTTTAAAATAATCTACATGTTCCAACGTGTGTATAGATTTTCTCCAAGCCACACCAGTATGATTTAATACAACTTCTGAATATTCAAATAATAATGTATCTTTATCGTATATTGTTTCTGTTATTTCTTCTATTTCTTCTCTTTTGTTTGTTTTAAAACTAACATACACTATATCACTTGTAGGATTTTGAATAAAATAATTTACAATAGTTTTTGAATATTCTGGTTCATGAGTATCTGTTAAATTTGCAATAGTTAAAAAAGTAGTAAATGTATTTTGAATACAAACTTCTACAAATAAACCATAATTCATTTTTACATTTGGGATATTTGTGCAAACACATGAAACGTTGTTATCATAATTTTTTATAAAAGTTTGTATTTTTTCAAAATCACATCCTTCAAAGTGATTAATAATAAAGGTTAATTTTAATTCTTTATAATTTTCTTGATTCAAAAAATTACTTATGAAAGTATCTATACAATTTACATCTTTTTCGTTTTCTATTAAACAAAACCAGGTTAGTTTATTATCATTATTTATAGATAATTTATTCAAATCATACAATATTTTTGTATTAAATGTTTTTAATTTTATATGGGTTTTATCCATTTTTAATAAATACATATGAGCATTTAAAATAGATTTATAAAAAAATACATAACTTTTAAATTTTACTAATTCTTCTTTTTCTGAAAAATAAAGTGGATAATTTTCTCCCAAATATTCTACAGTAGAAGGATTTTTGTTAACAATCACCGGAGTAGAAAAACGTATGCACTCTAATATAACATTCGTAGCAACAGCATCCTCCAAATCCATAAATATACACGAATTGGTAAATATTTTTTCGTAATTATTATTCGTTAATTCATTCAAAACATTAATACTAGATAAATCATAGTTTAAAGACATTTTATCCCATTGCTTTTTAAAATCTGATTTTACCAAAATATGTTTTGTTATAGTTTCTGGTAAAGTAAAATCAATAAATGTTTTAAAATTTCTTAGCCACCATCCTATATGAATCACTTTTTTGTTTTCCATAAAATAATTAAAATCAAATAAACTATCTTTGTTCTTGTTTATTTCTATTGGATGATACACCGATAACAGTTTATTTTTATACAAAGGGTAATGATTATATAAATATTTTTTGTGATTGTTTGACAAAGCATAAATATATTCTATATTTTCTGTTAAATTATTTTTTTCTAATACATGAAACAAATTTTCATTTAATAATTTTTCATTAAATATAACATCTTTATGAATATCTGTATTACCTTTCTTTAATTTGTCATATGGAGGGTTATGGATAAATGTACACACTTTATAGTTATTATCTTTGATTTCTTTTAAATAAGAAGCATTCTTTATTTTGTCTCCCCATAAAAAGAGCTTTTCTATCCATTCATCCAAAAAAATTATATCTTTACAATTTATATCTTTATTTTTAAAAAAAGGAATCAATTGATTTATGGCTCCTTTCCATCCATAATAATGAGTCCCATAATTACTATAACTAGTTTTTAAGACAATATTCATGTTTTCATCATAACATACTAGTGGTTTTTCTTCTTCAATCAAATTATTTAACATATTTATACCATTTTCTTCATTATCTTCTTTCTTTTCTTCATTATCTTTCTTTTCTTCATTATCTTTCTTTTCTTCTTTCTTTTCTGTATTATCTTTCTTTTCTTCTTTCTTTTCTTGTTTCTTTTTCTTTTCTTGTTTCTTTTCTGTATTATCTTTATTTTCTTCACTATTTTTATTTTTTTCTGTATTATCTTTCTTTTCTTGTTTCTTTTCTCTATTATCTTTATTTTCTTCACTATTTTTATTTTTTTCTTTCTTTTTTTTTTTATTTTTTTTATTTTTTTTGTTTTT
>Ga0214919_10012672_pt1 | contig 10335 bp, 5 predicted proteins | sample LL1503_MetaG_FD_177994 | JGI IMG/M metagenome (GOLD analysis project Ga0214919, IMG submission 177994) | Freshwater microbial communities from Lake Lanier, Atlanta, Georgia, United States - LL-1503 | ecosystem: Environmental > Aquatic > Freshwater > Lake | place: USA: Georgia | collected 2015-03-15 | reverse complement strand
GATCACATCGAGTGCGAACACAATGGACATCTGTACATCTTCGGCAAGCTTCTTCATATTTGTTTCAAGGCTCCAAGACGCAGCATTGTAGATTTGACCAGCCAATTTGTTCGTTACAATCGCACACGTTACGTATTCGATCGTTTCAAAACCCACATCATCAATAGGATACCCGCTCAACGAAAATGCACAGCCACGCACAGGATTCGGAACAGATATGGAGGATGTTTGAAACTCGAGAACCGCTAAAGCTCCAATGCAACCAATCATCGCATTCGCATAGTATTGCGAAAAGGGCGGGAATTGACGTTCGAATTCCTTTCGTTTCTTCTCGCCTTTCAACGTATCCAGTTGTCCCTTGCGTCCCTTTTCGTATTTTTCCTCGGATGGAAGATAGGATTTGAATGTTTTTAGAGATTCTACGGCTCGAACATACATCTCCGCGTTGTTTGAAACGTTCACATCCATGCCGCATGCTTGAAAACATGCATTCAATTCTGTGTACAGAACCACCTCGTCGCCTTTGAAGGGGAATTCGGCCTGTTTTTCATCGGTTTCGGATTTTAGGAGCATATCGTATACATCGACATCTTCGCCGTCTATAACCGTGCGACCCACCATAGGTTTTCCCTCGTCATCAAATTCGATGCTGGTAGAATATTCGATTTCGCGGATTTTTTGACCACATACGCGACAGATGTAATTTCCTTCGAATGCGGGCCCTGCGAATTCGAGCAACAAGGCCTTGTGTAACGTATCTTTCTGCCCAACATTCATGAATTCGTTCAGCATTAGAACTTCGTGCATGCAGCATAATTCGCGGTTGCACACATTGCATTGCACATAATTCCCCATTTTCCCACCATTATACGTTTGCAGGAACTTATTGAATAATAACATGCGTTTTTCGTCGTCTTTCACACTTCGCAACCGTTCGTATTTTTTCACATGCACACAAGGATTAATATCAGGCGAAGCAGAGAATCGAGAGAGCAGCTCGCGTTTTCTGTTTGTTACATGTTTTGCTCGTTCCAGTTCTCCCGTATAATTGGTCTCCACGTAGGGAAAAGCGTCTAGAGGCAATCCGCTGGCCAATGAATACCAGAAAGGCCCTCCCGTATAATTGGCTTCTCGTAGCAGTTCGTCGGCTAAGGCTAAATCGCTTGCCTTCAAGTTCGAGTATTTATGCTTTTCTAAAAAGTGTGCTAAGCGTTCCTGAAACAAAGATTCGCTCCGTGAAAAAAGCGGACTTTCCTTTTCGACCATGTTTGGAAATACCGGCCCGTGGGGTTTCGCCAATTCCGTATCAGCCATTTCCTTCAATTTCGGAAAGGCGACATCCCACTCCGCTTGACCCCGTTGGGTAGAGTCGAAAAGAACTTGGAACAGTTCTTGCGAAAGTTCGAGATTGCGTAATCCGAACGAATCGATCACACTCGTCGATTTCGCGTTAATAAAGGCCAAACTGGGTTTCAACCGATCGGCCAATATTTCTGTAAGAGAATCCAGTTCGCCCATCACGTGTTGATCGGCCCAACGCTTTTCTAATGTGGGGAAAAACAGATGCCCCGCTCTTCGGCTTCGTTCGCTGGCCACAATATCCCACAAAAGAACAGACGATCGTTGCGATTGCCGAAATTGGGTCAATTCCTCGGAAAGAATGATCTTTCCAACAACATCGGCTGTATCCGCCTGAGCAACCGTATAAGAGATTTCGGTTGTTTTCCTATCGACTTTCTGCAAAAGTTTGATTTTGCTCGGCCCCAACAAGCGAACATACTGATTTTGTATGGAACCCAAGAATGTATTGTTGATTTGATTTATGATTTTCCCAAGCTCCAAAGGCGGCAACTGCGGAAACCCGTCAATTTCAGCAAGAGGAAGTTTGGATCGCAACACATCTTGATCGGTTTCAATAAACTGTTCCGTTTGTTGTTTGGGCTCGAATGTGCGAAGCGTTTTGAATAAGGAAAATATGTAGGGTAAGAAACCGGCTTCCTTTTTCGTGGACTGTTCAAATTCCGCAGCTAAGTTGAACGAGGCATACAAACCTAACAAATCCTGCCGAAACGAAACATCTGCGTCTTCGCCGACGTTTTCAGGATCGTATTCGTCGACATACAAAACCTTTTTCACATTGGCTACGGGCAAAATTGCTGGGATATTTCCAGATGTTGTTTTTTCTAAAGCATCTTGCACTGTATTCACTATGTATGAGCGAGGTTCTGCGTCGAGTTTAATCGAGCCACTTCCATCGCGCACAACGACGGAATTCTTCAAGGCTAAAAACACATCGGTCATTCGAAAAATCTGTAGAGATACTTTGGGGTCTTTTTGACGCTTGATAGGAATATCGTCCATAAAGGCGGTGAACATATCCTGACGTTGAACGGCATCGCTATAGGTGAATTGCTCTTCTTCTTCATCTTCGTAGGGTATTACGTCAGGATTGAATTCAAAATCCGGGGCTGCGACAACCTCTACGCCTTCAAGTACAGGCAAATCTTCGTCCTGTTCTGCCTCCTGTTCTGGTTCCGGCTCTTCTTCCTCTCTTGTTTTGGCTACAAGAAACCCTATCGCTGGCTTAGGTCCGACAAAGCGAAAGTTGAGATATTTTCCGGTATCAAGTTTTAAAGCGTCCATGTCTTCGGTAGCTATGATTTCGGTCACCTTGCCGACTTGTCCAATAGACCGGCCTTCGACATCAAACAATTCGATTTCATCGCCTACGATTGTATTGAGTTGTATGGAAAAATGGGGATCGGTTCGCTTTTCCTTTATGAATATAGCGGCCACACCCAGGGCGGGATCGAAAAGGCCATCCTCACCGATGGGGAAATCTTTTACGAGTTGTTCATGCACTGGCTTTACTCGCAACAATGTTTCGTCACGTAGAACAATTCGGCCAGTTGTAGTCCCATGAACAATACTTACAATTGTTACAAAATCGCCTAATTCAGGGTTAAGATCTTGTTCGGACATCCCTCTAACACTGTATTTCTAAAATGTGAAGATAAGATTTACCATAACATTTTTGATAGTCTTGCGTTTGATCTGTGATAAAATCCTATCGGGTTCATGACCAAGAATTTCTGTAATAATTTTTATCAAAACATAATAAGAATGCTAAAGTGTTTGAACGAGGGCTGTGAATATTTGAAACATTCAAATATACTCAACAACAATGGGTTTTTCTGCTGCAAAGCCTGTAAAAAAAACAAAGGGCATGGCCGTTTTTGTGAAAAAATAAAAAAGACTACACTCACAATAGAACATAATGCTGGGTTTTTTTCGTGTTGTTCGGTGAAACTGCATTTTATTGTAATGTATTTCAATGAAAATAAAAAGTTGCCTGATGAAGTAGATAGTTCAAAGCAATTTTTGTTATATAAACATTCGGATGAATTGCAAAACAAGGATGCATCTTTCGAATTTTTTGAGCATTATGATACAATTGCGAAAGAAATACAATACATAAAGCACATAGGGGATTTTCCACATAATGATTGGAGTAGTAATTATAAAAAATTAGATTATGTATCGATACAACCATTTATCAACAAATATTTTACACCGAATAAAAAAATAATCGAAATGCGTGATAGTTTGATTGCCGAATTTGGAATTGATGTTAAGAATTGCATTGGAGTGTATATTCGAGGAACGGATAAATATATAGACACACCCCTGGGAAGCTATGAAGAGTATTATCAAAAAATAAAACAGGTTATAGAATTGAATAAACAATCGCAAGTATTGTTGCAAAGTGATGATGGTGGTTTTTTAAATTATATAAAAGGAAAAGACATACAAAATCTAATAATTTTGAATAAAACTTCTGTTAGTTTCAACAAGACTGGAGCTCACTTTTCAAGTAATAATTTGCAAAATTATAAAGATATTCAATATTTGATTTCTATTTTCTTGATTATTTCAAAGTGTAAATACATTATTTTAAATTCAAGCAATTGTTCGTTGTTTATTATGTATTATAGAGGAAATTCGGAAAATGTGTATCAGTTTTCAAACAATGTTTGGAATGAATAAAACGTGGTGTACATGAATCATTATTTAACCATAATTTTACGAAACGTCGTATTGTATAAATGTTTGTTTTCACGGTTTCCACCCACTATATGGTAAATGAAAGGTGATGTGTTTGTGCATTCATTATACAATTTTCCTTTCTCTAACAAATTGTTATCTTGCGTCGTTACCCAAAAAATGGAGCAATTTGTATCAAGTTTGATGAATTCGGGTTGGTCAATATGTTGATATACATACCGACCTATAATGCCTTGATCGTTGCCTCTATCTTCGCCTTGTGCATTTTCTAAGTAGTTTATACATTCGCAAGCCATAGCATGGATAGATTCACTGTAGCCTATTATTGTGCCGGCTGCTACGTATTTATAAGGAGACCCAATCGTATCAAATTTATCTTTATATTCGGACCATTGATATGTGAAACATCGTTCGGCACTGATTGCGATTTTCGTATTTAATTTGTGAAATGCGTCAAGTATTTGATTCTGATTTCCGTTAAACAATGTATCAAACCCATCCATAAATATCATGACTTTGTTGTTTGTATCGTTTTCTGTAGCTTCTTTCATCAAATACAATCTTGAAAGAACTTGTCCCCATTTCAAATGTGATAAAAAAGAACTATCGAAGTTTATCCCTAACAATTGTGGTTTCAAATCGAATTTGTTCGCAGTTTTGAATAATTCTGCACAATTGTTGCGTATGTATTGTTCGTTGTTTGAAATACCCCACACGAATATAGGTAAGTCTCCTTTGCAAGAAGGCATGTTGTGTTTTACAACAGGTTGTTTGAACGTTTTCGTTTCCCTTTTAGGCAAAATAGTCCTTGTTTTGTAGCATGCAAAATATTTCTCTTTGAACCGCTCGTTATCAAATTCGGAAATAGATTCGATCGTATCAGTCAATTCTTTATCAGAGCAATTTAGCGAACCTGTTTGTATATCCTCCCATACTAAATTTCTATATTTTTCGGAAGAACCAGATAAATTGTTCGCATAGCAGTGGTATACACTGCTGATAGGGGGACAGAATATTTCATAATCATGTAAAAAAGATTGTAAAAATAAATAATCCTCTTCGCCATTAAATAACATGCGTTTTGGGCAACTTACTTCCTCAACCCATTTGCTATAAGAAAACACAAATCCAGCAGCTATCCAATTGGATAAAACCACCTCATTCGAATACACGCCAGAGGCTGTTGACCGCAATGTTGCTCCTGAAAATTGTACATATTTGTGGGGAGAAAGTTTGTTCGACCGTAAATACTTTTCTTCATTGTCGGTTAATTCATATGCATTTGGATAACATGATAAGATTGGTTTTGGATGAGGGCAAGATGTGAGTTGTTGAATTAAAAGTGAGTCCCATTGATATGCGAATCGCGAATGTGAGTCAATTTGTAGAAAGTATTTTTCAGATCCAAGCAATTTTGTTTGTATGATGGATCTTGCATAACATACACCTTTCGCATTTTGATATTCTATGTTTTCAATTCGAATTTGTGGGTGATTTCGATATTTGAACGATTGTATGTTTTCGACTGTGTCTTGCAAACAAACGCCGATAAAAACTCGTTCTGGAAATTGAGCTTTCTTTAACAGATCATCGATAGTTTTTTCTAATTCAGTATCTCTGTAGGAAGCTATGGATACAAATATGGTTTCATTGGAAGAACGCATATTGAAACTATCTGTGAATTCTCTACTCCATATATTGTGATTTCCTTCCCAACAAACATCCATGAGGCTTATTTGTTCTGCATTTGGCGAAGTATTGATATAATATGATTTATCCACAATGTCCTTCATGTATCCTCGCAACCTATAGATATAGGAAGAAAAGGTCGAATTCTTTGTGCCTATAAACCGAACACTTCGCGTGCATACAATTTGCTCGATCATCCCATACAAATCTTTATTTATATATTTATCCAAAAGATTCAGAACATCACGTAAAACAACTACATTATAATGCGAATGTAGGATACCAAGATCGTTTTTGTTTAATATATCTGTAGAGATGTATAAGCACGATCTTTCTGGTATGTGATGTTTGATATTATCATATAATTCTCCAATATTAATACAAACATCTTTGTATTGATTGCAAAAATCGTTTCTACGCAAATGCAATGAATAATATCCCTGATGCTTCGCATTCAAATATTCGATTATATTGTACGCTTGTGCGAAAATATTTTCTTTGTAATGTATATGTTTGCATATATAATTTTTTATTTCGTGCATGGAATCATCTTCAATCATTGCATAAAAATTGCCTAATAAATTTTTATCAAACATAAGAAATGTTGAATTAGTATCCAACCGAATTTCTCGACGCATGTTTTTGCTCAAGCTGTTTGGTTTTACGGCAGTAAGATTTATATAACTTTCATCGGGTTTAAAGGAGTATACAGTTGATATTTTTTTAATTTCTTCCCAATCATTTTTCAACCCTTGTTCCAAACAAAATTGCGATTTGGTTAACACACTTATGCCAAGGTCAGACCATTCAAAAAAAGTATCGAACCCATTGATGTTTTCGAGCATGCTTATTTTATATTGATCAGGAACAACCAGGATACGATTTAACCGAAATGCTAAAGCCGCAGCAATTTCGAAGGACATTCGCACATTATTAAATCCGCCATTCCAAGGATCACAAATAATATATTTCTTTTGTGGCACGTGTTTTAGCATACTGTTGTCTAAGTCTAAATTGTTCCAATACAGCATTGAAGGACAATCTTTCGAAATTTTCTGTAAATTTATGCATTCATGTATGCAAGAAAGGAGTTGATACTCTATGCGATTTGTAGTTTGATTACAGGAAGATGCAAGAGTCCAAGGTTTATTCAACGCGTTCACAGTGAAATCTTGTTTGAACCATATTTTTTCATTCAATGAATTATACATAATAGAGGGATAATGCACAATAGGAAATTCTTTGTTGCGAAATTCTGTCCAATTGTTGCAACATCCCAAATCTTTTCCTACAATTGTAAGATTTGCTAAGAATGCAGCTATGACAAGACCATACATTTCTGATTCCCATCTTTTTTCTTCCTTATATATTATGGTACAGTAGTGAATATAGTCGTCTATTATTTTTTTTAAATCTTTAATTGTAATACAAAAAGGATACATAAATATATTTTTAGCCAACAGTTCGTGTTTATATTCTTCAGGCAAATATGTTTGAAATACAGGATGTTTTTCTATACCAGGGTCTGTCCATAACTGACCAACAACCGTTCCTTCCTCGACAGTTACATCTATTTTTTTCGTAAATATCATATCGGGATCTATTAATAAAACTGTTCCTGACAAATCTGGATTTTGTTCTAACCATAATTTAATTGAACAAAACTTATTCGCAATGCAATAACTAATATTGGGGTCAACTGATTTAGAATAATCGGGGCATTCAACAACAGTTTCTATTTTCGATATATGAGTAGTTTTTGGTATAACCTTATGTTCATTTGAAGAGCAATAGCACCATAATTTCCCAGGCTGGTTGACTTTTTTGAAGGAATATTCTAACAAATCTCTCTGCCAATTTTGATAGTCTGAATTGGATGTGCTGTAAAAAACATGATCAATCATTCTAACATATTTTCATGAATGTTTCTTTTAAAAACACCGCAATTAAAAGGCCTAAACAAGTTGCGAAAGAACTCCGGTCGCGGTAGAAAAATTATCAAATTTCGTTCATTAAAGGACAGGAACATCTTTATGAACGAATTCAAACCTGAATGGGAAGAATGGCTGGATTTAAATTTGCGATTAAAAAATTGTAAAAACATTATGTTCCAAAAATCATTGGATGAAGGATATAGTTATAATTTAATACATGCGAAATTGGGCATTGATTACATTGTTGAAGAAAAAAACACGTCAGACACAAAATCGATTGCTTTACGCACAGCTATCAAATTGAATGCGAGGAATTTGGAAATTTATAAAATACCTAATTTTTTGACTTCCGATGAGTGTGACGCAATCATTCGCATGATTGATTCTTCCGATTTGCAAACGTCTTCAACGCAAAACGCAGGAAAAGGACCCGATGCAGAAATAAATTCATATAGGACAAGCAAGACATGTTATTTTTATGGAGAAAACAACATTGCTGATATTGAAAGCAGAATCAGCAAAACATTAGGAATAAACGACCGATTCGCAGAGAAAATGCAGGGGCAAAAATACGAAGTTGGGCAAGAGTTCAAAGTGCATACGGATTCGTTTGATGATCTTTTGGTGAAACATAACAATGGGCAAAGAACATGGACATTCATGATTTATTTGAATGACGTAGAAGAAGGTGGATACACAGCGTTTCCATATGCCTATTTTTCAAGCAAACCTGAAAAAGGTGCAGCCATAATTTGGAACAATTTGGATAAGAACAATAAAATAAATATATTTTCGACACATTGTGGGAAACCGATTATAAAAGGAAATAAATATATCTTAACAAAGTGGTTCAAAGACACAGAGACACAACTCGATCTAAAAAATTCAATATGTGATCATCATTTTCTTCCAATTTTCCACCCAGTTGGATTTGAAAAAATTACCTTGAAACTCGAATGTGTGGAAGCGATAAAAACTTGGATGCAAGAAAATAATTCTAAATTTGTGACGGAAGGAAACAAAGATAATTACACAAGAACGATTCGATCAAATATTCTTTCATTGGACAATGTTCCATCTGAGATTATGAAAAAATTCAACAGTGTGTTTGCTGATATGCTAACAAAATGGATTCATTATAAAACGGAACTTACGCATATTGCAACATACGGGATACGAGAGTATTTGAAAGGCAGTGTGCTACCAAATCATTATGATAAATTCAACACACATGTTATTAGTGCAATTATTCACTTGGATTCGGATAAACCATGGGAACTATATATAGAAGATCACAATTTCAAGCCGCACAAGATAACCATGGAATACGGAGATATTGTGTTTTACGAATCTACAACTTGTCTGCATGGTAGACCAACCAAGTATGAAGGCGAATTTTATCGCAATATGTATATCCACTTCAAGCCTGAACGATGGTAATGTAAGATACCCAAGATCCATTGTTTGTAAAAAATGGTTTTTTAGTTTTTTTTGGTTTTGCTTCAATCCATAATCGCAAACTTTGCGATTATACGGTTGACGTCCGTATACAAAACGGTTGAATCGTCGAGTGCTTCAATCAACCGTTGTTCAAACCGTTTTCGCCGCCAAATTTTGCTTTTTTTCAAGATTTCAAGGTTCAACTGTAACTTTTTGTCGAGTGTTGCAATTGCGATTGGGTCGCAAAACTTGATTTCCCTTGTGGTGCGGTCTTCAACTCCAATGATCCATTTCAACATTTTTGGCTCAAGAACATTGATGAGTTGCAACTTTGCTATATCTCGTACCATTTCATGAAAATGCCCTTCATGACAAGGGTCGTAAAAGGGCGAATTTGGTGGTATATTCATATACCACTTCATTTGTTCTATATGATGTCTGCGACAACCCTTCGTACAAAGAGCAGGTCGCAAATCTCTACCATTGTTGAGGAGTTCTCGGTATCCAAACAAAAGCGTGAGCATTTTATAAAGAAAGAAAGAATTGACGGGCAAAAAAAGGAAAAAGTGAAAAAAACTTTCAATTTTTTCCGACGCATTCGCTCAATTGGAAAAAATCCAAGAAACACTCCAATTTTGTCTGTGGTAACGGAAAAAATTGAAGGCCGAATGGGCAAAATTTGATAGGTTGCCCCCCACCCTTTCTTCTTTACAAACCTTTCCAATGTCTACTTCCATCTTTTCCACGCTCATTTCCGAGTACAAGACGTGGCCTCTGCTGTCGGCCTACCTGACGTCCGAGGCTGGCGGGTCTCTGCGTGTGTACGACCGTTCTACGCCCGAGAACCCGTTCGCACTGGTTCGCTACGTCAAGGGCAAGAGTGACCTGACGAAGCCTCACGTGCGTGTGTTCCGCTCGGTCGTCTGGGATACGCTGGAGAACCGGCCCGTGAGCGTCACGCCGTTCAAGAGCGAGGACGGCGAGACTCTGCCTGAGGGCGAGTCGACGACCGGCTACACGGTGGAGCGGTTCCTGGATGGCGTCATGATCGGTGCCTTCTGGGATCGCTACAGCAGCACGTGGCGGATCCACACCCGCTCGACGCTGGATGCCGAGTCGCGGTTCTACAGCCAGGACACGACGTTCAAGCGGATGTTTGACCAGGCTCAGCCCATCGAGTGGTCAACTCTGGACAAGACCTGCTCGT
>Ga0214919_10012671_pt1 | contig 10335 bp, 25 predicted proteins | sample LL1503_MetaG_FD_177994 | JGI IMG/M metagenome (GOLD analysis project Ga0214919, IMG submission 177994) | Freshwater microbial communities from Lake Lanier, Atlanta, Georgia, United States - LL-1503 | ecosystem: Environmental > Aquatic > Freshwater > Lake | place: USA: Georgia | collected... | reverse complement strand
CTCTTTAAGTGATTCACTCATATCAAACCATTGCATTTGAGTTGGGTCAAGGTCAGCATCCAAAACCACCTTAACCATTTCTTTTATAAGTGGTGTCATCTTACCCTCACTAAAATAACACCAATAAGTACGCCCAACAAACCGCCAATCAGCCCACTACCAAATGCAAGTAGAATTTCAACCACCGTTTTTCTCCTTGAGCTTTGCTTCTATGGCGTTTACAAAGTTTCTTGTGTACTCTGCGATATACCCACTTTTTCCGTAGCCTAGCATTTCCCTAAGCTCATCATCCGTCACCCCCTGCCATTGAGTAATTAACTTGTACGCATCAAGCATACGAATAACAAGGATAGTCCGACCATCGCTGTCATCGTAAATAGTTTCATACATACACTTAGCGGGTACAAAGTCTAAAAATTCCTCGTAGGTCATGTGTTCTTTTCTTTAAGCTTTGCTTCTGCCCACCGTGCGCCATAGACCCAATCTCTGCTGACACCAATATCATCCATGTCTTCAAGCGTCAGCCCCTGCCATTCAGGCTTTGTGTAAAGCGGCGTCATACTGTGAGCCTTGGGCCAATCTTCGGCGGCTTTTAGATCGTCGGCCAGTACCCGCTTATTGAACAACGGTTTAGCTACGCCTATTTGTTTAAGTCGGTGTAGCACTACTGGCCCAGCAATTGATGCGTACAAGTATGCCGCCGGTTCAACCACCGTTCTTCTCCTTAAGTGCTTGCTCTGTCAGCATCACTGCCCACTCAATATTTGGTGAGTTTTCAGCAATAAGTTTTGTGTGTAGTTTAGTTAAACCCTGCCATTGAGGTTTTGTGTACAACGGTGTGTCGTCTTCACTGGTTTTGTGGTTCCAGATCGTACCACCCACGGCTTGCCAAGCGTATGGTTTACCCATGAGGTCTTGCTGCGCAGTGGGCAGACGGGCTACTTTCGGTTGCTTTGCTATCATCTTTACAACGTCTTTCACCGTAAGGCCTAACTCTTTCAACAATCCGGGCTGGAGAAGAAGCTTGGTAGGTTTAGGGTTAGTTATTTCTCCCATCTCTGCAATATGGGCGCGGATCGCCACAATTGCTTTCTCAAGGCTTTCCTCGGACAGTGCTTCCTTGTCTTCACTCATTGTTTTTCCCCATCCGAGCGGTGTCATCTAAAACCCCTCTTGCGTTGTTCTCGTTCATACCGCGCATCATCCCAGAGCAGTATGCCGATATACACAGCTACAACTATTACTATTCCTAACATTACCATCCAAGTTTTCATTGCCTAAACTCCCTATAGTCCCCTAGCCGAGTACTGAGCCAGACGGACAATGGCTTGCACTCATCCTGCATTAGCCAAATCATGGCTTGACCTTTACGTCTTTATATTTTATAAGCCGGGTCACCCTGTCCATTTTTGAACAATAACTTTTGATCCAAGCCTTGTTGCTGTCCCTATCGTATAACCTGTGACATATGGCGCAGCGATATTTCATGGTTTCGCCTTCTTACCCCTTGCCAGCGTAGCAAGAATGTTTGTTTCCAACTTGCCCTGCTCGTACCCGAGGAAGAACAGCTCTACAGATGCCCAATCGTTTAACCGGGCAATCGTAACGTTTCTACCGTAGGGCGGTTTTTTTGCAACTATCTTGATAACGCCGCCTTCTCCCGGCAACAACCCAAACCCGTTGCGCTCTGCCATTTCTTTGGCGTGGGTGATAACGCTTTCAATTGACCAGGGGTTCATTCTGTTACTCCGTATCGGTTTAACAATGCAGTGAATAGCTCATGCCCATGTATGTAACCAGCGCAGTCCCGAACAATAAGCTCGGCAAACTTCTCCAACTCCTCGACAGTAATATGCGAAGTCTTGTACCCCTCAAAGGTGCCAAACACCAACCCTACTCCGCTGATGTTGGTTTTAATGTTGATGCCAGCCTGCTCGGCTAGCGCTTTGATTTGTTCGTTCATGGCTCAATCCCAAAATGGTTACAAATCAGCAGCTTGACGTTACCAGAGTAGTTGGTGCTCAACTCGGCGCACTCTCGGATAATCAAATCGGCAAACCGCTGCACGTTGATGTAGTCGGCAGTGCATTCTTCCCGCCCACGGTGGTCAACCGTAACGTCAAAGCACTTTTCCATAAACCACCGGATTCGTTCGTTCATTTTGTTACTCCAAAATGTTCTTTAATTTTAGTTGCCGCTGCAACACAAGCCATATCCCAGGTATGTCCTTGGGTTTGTCTGCTAATATCCTCTTCTATTGGGCATGGGATTGCTACCGCAATTTTGGCGCACTCCCTGGCAATAGCTTCAGCAACACGGTCTACTGTGTCCTCCCAGCCAAAGATCATGTCCTCGTAATGGAGTAGCTCGGCGCATAGCCGCTTGATGTTGTCGTTCATGTTCCCATCCTCTGTTTAATGTCTGCGCTCTCCAACGCATTGCGCATCTCCTCATGTAACTCTTTAAACGGTACAGGATCAGGATTGCATGAGTGCCATTTGGCATCGTCCTTCATCCTCCAAGCCCCCTTGCACACTGAACACCGGAAGGTGTGCGGTGCGTGAATCCTGATGCGGTAGTCCATTTAAACAGCCTCAAGGGCAGACTTAGGAACCCAGAAGCAAGGAGCTCCCCTCCCGCCTCTATCCCCGTACCACTCTTCTTTCTTGGCGTCCTTCCCATAGATCCAGCCATGAACTAGGAACTCCGGTCCTGTGCCCGTGACAAGTAAATATTTGTGGCTGTCTATGTCGTCTTTCCTGACGATCAGGTCGTAGGTCGACTTCTCCCTTGTCCTAACTTGCCAGTCTGGTGGCATGTCAGGATCAGCCTTTTCTGCCCCGATAGAGGAAGGCCAATACACCCCTAAGGCTTTGGCTGCTGCCATCTCTCCCTGCGCACCTATTATGTTGTAGTACCAAGCCTCGGCAATGCTAGCACTAGCTGCCCCGTTCCGTTCTATAAACCCTAAAGACATAGAGGACAACCGGCGACGGACACCAACCATAGCGGCAACGTACATCTCGTTGGCTGTTAGGACGACAGAGATCACGAGGCAACCCCCTTGGTTTTCTCAAAAGTTCTGAGGCCACCGAGCCCCAACATCCCCAACATCAACTGCCACAAGTTGTCATCAATGCCAGGCAGCGTAGGCAGCGGGTGGTCGAGCACAATGCCGGCCCACTGAACCAGTGGCCTGGCGATGTACTGACACGCCAAGGCCAAGGCGCAGACCCAGCCAATCGCTGGGCGCCAGCCGCTAGTGAAGGCGCTGGGGCTGGACGCTTCGGCGCGGTTAATGTCAAGCTGGCCTTGCACGATCGCTACCTGGGCGGCAAGCTGCGCTGCCTCGGCTGCGCTCTTGTCAGGCCAGATGCGGGTGATGACGGTCTGCGCCAGTTCGACGCCTGCTGTGAGTGGATCAAGACTCAAGATATGCTCCTATGAAGACTTGCGCCGCTTTAGCGTTGATAGCGTTTCCGTAGGCGCGCAATCGTCCCACTCTTGAGGTAGCCCCATGAGCCAGCGGGAATGTGCCGGGTTCAACTGGCCGGAACTTTCCATCTCTGCAGCCAAGCCAGTCAACATCTCGCCAGAAGCCGTTAGTCGGACCGGGCCGATAGCTAGCATCGCAAAGTCGTTCAGGTTCGAGCCGTGCCGTGTTGCTCCCATTGCCCGCTTCGCTTGCCCGCCTCCCGTCGAGTCGGATGTCTGCGGCGTCGGCCACCCGGAAAGCGTTACCAGTTGCGTCAGCGACGATCCGGTCATGCTCGGCGTCATCGTGCCGCCGCGCTCCCCGTCCGTCGCTGAAGGTGTTGTCCAACCCGCTATCTGCGCTTGCCGCCCCAATTGATCTAGGCGCAACCCATGCACATCCTGCTTCTCGTTGCGAGCTTTTAGTGTTCCCGTGTCCTTCCAATCCCGGGTGGTGGTGGTGGTGGTCCAGCCCGCCAAACTCGCCGCCCAGCCCATTTTGTTTGGCGTTGTTCGACCATCCGTTGCTTTCCAATTCAGATCGTTGGTTCCAATTTCCGTGCAGGGCGTCGGCCACCCAGTACAGTCTGTCCCTGATGTGCGGAGCACCGACGCTCGCAGACGGGAACGGGACGGCCCCGAAAGCGTAGCCCAAGGTTTCCAAGTCAACTTGTACAAGGTCGATCCAAGCATTTGCGTCCTTGCTTGCAACCTGCTCTCCAATGACCGTTGCAGGCTTGCACTGCTCAATGAGGTGGTGAAAGGCGGGCCAGAGATGCCGCTCATCATCAAACCCGCCGCCTTTACCTGCCGCGCTGAAAGGTTGGCAAGGACAGCTTCCTGTCCAGACAGGCTTATCGTCGGGCCATCCGGCCTGTCGCAAAGCGTGACTCCAGACCCCGATTCCGGCAAAGAAGTGGCACTGGGTGTAACCAACCAACTCGGAAGGTTTGACATCTTCAATTGATCGTTCATCAACATCTCCGGCGGCTATATGCCCCGCTGCTACTAGGTTGCGCAACCACTGCGCCGCGTAGGGGTCAATCTCGTTGTAGTAGGCTATTGCCATTCGCCGGTCTCCATCTGTTTGGCCAGGCGTGCAGCCCTAGCGGGCGTCTGCTTGGCCCAGGTGCTGTCAAGCATCTCCATTGCAGCCTCGCCGTACTGACCGTCTTCAATGGACCCCAGCGCGCGCTTAAACTGGAGCAAGCCATTGATACCCATCTGAAATGCCATGTTTATCAGCACTGCTCGGCGCGTCTCACTCAACTCTTTCGCCCACGGTAAAGCCTCCAATACCTGCTTAGTTTTCTCGGAAATATCATTATCAAGGAGGTAATCAATTTCGCTAGGACTAAGACCACCACCGCGCCTATCGTCAATAAGTCTGCCAACACCGATAGTAAGAAAACCAAGAGTGTCTTCATACGCATAACGCACACTTCCCTCATCACGTTTAAGTTGTTCTTTAAGGTTCATTTAAAGCTCCAGATAAGAAGTAAAACAAACGCAGCAACTACTGCCCCTGCACAACCGATTTGAAAGAATCGATTAAACGGGTCACGGTAATGAACAAGAGAGCACCCATAATCAGGGCCAGAAGGAAACGCCTCATCAAGCGTTCTCGGGAATGTCTTGACTGTTTCGTTGTACTTCAATTTCTTCTCCTGCATAAAGGGGAAACATATTGCCGCCTTGCTCTGCCCATTGGCGGGCCGCAAGCTCTCTTTGGGTTAGCAGAATGCAAACCCCATCCACACTAACCATCCAAGCCACTGGCTTCAGCATATCCATGCTATTACTCCAAAGAAAACTATAAGTCCCACCGTCCAAGCAATGCTGCTCCAAAACATAGCTTCGTAATACGCTACGTCATCTTCTTCATCCGTCATGTTTTGCTCCTTTCAGGCCACCAATCGGGCCTTGGAAACCACTGAATCCCACTAGGGTTGCTATCTATCCTGTTCCCGTAGACCTCTACTTCCCTCATCTTGTCGGTGTCCATGCAAGGCCAAGACCACCGTCTTCCATCCCACCAACGCAGTGTATGTTCGCCTGTTAACCACCATCCCACACTAGGTGGTTTCCCTAAATTTGCCATTTATTTTTTCTTGTGGAAAGAGTTCCAGCTATCCAGCCAATTGCGTCGAAGACTCTCAGGGCACGGATTTACATACGTTTTGTACGGACAATGCTCCACGGGAGTAGCAGGCTGATCAAAGAACTTACGCTCCTTTAAAGTCTCCTTGGTGTGGGATTTTGAAAAAGGGTTCATCGTTTGATCTTCTTCAAAGACTTGACCGGAGCTTTCGACGCCTCCGAGTAAGTTCCAGGCTGAGTCCCGATTTTGTGATCAATGCCCCATGCTTTCACAGCAGCATCATTTAAACGCTGCGCTTCACGTTGTTGCTCAGGGGTGGGTAGGTTCTTCATGTTCCACTAGGATAAGTTTTTCAATGTCTTCACAGACGAGTTCGCCAAATGATTTCCCACTGGGAAACCTCATGTTGGCAGCTTTGTTATCCAAGGCAGATTGCATAGCAGCCTTCAGGCCAGCATTAAAAGCTGCTGTGTAAACATCACCAGATGCGATACGGGCGTGGATGGCTTCTCTGACAAGCTGGCTCATGGGAGTTCGCTTACGTTTAGAGAAGGCTTTCATGTCCTTGTAGACACTAGGGTCTAGGTAAGCCATGAATGGTTTAAATTTAGGCGAAGGGGTCATTAAAGTCCTCGTAGTCTTTTAGTAGTTGATCAAAATTGGCTTGTGCATCTTTGTTCCCATGAAGCTCTGTACGGGACCGGATGCCTAAAGAAGAACAGAGGGCTTCTGCTGCCCCGTCTTCAGTTTTGCACCCCAGGAACCTTTGGAACAACTCTGCCTTGCAAAGCATTGCTGCCTTCTGGGTACGGTTTTCGTACAGGACAGGAGACTCGTCATCATTGATCCGTACCAGAGCGCAGGCATACCGAGCCCCGACAAAATCCCTTAGAAGCTCGTCAGGGATTTCATCAGGATGCAAGGAGAGCGTCAGCACATAACCAGTCCGGTCTTGTTTCAACGCAACCTTGCGGGCTTCAAACTGGAGGGGCACGGTGTCCAGCCTGTGAGTCCCTGAGCCCTATCTGCCATTCAAAGTAGCTGGTCAACACTTGGTAGCCTTTGACCTCATCCCTAGCCTTGTAGAGGCTTTTAGCCATAGCAGAAAGCTCTTCCTTTAAGGAGAAGATGCGAGTGACAAGCTCTTCTTCCTTTTTGGTTTGCTCTTTGATCACGTTTTTTACCGTCTCGATCCCTGGCCTCAAAGCATTGACTGGCTTTGTCTTCTTCTTGGATTTGTACTTAGGCTTAGCAATCCCAAGAGCCTGCCTGCGGGCGTAATAAACATTGGAGCTATGGGATTGGGGAAAGGCAGCAATGCCTTCCTTGACCGTAGCTTTAGGGTTTACTTTAAAAAACTCTCTAATTTGGCTTGCGACAGTCATTTAAATTCTCCTTAGAACGGAAAGTCTTCTTCTTTAAGCTCTGCCTTCTTCGGGGCATCCCCGTCAGGCACATATCGGCTAACCGACAGCGACAAGAAGGTTACCCCTGCCTTGCTCTTCTTCTTCCAGCCGTTCAATTTAAATATCACAAAGCCATCCTCCACCTTGCATGCTGTCATGTCATCAATGTTCACAGCAAGCTCACCAAAGTAGTCTGGTGACTTCTCGTTGATCTTGCTCTTGCTTGCCAACAAACGACCAGAGTCCGGACGTTGCTCAAAGGGGGTGCTGTAGTCACTCATTTTCTGTTTCCTTCAGTTTGGCTCTCGCCGTTTTAAACACACTAACAACCTTCTCGTACATAGCTGCGTTGTTTGCTTGCAGCCGCTCAATCTTCTCTTGGTTCGCCTTCCAGTAGCTCATCAGGTCTTGGGTGGATTTACATATGTCCACAAAATCAATCATGCTCTGACCGAACAAAGCAATGTTGGCATCGTCCTGATCGTCCCTGGCCTTGGCTTCCACCGTCTTAACAGGAGCCTTCGCTTCCGTTTTGACTGGCTCATCCTGCTCCGGCAGATCTTCCCCGGCATAGATGTAAAGGCCAATCCCATGCAGAGCCAGAGCCTTGGTCATGCACCGCATAAGACTGGTGTTGACTTGGAAAGCATCCGGCTGCTGAATCGGCTTGTTCCTGTGATCCATGATGGGCAGGAAACAGGTCATAGCCTTGCCAAACATGGTGACCGTGACCCAGACCATCCCCGTCCCGTTTACAACCATGTAGGGGCTTTCTCCCCCGTCAAACATCTTCACTTCAAAGTTTGCCGTATGGTCTGCCTTCAGAGCTTCTGTCCAGGCCCACGCCCATGACAGATAGGACAGTCCGTTCTTCTTCTCTGTGTGGTCTTTTACCGACAGCTTCAGTAGCTCATGCACCAAGCTCATCTTGGTACTGCTTGCACCACTTGGAGACTCCACAGAAGTTTCCTGTGCAGCGCTTTGGTTCTCCGGTTCTTTCTTCGACATAGCCCTTCTCCTGTATAGCCCGTTCCTGGGCTTCGTTTAAATCGGTGTACAACTTGATGGCAGTCTTTCTGCCTTCCCTTTTGACTGCAAAAACAGTCTCTGACATCCACCGTTCTTCCGGTGTGCAGTCACTTAGATCGTCCCCTAATTGATGGGACATCTTTGAGTGCCTATGTAGATCTAGCCTGTCCCTGACGTAGGTCTCTGCCTGTACTGCGTCCCACATGGGGATTTCTAGCATCTGAATCGGAGCCTGCGGGTAGGTCTCTCTTGTGTCGTGCTTGCTGTAGTCCCGGATCATGGCGCAGATAAAGAGCCCTGAAACCTTCTTACGCTTGACGGATTCGACCAGCCACTTGTAGACGTTAAGCTGCTCTTCCCACTCCTTCTTGTTCTGCATGAAGGCCCACGCAGATGTAAACTTGTAGTCCGTTATCAGAACACCCTCTGGCGTGTCGTGTTGCAAGTCTATCTGACCACTTACGACAACACCATCAATATCTATGAATAACCTTTCTTCTGTAAGGTGATTAGGGGTCTTCCCGTTCTCAAGCACGTTGTGTAGTGCTGACCCCATTAATTGCCACAGCATGTCAGCAACATCCTGTTCTATCTCTGCGTCGTGCTTGTCTCTAAGCCTCTTGATCTTGGGTGGGCTCATCAGTTCAGTGACGCTATACTGACTAGCCCCCTTTGTGTAGCTGTCCCTGGTAGCTAGGGTCACGAACGTCTCGGGAACCCCATACTTGTTAGTGATCTTCATGTCTCTCCTAGGAGTTGCGATGCCGGAACCAGATGATAGCACTAGCCTAGAGGACTTGCAAGCTCTATCTCAAATAATTTTTGGGGAGCCTGCTTCCAAGGCCAACAGTAGGAAGATCGTCAGGTTCGGGGGCATGTCTCGCATCATCAAGAGTGCGAAGGCGTTGAACTACGTTGATCTGTTTAAAGCTCAAGCTAGGCCAATGTTGCGACCCCTTGTATGCGACGTAGTGGTTACCATGCACATCTACTACGCAAGCCGTAGACCTGACCTAGACGAGTCCCTGATCCTTGACCTACTCCAAGGCGTCATGTATTTAAATGACAGGCAAGTCAAGGAGAAGCACATCTACTGGCATCTCGACAAGGAGAACCCACGCACCATCATTGAGGTGAAAAAAATCCCCCGACCGCAGGGGAGCGGTGGGGGGACAAAGAACCGAGGAGGCTGAGCCGTCAACTCGGGTGCTAGGGGAGAGCTAGCCAACGAAGTGTATCACAAGCTCATCCGATGCGCCACTGCGCAGGTATGCTGTTTAAACACAAACACCCTACAGACGTAACTTGTTGTCAGGATTGACATTTGTTGTTACCGACCTACGGATTCTTTACAGATCCATCATTTAAACGCATATCTGCATACCTTCAATACTAGGGCTGAGAAAGGCCCATTTTTTTCACAAGGTGAAATGGGTGGTCTATAGGCAACTATAGAGACCCCACTCTAAAGATGGTGTTGCATTGTTGATTGGGGTTGTGCTACAGTCTCGGCAACGTCGGGCTCGGAAACCCGGTGGCAAGCCAATAGATCAGACTCACTGTGCCCCTGTATAGGGGGGTTCCGCTCACAAGGCGGAGTTTTCCGAACAGGGGTCTTATCTATTGGCTTTTTCTATTCCCGGACCCCACCCGTCAGTAAGGGCCATACCGGCTGCGTGGGAGAACAGGTACGAGGTATGTCGAAAGACTACGGGGCAACTACCCCCAGAAATCCTCGGGGCTGGGTTTATCCGCAAGCCTAGGGGTCAGGCAACTGACATGCGGAATCGTCCTAGACGGGTGACACCTTCTCTCTTTTCCCTGGGCTGGGGAAGGGGGGGTTTTGGGTGATATATAACAAGGCAGAGGGTTTTCCCTGACGGAGCGGTAATGATGTTACAAGGCTATGATATGTTTTACATGGTGTTCGTGGCGGGCATGAGAATGCCGAAGGTCGTCCATGAGAACATCGAAGATGCCCGACACGCAGTCAAGCTTTTAAAGGACGCGGGCTACACAAGAGAGATCTTCATCATGGGCGTTGTTGAAAAGACGCCGGGGCGCAAAATCCTGACTTTAAAGCCTCGGGTGACCCTTGAGCCTAAGCCGCCAAAACCTTCTAAGGGTAAACATCCTTTTAAGAAGCCCGTGAAAGAGGTAGTATGAAAGACCCGGAAGACAACGTAACCTACGAGCTACCACTGGAGAAGCCATGCCAAGAGACTACAAAAGGGAATATCAAACGCAGCTTGCACGGGGCGAACATGGCCCGCGCATGGAAAGGCAGAGAGCAAGAAGGAAACTTGACGCCGAAGGTGTCGCCCG
>Ga0214919_10012670_pt1 | contig 10335 bp, 9 predicted proteins | sample LL1503_MetaG_FD_177994 | JGI IMG/M metagenome (GOLD analysis project Ga0214919, IMG submission 177994) | Freshwater microbial communities from Lake Lanier, Atlanta, Georgia, United States - LL-1503 | ecosystem: Environmental > Aquatic > Freshwater > Lake | place: USA: Georgia | collected 2015-03-15 | reverse complement strand
ATCTCCTCTTGGTTATTGCGATATAGAGGAAGTGAGACAGCAATTGGAGCACCGACTAACTTCGTCTTGAATCCGACGGCACGTAAATCTTCATCTACAAGTGCTGCCAGTGAACCGAAGTTGAGACCATTAACAGCGCCGCCATCACCCCAGAATCCAATTGAAACAGGAGTGTCTTTCATTCCGCAAGCATCGAATGCAGCTTTTGCACGGGCTGTATCTTGCTTAATGGCATCTTTCTGAGTAAGTGCACCAGAGAAGAAGCTAGGAATAATTCCAGCAGCCTGGATTGCTCCGAGACCTGCATAGCGGACAATCTTCTTATAATTGATGCCGTAACGAGCAGCTTCAACGCACTTTGCATTAGAAGTAAATGCAGTTGCCCCTGAGAATGTCGCATTCTGGCTCAAGTAAAAGAAGAAAACATTTGATGCCTGTCCGGTAACTACATTTACTTTGCTGCCAACATCAGATGCTTGATCTGGTGATAGGTCAACTGCGATAGATGAAGTACCTTTGATTACGTTTAGGCGCTGTACATTTACTGGAACATTTCTAACAATGATCTTGTCATATCCAGCTTTTTCAGTACCCCAGAACTTAGTATTCTTCTCGATAACAACTTCGGTTGTGAGATTAAAGGACTTAAGTACATATGGTCCACTACCAACAGATGTTCCCTTTAGGAATTCAAGAGCTGTATCTGAAGTGCTTGCATTCTCAGCGTCTGAACCACCATTGGCCTTAAGAACTTTACTATTCATGATTCCCAATGCAGGAGAAGTCACGATTGCCAAAAGCTGTGGAGTCGCCTTTTCAGTAGTGAGCACGGCTGTTGATGCATCTGGCGCAGAGACTGTTATGCCAGCCATCAAAGACGATGGGTTTCCCTTAATGTTCTTTAGGCGGTTAAGTGAGAATACAACGTCGGCTGAAGTTACTTTAGTTCCATCAGAGAACTTAGCCTTTGGATCTATAGTAAAAGTAAATACTGTTGCTGCAGCATTTACTGTCCACTTTGAGGCGATGCTTGGTACTGGTGTTCCAGCATCTCCACCGTTATATGTGATGAGTGTCTGATAGAGAGCATGATTTATCATGTTTCCAGTTTGCTCGAAGGAACGGGCTGGATCTGTCGAAGTTAACTGGAATACATTTTCTACAATTAAATTTTTCGTCGCCGCAGTTGCTGGTGTCGCTATTAATCCAGCTGTAACTAATGCTGCTGAGATCGCGATGCTTGCAATGCGTTTAGAGTAGAGCGTCATAGACTTTAACCTTTCACACTGAAGTAGGGATCGCACTCAACCTCGTCGAAGACTAAGAATCTGAGTTCGATTTCTTGACCGAATTGTTACTAATACAGGCCCTAAAGTCAACGGATTTTAGTTTGATGAAATTTGTATAAATTTTTTGTGCGAGTAGTGAACAAATCATATTACTTTTTGTTATTTTCAAATTAGTTAGCAACTAAATCAGTGGGGTGTTTATTGATTTTACGGCCCCCTGATTCTTCGACAACAATTACATCTTCAACTCTAACCCCCACTTTCCCTGGCCAAAATACTGAAGGTTCAATGGTAAAAGTCATACCTATTTCAAGTGGCGTGTGATCTTCCTCTGAAATGTAGGGAAATTCATGTACATCAAGTCCAATACAATGTCCCGTGCGGTGTCTAAACCAATCTCCATACCCACCTTCAACAATTACATTACGAGTTGCTTTATGCACATCGGAGGCAAGTACGCCAGGCTTAACAGCGGCAATTCCTGCAGCCTGCGCAGCCATAACTAGCTCATAAACCTTCTGATACTCCCCTGATGGATCTCCTACAAAAACTGTTCTTCCGAAATCGGCGCAGTAACCGTTAATTACAGATCCAAAATCAAAGGAGACCCCCATGCCTCCAACAATTGGATTACTACTCCTGCGGTCGGATGCATCACGATTGTTTTTTGGACCCATCGACCAGACCGCGGTATCAAATGATTCGGTCTTTGATCCACGCTCGTTCATTTGAAAGTTAACTTCCGTTTTCAAATCCAACTCTGAAACTCCAATATTTACTCGACCTTGTACTTGAGCTAGGACGCCATCGACTAGATGGCAGGCTTGAGTCATCTGTTCTAATTCTTCTGCTGATTTAATTCGGCGTAACTTATTGACGAGCTCTTCAGCGTTAACTATCGTGGCCTCTGGGAATATTTGCATTAGATATAAAACTGTTTCACTCCACGTGCGAGCACTTACCGCAATTTTCCTGACATTTCCAAAACTCTGAGCTACTTTCTTGAACTTTGCATATGCATCATCTAATTCGCTGACCGTAGTGGTGTTTGGATCTACCCCATTTGGGGAATCAAATTCAACAATCATCCGTGGTAAAACGAATTTTGGATCATGTTTTGGATGCAGAAATGCACCCGCTACCCAGTGGTGTGTGTAAGCGACGTTGCCAAATGTTACGACACGGCGTTCAGTGCCAGTTAAATAGTCAAGATCGGCTGAATGCTTCGGAAGAAAAACCAAATCAACCCCTTCTTTCTCCATTAGACCATAAAGGTTCTGTCTTCGGGCTTCGTAGTCAAACATCTGGTTAGCGTCCTTTCTTTGGGTTTATAGTGGTAACTCGTCCTCATGGTTATGGATAATTTGCCAGCCCTGCGGGAATTTACGCCAAATTCCGGTATTGCGAATTTCGCGAGTCGGCGAGGCGTTGTCGATATAAACAACTTTTAGGTAGTGCCGGGCTACCGCAAAATCGCCATAAATGTCGATTATCGGATCTGCCGCATCGATGCGGGCAACTTGAGGTGCTGTTGGATCATTTGGCCGGCGGCCGCGCACTTCATTGAGACCCTTTAGACCAAAAGCCATGTCTCGTTCAGATGAGTCCCACACAGTGCAATCTTCATGAATAAACTTATCAATTTTCGGCCGGTTCTTTTCAGTAAAGCCTTCGTACATAGTGAGAACACCATTCCAGATGTAATCCTTATCTGCGTCCATTTTCTCCTCTTTCAGCATATGTATCTTTTGATTGTTGTATCTTCATTATTTCCGAAGCATCATCTAAATACTCATAACGCAGTAAAGATAGTGGGACATTCCCATTTAGCCAAAGATAATCATGAAATTCACGCATGTTAAAACCTGATGAATTGCTACGTTTAGCCTCAATTGCATCAGAAAAAAGTTTAATTATCTGCGTTTTCCCTATTTGATACGTCAATGCCTGACCGGGATTCGAAGAGAAAGTAACTGCCTCCTCGTAAGCAGTCCCATGATCCATTGGGACCTTGCGCTCTAAATAAAGGGTTGCAGTAGGTATATCTATTTCGCCGGTAGCCAAACTAACGTCGACAATTACGCGCATGGCCCGTAGTTTCATGAAGTTATACATCACGCTCTGTGAGTGAACTGCATCGTCAAATAATCCAGCTGCAAGTAACATTTCTTCGTTGTAGAAGGCAATACCCTCATTGACTCCAGAATCATAGTAACTCCGTCGAAGAGTTCGCTTATGGCGCCAAGAGATTGCCAACTGTTGGTAGTGCGCGCCCTCATGAACTATTCCAGCTCTTGTATCCCGAGCATTGGCTGCATAAAAATAAGGCAACTCTTCGTGAGGCTTTGGTACATATGAATAGCCATCTTCATCCACTCTAGATGGCCCTGTTAAATCGTCGGTGACTCCTAACCACTTAATTGGTACCAAGTAATTAGGAAGTGGCGCATTTAAGTAGTGCTTCAGACTCTTTGGCTGAGAAAGGATATTTTCACGCTCATAAAATTCTCTAACCTGAACTTCACTTTTTTCCTCGTTATCTACTTGCTCAGTATCAGTTTTAGGGATTGGCGGAACCGGTATATTTCTATGCTTATTTAAGCTTAAATGTTCCAAAGTCACGGCTCTATCCCATTCAATTTGACCGATAAGGCGCAGTTCGTCGTTTGCGAATGGAACTAATGCGACATTTTCAAAAAACCACTGATACTTTTCCGGACCAATTGCAACGATGGGCTTCATGCTGCTGAGATTGGCTTTAAGCCAATTGCGATATTTCACGAAAGCCTCACTCGCTTTTATACCTGAATTTTTCAAAATAGCGGCTCTTTGTGAATCAGTAAAACTTCCAAGCACAGAAACTAACTGAGATATTTGATTCTCGATATCTGCTAATAAATCGATAGCTACGGTTGCGTAGGGACCAACCGCATGGCCCTTAAGATTAATAATTCCATCCTCTAAAATCTGCTGTGTTCCATCGAGTACAAATATTGTCTGCTCCACATGATCAGGGGTTATTTTTAGAGGCAGTAATAAGTCAAAGACAACTCCGATAGTTTGGTCTATGTAAAATCGTGGCTGCTCCTGCCAGATCTTAAGAAAGTCAAGCTCCCATGTAACCCTTGAAATTGCACTTCCTATAAGTTGATAATCAACCCAATCTTCTTTACTCACACGAGGGGCAACTGCACTGCCTACATTAATTCCCTGCCAGCGATTATTGAAGGTTGAAATTGCTCCCCGATAGCTTAAAACATCGGCCTGCGACCAAGCTGGTCGCCAATTTCTGGGTCTTTCCAATCGAGGAATATCATCGTGCGATCTGGGTTGTTGCACGGTGCGCCATTGCCAATATTCACGGCCGAGGTCTTCGATCTCTTTTTCTAAACTCATGAATTCCCCGCAATCTATTCTCGACCAATAATCGAACTGCCTAATTTAGGAATAGTAGTTTAAAAACAACAGCAAAAGAAGGGTTCAAATGAATAATCCACCAAATGCGCATCGCGAACAATCTGGCAGAGCAACATCTATCTTGGGCTTTACTTTCTAAGCGGTTTCCCCTGCTTATACTGATTCAACCAATCTAGCTCCTGTCCTAACTCTGCTGCTGCATGCAGGGCCCAATTTGGATTTCGCAGCAATTCCCGTCCCAACATAATTGCATCTGCTTTTTTAGATCTAATTACGTTTTCGGCAAATTTTGGATCTGTAATCATCCCCACTGCACACGTGAGCATATTACTTGTTAGCTTTATATCATGGGCGAATTGAACCTGGTACCCAGGTGATACCGGATAAGAAATGTCTGCCTTAATACCTCCAGAGGAGCAGTCGATCAGGTCGACTCCCTTGGTGAGTAATATTTTTGCTAACTCTGTATTCTCTTTCGAATTCCAACCACCATCTACCCAATCGTGTGAAGAAGTTCGTAAAAAAAGTGGATGGGTATCTGGCCAGACATCACGAATCGCATCAACGACTTCTACTAAAAAGCGGATACGATTTTCAAAACTACCGCCGTAATCATCGTCACGTTTGTTAGTTATAGGCGAAAGAAAGGAATGAATCAAGTAGCCGTGGGCTGCATGGATTTCTATCACATCGAAATCGGCAACCAGTGCTCTTTCTGCAGCCATACGATAAAGTTCAATTGTTGTCTTCATTTCCTCACGTTTGATTTTGCGCGGTACTGGCAATTTACCGAAAGCAATTTCGCTGGGTGCGACAGTTTGCCATCCGCCTGCGCTCTCTGGAACGTAATCCTGACCTTGCCATGGAGCACTAGTCGAACCTTTCTGCCCTGCATGCCAAAGTTGAATTCCAATCTTTGAACCTTGGCCGTGCACAAAGTTTACAATCGGCTTCCACGCTTGAACGTGCTCTTCATTCCAAATACCAGTGTCATAATTTGTTGAACGCGATGTGGGTGAAATCGCGGTGGCCTCAGTCATTATTAAACCAATATTGCCCATTGCGTATTTTCCAAGATGTACGAGGTGCCAGTTATTGGGTAACCCATCTATAGCTGAGTACTGGCACATTGGCGAGAGCCAAATTCGGTTGGGTATCACCAAATCTCTTATTTTTATTTCATCAAAGATGCCCGGCATAGTTGCATACTATAGCTAGAATTCATGTATGGATCATTTAGTTAACGCAGGAAATTGGGTAGTAAAAGTTGCAGAAGAGTTAGTAGAAACACTGACCCCTGCCGTTGAATTAGATTGGGAATCCAAAACTCCCGATTTAGATTGGACACAAACACAAACAGCAATTCACACAATGCGTGCTGCGCTGGAGTACTCCTACCAAGTTGTTGGAAAACGAATGGATAGTTACCAGCCAATTTTATTTGAAAAGAAGGAAAAGGCCTCTCCGGCCGATTATTTACCAATGATCTTAACGGCAGCCAAAGTCTTGCAAAAAGTTGTTAAGGATTCCGATGTAAAAGATAGAGCTTGGCATGCTTATGGAATCTCTGATCCAATTGGATTCGCGGCTATGGGTGTTATTGAAATAAGTGTTCATACATATGACTTGGCAAAGGGTTTTGGTATTGATTTTATACCCAATAATATGGCTGCAAAGTTTGCGATAGATCGACTCTTCTCTGGAACAACAGAATATCCGCGACATGCCAATCATGGCGAGCTACTACTCTGGTTGGCCGGTCGAATTGAACTCTCTGGCCATCCAAGACGTCAGAATTGGAAATGGAACGGTATTCTGCGTTAAATCTGGCCAGCTATGCACGCCATTTTATATAACTATAAGAAAATGTCGATGTCGATAGAACTAGAAGTACAGCCAAGGAGTAAAGATAGCCCGTGGTGCCATTAGATTCTAAAATAAAACCTAAAATGGGTGGGAAAATAAACCCTCCTAACATTATTGAAAGCATCAATACCGTGGTTGCTAAGGGAAAACCTGGGGTTTTTCGTGCTATCCAGCTTGATGAATTAGGAAAAATTGGGCCCAGAAAAAACCCACATATAGCAAGACCCAAACTTGTGTGATTTTGACTCAAAATTGCAAACGAAAAAGGCGCTAACGTAGCAAGTATGCACATAGCAATTATTGAGTGTGGCTCTGCGTACCGCGATAAGAAAACACCGAAAAATCGGCCAAGCGAAAAGAACAGATAAAAGAAAGCACTGGTTAATGCCCCAGCCTCTAAGGTTCCATTAGATGTCCGGATGATTGTCGGGAGCCATGCTCCAATTGAGTTTTCGAGTCCAGAATAGAAAATTACAGCCAATAAAATTATGGCAAGCCTGATGCGGTTTTCAGGAGTTTGAGAAGAGTGGTTGAATTTCTCTACTCTCCACTTCGCTCCAGTAAGAAATCTAGTCGCGATAAATGAAGTACTAATCGCAGAAATAACAATCAGGGGAATCTTAGAAGCTCCAGCCGTACCAATTGAGAAGGGACCAATAAGTGCTCCAAAACCTGTAGCAGCACTAGCTAAATTCATCCGTACGTGGCTAGCGTTACCACTACGAGTGAAAAGCTGTAAAAGTGATATACCAGTGGCACCATAACCTAAACCAGCAAAACAGCCAGAAAGAGTAAGCAAGAGAGGGTCTCGTAAAGTCACAACCCCTATAAAGCCAATAAGGGCAATAATAATTCCGCGCTGAATAAACCAAATTAAATCTCTGCGAGGCCCGAATATCTGAACTATTAATGTTCCGCCTAGAGTGTGGAGCGTAAATCCAGCTAATACTAGGCCGGATCTAGAAATGGAAAGCTCTGACCGGTCTGCAATCCATGGGAGCATGGGTCCCCAGCATGTTGAAGTAAATCCCATCATCGCAAATGCAATTGCCGCGCAAATAAATCCCCGCTGGGTTAACTCACGGGAGTCAGGGACAGTACTCTTACACCCTGCTCCTTGCATTCCTGCAGCCTAGACCCTTGTGCTTGGATTAACGATTATCCTTGCAGCTCAGCACGATTCTGATAGATTCTTTATGGAAACGAAGCTGAACGTCAGATATGAGTTAGCAGTAGTTAAATTAACTTTGGCACAATGTATTACATGGTGGCGGGTGAAGGATTTGAACCTTCGAAGGCAGAGCCGGGGGATTTACAGTCCCCTCCCATTGGCCGCTCGGGCAACCCGCCAAGGTCGAACAAGTAGTGCGGCAATTATGGATAGTGCGAAGGGAAAGGATACCTTAGGCACGTAGGCGCGCTAAACCAATCTATTTGGCCGCCCTTAAATGAGTGAATGGGGCCCACGATGGCAGCAGATGCAAGTTTTGACGTAACCTCCAAGATTGATCGTATGGAGCTCGATAACGCAATAAATCAAGCGATCCGTGAGATTGATACCCGCTTTGATTTCAAAAATACTGGCTCAAAGATTGAATTAGAGGGTGAAAAGATTTTAATTGAAGCCGATACTGAAGAGCGCGCCAAGGCAGCCCTGGATGTTGTAAAAGACAAGATGATTAAGCGTGGAGTTTCGCTCAAACATTTAGATGCAGGTGCACCATTTTTATCTGGAAAGATCTACAAGATTGCTGCACCGCTAAAAGAGGGTATATCGACGGAGAATGCAAAGAAGATTGCAAAGAAGATTCGTGATGATGGCCCAAAATCTGTGAAAACTCAGATTCAAGGTGATGAGCTTCGTGTAACTTCAAAGAGTCGTGATGACCTGCAAGAGGTTATGGCAATGGTTAAAGATGGTGGCTGGGATTTTGCAGTTCAATTTACGAATTTTAGATAATTGAGTAACAACAAGACGGGCTTACTCTTTGCAGTAAGTGCTTATGTTCTTTGGGGTACGTTTCCCTTATATTGGCCCTTACTAAAACCTGCATCAGCTCTTGAAATTGTCTCCCACCGTGCAGTATGGACATTGGTTTTCTGCATAATTATCTTGGCTATTACCAAGGCGTTAAAAAATACTTTAGCCACAATGAAACGCCCAAAAATTGCAGCTAAATTACTCCTCACATCGATTCTGATTTCGATTAACTGGCTAGTTTTTATCTGGGCTACAAATAATGGCCACGTAGTAGAGACATCACTGGGTTATTACATCAATCCTCTTGCAATGATCGCATTTGGTGTAATCGCTTTAAAGGAAAGGATCCGAAAACTGCAGTGGGCTGCTATATCCATTGCGACAGCGGGCGTTCTTGTCCTAACTATTGATTACGGGCGCCTGCCCTGGATCGCCCTTGTAATAGCTCTCTCTTGGGGAAGTTACGGGATCATGAAAAAGCTGTTGGGGCTTGGCGCGCTAGAAGGCCTTGCGATTGAAACATTTATCTCAGGCTTCTTCTACCTGGGATACCTTATTTATATAGGCAATCAGGGAACAGGACAGTTTGGACGTACAACTGGACTAACGCTTCTATTAATCAGCGCGGGTGCAGTAACTGCGATTCCGCTCTTATTATTTAATGGTGCAACAACACGGCTACCTCTAGCAACCATCGGCTTATTGCAGTACATCACACCCACGTTAACTTTTTGCATTGGTGTGTGGGTCCGCCATGAAGATATGTCTGCTGCAAGGTGGGCTGGTTTCGTTATTATCTGGGTGGCACTGAGCGTACTGGCTCTAGATTTACTTAAATCAAGCAGAACGGTCGATGACAGCGTCACATAGCGACATCAAGGCACCTGTTGCATCACTGATAGGTAAGGGCCCAAGTGCCAGACGTGCCTCTTTTGCCACATTGTGCAGTTGTTCACGTGATTCATCCAGTGCTTTGTGGTTGCGAAGCTCCTCTAAAACTTGCGCCACAGTTGATTCATCATGAATGGGCCCCGATAGTAACTGCTGTAACTCGCGATCGGCTGAATCCATAGATTTCATAACATTTAATGTCACAAGCGTTGGTACACCTTCACGTAAATCAGTACCTGGCGTCTTACCTGATTGGCTTGATTCACTCGCGATATCGATAACATCATCGGCTAATTGAAAGGCAATACCAATCTTTTCGCCAAATTTAGTGACAGTATCCATAATCTCAACTGGTGCACCTGAAATCATTGCGCCATAACGTGCACTGGCGGCGATTAACGAACCTGTTTTATCGGCCACAACCTTTAAATAATAATCAAGTGGATCTTGACCGGGATTTGGCCCCTGTGTCTCCATGATCTGACCAATAACAAGGCGCTCAAAAGTACGTGCCTGTAAACGAACCGCTGCAGGGCCAAGATCGGCTAAGAGGTCAGAGGATTTTGCAAAGAGAAAATCACCAGTCAAGATTGCAATGGTGTTACCCCATCGAAGATTTGCACTTTCGACCCCACGGCGAAGTGGCGCCTCATCCATCACGTCATCGTGATAGAGCGTTGCTATATGGGTAATCTCGCAGGCAACGGCCGCTGCGATAACACCTTGGCCCGTAGGGTCACCAAACTGAGCTGTTAATAGAGTTAATAAGGGGCGAAGACGCTTACCACCGGCTGCAACAAGGTGGTGCGCAGTCTCATCAACAAAGGGATAGTCACTTCGTGTGTGGCTCAAGAGCAGAGCTTCGACCTGCGCCATCTGAGCCACGAGAGT
>Ga0214919_10012668_pt1 | contig 10336 bp, 6 predicted proteins | sample LL1503_MetaG_FD_177994 | JGI IMG/M metagenome (GOLD analysis project Ga0214919, IMG submission 177994) | Freshwater microbial communities from Lake Lanier, Atlanta, Georgia, United States - LL-1503 | ecosystem: Environmental > Aquatic > Freshwater > Lake | place: USA: Georgia | collected 2015-03-15 | reverse complement strand
TTACGGAAGGCTTCTTCACGTTCGGATTTGTTCATATTGCGGTGAATGCAATCCACCGAAAACCCCTCGCCTCTCATTGCATCACATAATTGCGAAACACGATGCACACTGTTGCAGTAAATAATGCACTGATTCACACTAATGATATTGAACAACTTTTTCAAAGCGTCAAATTTGTCGTCGTCATACTCGGATGCAATGTAATATTGGCGAATACCATCCAGAGTAAGCTTGTCAGCCGCCATTGTAATCTTGACTGGGTCACGCATAAACCTGGGCGTCAAATCCATGACCTCTTTGGACAATGTTGCGCTAAAAATTCCCACCTGCACATTTTCAGGAAGCATCTGGAAAATACTCTGAATTTGTTCCTGGAACCCCTTTGACAACATTTCGTCGGCCTCATCAATGACAATCATTCGCAGACTGCTTACGTTCAAAAACCTTCTGCGAATCAAATCGAAAATGCGCCCGGGGCATCCAACGACCACATGCGGATTCTGCTCGTCAATACTTCGGCGGTCGTCCATGACAGAAGACCCACCCACAAATTTCTTGACACATAAATTGGCCATATTGGAACCCAATCCAGAACATACGGTTCCGGTTTGACTTGCCAATTCGTGAGTGGGCGACAACAATATCGCCTGAGTCTCCATGATGGAGGGATCAATTAGGGATAATGTTCCAATTGTGAATGCACCCGTTTTACCGGTTCCTGACTGGGCTTGTGCAATAATATCGCGCTTGCAAGTGATTGGATAAATGGCCTTGGACTGAATTGAACTCGGGTTTTCAAAACCATATGCATAAATGCCACGCAACAAATCTTCATTGCTTACACAATCTTCCCATACCTTAACAACTTTATTTTCATCGTATTCTTCGGTCATATTTTAATATAATATCCATTTTGCGTTTAAGTCTTTTTTAAAAGAAAATAGGGAAACCTGCGGTTTCCCCTATGACCCCTTCCCTTTTTTTGCGTTGATTATACCCCCTTTAAATTAAAGAGTCTAGTTATCAATTTAAGGAGGGGTCATAGGGGAACCATGGGTTCTCCTAAAAAATTGAAATAAAAAACAATATAAATATAATAACCATATACAATACAACACAATGGCAACTAAGACATATAGTTTAAACGAATTTGAAAGAATCGGAAAGAGTCCCTTGGACGAATCGGTATTATCATCCATTCGCTTACTTTGTTCTTTAGTTGGTTACGTCGAAAATGCCCAGAACACTTATATAAATCAATACAATGCGACAACCACCGTAGTATCTGCACAATCAAAGAAACCCAAGGAGCGCGAGCGAACTTACAAGAAACCCAAGGAAACCGCGGATGGCTGGAAGCGACCCGTATTCAAGGCGACCGTTTTCGCGGAGGTTGACAATACTCAGGCAAACATCAACGATATCCGTGTAGGATTGAACAAGATTAAGGAGTCAAATTGCGAGGAAAATGTTGCAATGTTTATTGCAAAGATTGACGAAATCCGCGAGTCCATTGATTTCGGCGATGATTGTGCAATGACCGAAAAAATGCAACAAGTGTTTGACACCATTTACACAATTTGCATTTCCAACAAGATGTTTTCCAAGATATACGCGACGGTTTTAACCCGGCTTTGTAAGAATTACAGTTCGGACATGAACTCGATGTTTGAAACCAAGATTTCGGAGTATTTGATGTCTATGCAGAATATCGTGGATGTGAATGCCAACGACAATTACGACGCATTTTGCGAGTTTACCGCAAAGAACAATAGTCGCAAGAACATCACAAATCTGCTTTGCGAAATTGCAAAGACAGGCGAGTATGAAAATATGTTATTAACCAATGTACTCAAAATCACATCGGATTTATTGACCCACGTGTTAGAATCGGTGGACTCAGTAGAAAAGCAGAAGGAGGTGGAAGAAATCACCGAAAATATTGTTATTATATTTAGTCATTTTGACAAAGAACTCAAGGAGCAGTTCAAACCATCATTTGAGCAGTTGGCAAATACAAAGAAGCCGGGTCTCACCAGCAGGACCCGATTTAAGTACATGGATTTGGTCGGAAAGTAAATACCAAAAATGGGTCAATCGTTTTTTATCGAGAATTATTTATTTATTTCTAATATATAAATAATATGGTCAAATCAAAAATAAAACCGGAAATTGAATACACCGAATCCAAAAGAATTGATGCAGAAGATATGGATTATGAAACTTCCATTTATGAAGCCGAGATTTTTGGAAAACGCGTGGTTATTGGTATTGGAAAAATAAAATACACCTATACCGGAAAAGGCATTGTTTTTTATCCAGTTTATCTGATTGCCAAAGATATTGTTAAATCGCAAATTGGCGTGTTTGAATTGACGTCGTCCGATTTAACCAAATACCAAGATGAAGAAAATAAATTTGACGCTGAACTTTTTGTAAAAGAGGGAAACGAAATGTTGTTATACAGTTTTGCGGACAAAGATTACTTGGAGTTTTCCAAGTCTGACCCTCAGTTTTATACAAACAGGATTCCTTTACCAAAAGAAAACCCGGTTTTGGAGGAAGATGAAGAGGAAGAACTCAATGTCATGGACCTGCAACAAAAACACAACTCGAAACCCAAAGAAAAAGAGAGCAAAGAGGCCAAAGATGTGTTTGAAGAAATTGGAAACGCGGATATTCCAGAGTTGTTGAAAGAGGAAACAAAATCAGAAGCCGACGCATTGAAAAATCTGTCGGCCAATTCAAATTGGGTGCAGAAATTCATGAAAAATGAAAATTACCGAATTCACGATGTTCCTGCGGACGGAGACTGTTTTTTCACAGTCATTGTGGATGCATTCAAACAAATCGGCAAAAAAACCACCATTGCACGGTTGCGGGAGATTGTTGCCGATTCTGCCAGTCCAGAAATATTTGAACAGTATTCTACATTGCACAATATGTTTAACACGGAGGTCGTTTCAAGCGAATCCAATATTAAAAAAATATCGGAAAAAATAAAGGACTTGCAAAAACGAAGCAGTAAAGTTACGGATAAATCGGAAAAAGAATTGTTGCTCAAAAACATTCAATTCATGATGAATGACAAGAAGAAAATCAAAAAAGACATTGTGATTGCGGAGGAAAACGGCAAACATTTTAAATTTATGGAGAATGTAAAATCTTTGGAAGAGATGAGAGAAAAAATGAAACAATCAACTTTTTGGGCGGACGAAAATGCAATTAATGCAATTGAACAAAAGTTGAATATCAAAATGATTATTTTGTCCGAGGAAAGTTATAAAAACGGATCGGAAGACGCCACAATGAACTGTTCTTCGGGACCAAGTAACATTGCAATTCCGACGCCCGAATTTTATATAATAACCTGTTTTACAGGCGACCATTACAAACTCATTTCATACAAGGACAAGAGAATTCTGAAATTTTCCGAAATTCCATATTATATTAAAACACTGATTGTGAATAAATGTGTTGAGAGAAACGCCGGAATTTTCCATCATATCACCGATTTCCGCAGATTCCAGGAAAAGTTCGGAATTGACCCAGTGAGCAATTCGTATTCTTCGGAACCTCCAATTAGTAGCGAGTTATACGACGACACCATTCATTTTATGTTTTATGAAAAGTCGGCGGATGCAAAACCAGGCAAAGGAAGCGGAGAGAAAATTGGAAATCAAGATATCCTTGAATTCAAAGACCTTCAACAAGTGCCGAATTGGCGTCGGATGTTGGACGACGAATATGTTTCTCCCTTCACTTTTGACGGAAAACAGTGGCAAACCGTGGAGCACTATTACCAGGCCTCCAAATTCAAGAAGGGATTCCCCGATTTTTACACATTGTTTTCATTGGATTCGGGCAGTGAATTTTGCAACGATGTGAAAAAAGCGAAGAGTGCTGGTGGGAAATCCGGCAAATACAGGAAAGAACTGGGCAATGAGAAAGTGACTTTGGACCCGGACTTTTATGGAGGCAGGGATAAAGTTGAACGCACAAATGCATTAACTGCCAAATTTGAAAACCCGGAATTGAAGAAGATTTTGCTAGATACAAAAAAAGCCAAATTGCTTCATTTTGTTCGCGGGTCAGAGCCGGAAGTAGATATGTTATTGATGGAATTGAGGAAACCATAGGTTTTCTAACAGAATTAATTTATTTGTAAAATAAATTAATTATTTTTTTAACCTCCTCCACTTGCAGTTACGCGGTCACCTTCGACCTTTGCATTATTTGCCTTTTTATCTTTCTCTTTTTTTTTATGTTCTGTGTGTATTTCTTTATTATAGTACCGCACTTGGTATTTAACTGATTCTGGTGGCGAATTTTCATTTTCATAAATAGGGAGAATTAAATAACTACTACCACGACTAGTTGTTGATATGCATGAACCATTTGACAAATCATTTTTTCCAACTATTATTCGATTATCCTTGGTAAGCTGACTAACCTTACCAACTTTTGATGTAACAAAGTATCCATCTCGTTGATGAATAGGACCAACATCATCTTCAGTAGTATTTACCTTTTTACCCATAACTTCCTCTTTTGTAGAAAGGAAATCCCTTGCATCTGTATAAGAATCGAACAACACGTCGTGTCTTACATACCATGGCTCAATTACGCCCTCGTATTCTGCTTTACCAATAACTGGCGACAATCCGTTTTGTTCTCGTTCAAATGCAAGTTTTGCAATTTCTCTCGATTTAGTTTCCATTTCGATTGCAATATCATTGAATTTCTCGGTTGTGAAAATAACTGGTTTTTTATAATTTGCAAGTGTTTTTATGTTTCCTTTCATACGACCAGCTATTTGCGAAGTTTCGCACTTATCATAACAATGCGACAGAATTGCATAATCTAACATAAAGTCTTCAGACATAATAGTAATACCGCGTCCAATACAAATATAACCAGTAATTACGAGTGGATAATTGAACAATTCATGGTGTTTGTATATATCTACAATTTGTTTGTTAAATTCTTCATTTTTTTTATAAGGAATAACCTGAAGTGTTTTCGGAAGCGTAAGCATAATACCATCACCATTCACACATATAACAGCCATTCCTTTTTCAATACACATATCTTTTATGGCTTCATGACTTCTTTTTTTAGTTAATCCTGGGATAAACCACTTGGTCCCTGGTTTAATTTCAAAATTAGCAACTTGAGTTAATATATGTTCCGCAAACTCTAAATAACTGCCTTTTTTCTCATAAAACTGCAAATTATTATCCCCCCAACCGTGGTATTTCTCTTTTTCCGTGGATGATTCCAGTGGGAATACATTAATATATTTATATTTTTTAAAAAGCGGGTCCGCAGTTGCAGTAATTAGTTTAACATTTACATTTGAATGTTCTTTAACAAGTGGTCGTAAAGTGTTTTCAATATAACTGATAAACTTATCGGCTTCATCTAACCAAATGTTGAAATGAAAATTATCCCTCAATTTGGATATGGGTGAATTTATTTTTGATATCATTTTATAAATATCTCCCATTCGCGTCTCATTCGTACAACATATTATATTTCGAACCCCACCTACGGCAATAGCCGAAACAACATCTTCTGTATCGTGGTATTTGGTTCTTTTGTGAGAAGATAGTTCAATATAGGATATTCCATCAATAAAATGGTCCTGTATTTTTTTTGTATTTAATCGATTGCCAGTTTGTATTGTAAGAAGCAAGTTGTTATCGCACAATATAAAATTGATGATTTCTTTACCATCGATTGGTTCTGATAAACCATTTATAATTTCCTTTATCATAATAAATGTTTTTCCGGATTGTTCCGGCTTATCTATAAGCTGGAAATTTAACCAGCTATCGACTTCTGCAATTGATATATATTCTGACATTTTGTTTTAAATAATTATATCTTTGAGGTTTGAATAATATTTTGTACAAATTTTTTATTTCAATTTTATACGGGTTAATAATTCAAGATTCAATTTTTACAACTTTACGTATGTGTAAAATTGTGTAGTTAATCCAATTTCTCTAATAAACAATTCTTTATTTCTGTATAAATATATACTACAACACATGCTGCTAAGGATGAAGAATAACCAATGATAATGCCAGAGACGATATCCATTTTATTGTATATTTATACAATAAAACGAGTTTCTATACGGGTTTATAGCCGATTGTTGTCTTTTTTTTGACAATTTTCTTAATGATGGGTTTATCTGTCTTCTCTAAAGACTGTTGCTTCTCTAAAACCAATTTCTTCTCTACAGTGTGCTGTTTCAAATGGCATTCTTCACACAACGCCATCAAGTTTGCCTTATGGTTTTTATGCACGGCGCCAATGAACCCATCTTCGTCCGCATCTTTCTGCATTTCCAAATGGTGGATTTCGGTGCTGAGCGCCTTCTGGCACAATTCACACAAACTCCGCAATTTCTGCGTATTGTAATGCGACGTCTTCTGACTGAGGGTTCCCGCCTTCTCCGGGAAATACTTGTTTCTGATTTCAAATGCTTTGTCTAAAAATTCGGTGGGCAGATGCAAAGACTTGCATACTTCTAACCCATACATATTGTCGCCGGGTCCGTCTTTTAACAATCGGTCATAAACCAGGCAGTCTAATTCGCGGTCATAATGCACGGCCATATGTTTGAGTAACAGCCGGTCCATACTTTGTATCTCCTCATAATCCACAATTTCGTGGAAATGCGTGGCAAATAAGAACGACGACTTCTGTTCGTGCAGTTTCATCAATCCAGCAACAAAAATACTCAATGCACTCTGGGTCTCTGTTCCAGAACACAATTCATCGCCCAAAATCAAACTGTGTTGGTCAGCGTTTTTCAAAATGACGCGCAATTCGCTCATCTCTACGCCAAATGTGGATAACCCCTTGTACAAATTGTCGTTACCCAAAATGCGCGTATAAAATGACCGGTATGGTTTATACAGGAATTTAGTACAAGGCACGAAGAACCCGCACTGCGCCAAAATGGTCGCAATTCCGATTGCTCTTATCAAACTGGTTTTTCCCACAGCGTTGGTTCCATATAAGAGGATGCCTCCACTGCTAATTTCCACATCATTGGCAACATAGATTTCATTTTGCTGGATGTGTTCAATGAGGCAATGGCGGATTCCATCGGCTTTGACAAAGGAGTTTTCTCCGACAAAAGAGTTTTCTCCGGAAAAGGAATGGCCGGCAGAGGAATGGTCCGCAATCCGCGGTTTGCAATAACGGTTTTCTTTGGCCACATACGTTTTGGATTGTAGGACATCGAGAGAAGCCACATATTCAACCATTTTATCAATAGCATCATAACATTCATTCTCCAGATTTTTCTCTACGAATTCGGCGTATAGTACCGCAATCTTGCGTTCAATGGCGTGTTCCAACTTCAATACCTTGTTCGTTATCTTAGTCAATTGGTCAAAGACGATTTCTTCGGCGGTTGTGGTCGCAGTTTTGAATTTTAAATCACCGAATTCAATTAGAGAACCGTGAAACATAACAGACCCGGATTTCACTTTTGTGAGTATACCGCGAAAACACGGCATCCCACTATACTCGTCCTTGTCCAACAACTGTTTCAACACTTTGGCTCTCGTTTTCGTGATTTGGAGCGAAGAACCCATTTTCTCTGTTGTATTGATTTTCACATAATCGGAATCGTCAGGTAAGCTGAGCGAAGCCCGAATCACCATGTTCAAGAACCGGTGAATACCATTGAACAATTGATTGGCAACTTCGTATTCCTGCATCATTGCATCCAATTCCGCATTTACACCGGGTTTTACAATGTGTTCGGATACCGAGGACGAATTGATGTTTTTGCACGCATCTACAATCAAAAAATCGGAAATTCGTGAAGAAATGGTTTCAGACGCCTCGGCAATGCATTCGGAATTCGGAAGATAATCCATTAATTCTTTGTTCTCTGCGAGGCATATATGAATTTGCTGTATTTTTGAAACCGATTCATACAATCGGAACACGGTGGATGGCGACACTTTTTTAACCAAAATTTGACGCATTATTTTTTCCAGGTCGGTAACGTCGGTCAGCTGTTTTCTGAAAAAAGCGATAAAATGGTAGTTCTCTGCAGAGAGCATTTGAGAAATCATATTGTATTCGGTGTTTAACCATTCTTCGTCAAACACAGGATTCGTGAGAACCTCTTGGATTCGCCGTTTGCCAATGGCCGTGCACGCGCGGTTCAAAAAGTTCAGGACCGATGAGAATTTCCCACTCCGCACAGAATCCGCGGATTTGTCCTCAATGATATTGAGTTGTTTCAGTGTATGGTTTGCCAAAATCGCATTAACGCTGGTGCTCCCGAACGTGGGTGTGTGAATTTTTTTCACGAGAGACGGGTTGTGTTCCTGGATGAAATTGAGCAAGTAGCAGAAGGACTGGGTCGCAATCTGGTACCTGGAAAACTCCTCGCACGTCTCGTAGCATTCCGACCCAAAAAAGGTTTCCAAAAGTTGCACAATATATTGTTGTTTCAAGCAGTTTTCGGTTTTCTTGGAATCGCGGATACAATGTTCGTGGACGGAGTTGCAATCAATGCCCGCATACGATTTGATGTTTTTAATGAGCCCTTGTTCATTCTCTGTGATTTTTGCCAAATCGTAGAGAAGAATAACCTCGCACGGATTGTATACGGAAACCGCTCTCTCAAGTTCGTCAAAGGTGGTCGGGTTGTTTTCAAACGTGGTTTTGTGCTCAAAAATGAACGATTTTCCGGTGAATATATTGATGACGGAGACGCCATAAATCAGCTGGACCCTGGACTTGACCAATGAATTGTAGGATGATAGCCACACACACATAATGTTGTTGGATAATCGGGGTTGTTCCACGTCGTATGAAATAAACGTGCCGGCGGAATGAATGGAATGGACGATGTGTTTTTTTTTGTCGCCATGGACGCTATTTTCTTCATCTTGGATAATGACAACACTGGTGAAACCGGCCTCGCTCAGCTTTTGCAAATAGCGTTCCAAAGTGTATTCTGGAAACCCGGCCATCAAAACCGTTTTGCCTTCCACCGAAACTTTCTTCTTTTCACTGATGTTCATTTGGCAAATCTGAGAGAAGGCGACGATTTCACTTCCGGAAATTTCATTATCCGCGGATTTGAGTCCATAGACTTCGTAAAAAGACCCGACCATCATCAAGACGATTGTTCTTGGACCATATTGTTGTTGGTAATTTGCTGTGTGATCCAGGTATTTTTCGTAGATGGTTTTGGGTTCGGGTCCGTCGGATTTATACGAGGCGATTAATTTCGCCATCGGGTTCCTTGATTTTTTCATTTGATTTTGTACTAGATTAATAGAGATAAATCATTTTATGTTATTTGCAAATAATATGAATCCAATACCGTAAAATTGATTTTTTCACAACATTTATTGTTGAATGCATAAACCAAAAACAATAACAATAAATACAATGCCATTAACTAAAGAATCCAAATACGGTAAGAAGACCTCGTTCAGTAGGGAAAAGCAATATGCTCGTTCGGAGGCTGAAATTGAACACGTCAGCAACAATCTCGATGAATGGAAGCAAGTTCGAAAGGAGGAGCGTGAAAAAAATCTGAGAATTGCATCGGGCAAGCCTCTAACTAACGACGAGTCTGTCATTAATGAGCGTTTGGTCAAAGAACACCTTAGACAAAGCCTTGAAGAGCCAGCGACCTATTATGACAGGATGAACTTTGTTTTGCACGACATCCCGCTGTCATACAATATTGACAATGTGTTGCGCAGTTTCCAGTATTTTGGAAAAGTGCAATATGTGCGTAGCCGGATGAATGCAGAAACATCCACATATACAGTAACAATAGTCGCGGACGAGTGGTCCGAAACAATTAAAGATATCCAAGCAGATATCTTTAACAAAGGGTTTTCAATTATGGACAAATACAAAGTAACGGCAGACGAGACCCAGCCGGTGAGCGAATATGGTAAAAAAATAGAAACCGATGAATAGGGAAACCTACGGTTTCCCCTATGACCCCTTCCCTTTAAATGAGATTTTTTTTACAATTTTATAATAAACAAGGAGGGGTCATAGGGGAACGTAGTTCCCCTAAAAGATAAACCCATCATGCCCAAGCAATTCAACCAACCGTTCTCTGTTTTCTTTTTTTACATGAGTTGGTAAGTTGTAAATCCCATTTTTTTTCAAAAACATTCGGTGCGTGGAATTGAGCGCATCTGCATTTTTAATATAATCCGTGTTTTTTGACAACCACTCATAAAAGGTTGGTTGAATGGTTTCTTCGGATAAAATGATGCTTTTTTTGTACGCGTAAAACCATTTTACCGAATCAAACAAATTG
>Ga0214919_10012666_pt1 | contig 10337 bp, 6 predicted proteins | sample LL1503_MetaG_FD_177994 | JGI IMG/M metagenome (GOLD analysis project Ga0214919, IMG submission 177994) | Freshwater microbial communities from Lake Lanier, Atlanta, Georgia, United States - LL-1503 | ecosystem: Environmental > Aquatic > Freshwater > Lake | place: USA: Georgia | collected 2015-03-15 | reverse complement strand
TATCTAAATGTCTTTCTTTTCCAACTCCTCCATAATTTTGCATGCCTCTTGCCCCAAAGTCAGTATGAGTTCCATCAGAAAAATGTGCTCTATATTTTTTCTCAGGTTTAGGAGATTTAACAATTTTTACAAGTTTTAGCTTACCTGTCTTTTTTGTATTTTTCTTAGATTTCTTTAAAGTCTTTGAACGTTTTAATTTATGTGATTTAGGAGTTCGTTTTGATTTTTTTACTGGCATATTTTATTATTTATAAATAATAAAATATTTTAAAAGAACATTATTTTTATTGTGAAACTTTTTCATTTTCATTAACTTTTTCATTTTCATTAACTTTCTTTCTTTCTTCTTCAATCTTCTTTCTATCTCTTGTTTCTTTCACTTGACTATTTGTTAATATTTGTTTACACATTAAAGTTATAATATTTTGTAATAATTCGTTTCCATTTTTAAATTGTAAACCTAATTGATCTTTAATTATTTTAGACATAGCTTCTAACTGTTTTTTATCTTTACATATTTCTTGTCTATATTTTATACAAGATTGTATATGTCTAGATGAACGTTCGTGTGTTAGATATTGACTTAATTTTGGTGAGACATTATCACATAATTCACAATAAAAAACCTTTAGTTCGTTTGTATCAATTTCTGACATTTTTATATTTTTATTATATTTATACTTTAAATAAATAATTATTTATTTCTACAATATTTAACTGTTATTCCTAATTTAGAATTTTTTGTTTCTTTACAATATTCTGATAAACAATCTTTATCTTCTATACAATCTTCACCTATAGACATTTTATTATGTGTGCATAATTTTGTTTTATAATCACAATATAAATTTTTATTTATATTTTTACATGTTTGATCAGTATAACAGTTATTTTTTAATATTTTATTTCTTTCGTCTTCTTGTTCATTCATCATATTTTCAAATTCTTTATTACCAATAATTTGAGGTATATTATATTCTTTTATATTTATTTTATTATTTCTATTATTAGATTTTTCAATATACTTTTTTCTTTGTTCGTATTCTTTTTTATATTCATATTCTTCTTGAATATTTGTTAAGTTTATATTTGAAATTGTTTTGATTTTATGAGGAAATATAAAATCTTTAATATATTCTATTAATTTTGGATCATTTAGAAAATTATTTAATTGTTTTAATTCATCTTGACTAAAATAGTCATTTTTATATGCAATTTCAAATAAATTATGTGCATATATAACAAATATATTAAAATATTCAGCTGTTTTTAACTTGTGCATGTTTTTTATTATATCTTTTATTTCATTGCTCTTTGAACCATATTCATTTAAAATATTTTCATAATAATTTAAAAATGTTTCAATTGTTATTTTATTATTTTTATATTTTGATAACATTTTATTTTTAATTGTTTCATAAAATGTTTGCTCATTGTTTATCTGGTAATAATCCATAAAATAATATTTATGTTTACTATAATCTTCTATAAACATATATTTTTTTAATGTTAAAATATATTCTAAATCATATTTATTATCATCATATGATACATCATAATATTTTTTAAATTCTATTATTTCACTATCAATTAAATGTATCCAGTCTGAAATTGGAATATTAGACAACTTTATATTATTATTTAAATTTTTTTTGTATTTAATAAAGTTATCATAGGCTGATATATTTATTAATGTATTAATAAAAATATTAAACCAAAAAGTAGAAAATATACTACAATAACCTACATCTTCTTTAGCTGTTATTGTTTGTACTCCTATTGGACATGATGTTTTATTAATATTAAAATTTATATTATAAATATTTTTATATATATTATCTTGTTTTAGTTTATTTATTATATCGTTTAGTCTATTATAAACTTTTTCAATTTTCATTTGATTTAAAGAAAAACCTGATGTTGTTCCATGTGGTTCATAATGAAATGCATTTATTTTTATAATATTGTTATTTGTATCATATTCTTTCTGAAAAAATAATTTATTTCTATGGAGTCCTCTTGTTTTTTTAATTGTATCATTTAATTCTAATCCAAGATTAGAAAAAATATAATTTGTTTTACATGACAATATTAAAAATGTTAGTAATGATATAAATACATAACAGGTTGATTTATCATTAGTATCTATATTTAAATAATATCTTAATGAAAAATAATTTTCAACACTGAAAGCCTTTTTCTTCATTTTGTTTAATAAACCCATATAACGATTTACCAAAATATTATCATGGTTATTTTTTAAATATTTTTCAAAATTATTAAGTATTTTATCACTATCATTTTCTGGTAATGATATAATAATTTCATGATATTCACCTACTGTATTTTTATTTAATGTAACCCGGATATCTATGTTGCAATCAGATGGATCTATATGTTCTGATAACGAATTATTTATTTTTATATTTTGTAAAAGAGAATTATACAATGCATTATTTATATTAAATGATGGAAGAAATTGTTCAACTGTTCTAAATAACAATAATGTATAATCTCTTTTATCAAGAACTATTGTCTTACCATTATCATCAATCGGTATATAATAATTTGAATTAAAATATTCATGCAATTTTTTTATATCTAAAACGTATTTTTTACTATCATAGTCATATTTTAATATTGTTTTTTTTGCATAACTGTTAATAATATTTCTTATTATTTTTTTTATAATATTTATATTATTATTTAAGTCTGTATCTGATATACCCAATGAAAATAAATATTTACTTTCATCTGTTGTTAAACTTGTATTTAAATTACCCATTTTTAATTAGTAAATAAAAAAAATTAAAAAAAATTAAAAAAATATACTTATTAATAAGTAATTTAAAGAACAATGTTATTGTAATATATTGACCTTGTAACAGGTCATATTTTTTTTAATTATATACTACATTTTTAAGTTTGTTTAAAGATATTTTATAATATAATTTTGTTTTAATTATAAATAAAAATAATATAAAATATGGAAAAAATAGCATCATCTCTAATAAAAAAACATAAAATAAATGATTCATTTTATACTGTATCGATGAATAAATTAAATGAAAAAATTAAAAACTGGTATAAATATTTTCCTAATATTCAACCATATTATGCTATTAAATCGAATCCAGATATTCATGTAATTAAATACATGAGTAATAAAGGATTAGGATTTGATTGTGCTACTATGAATGAAATATCTAAAGTATTAAAAGCAGGAAGTGAAAAGATAATATTTTCTCATACTGTAAAAAAAGCTGAAGATTTAATGTTTGCATCAAAACATAATATTAAATATACAACATTTGATTCATTTTGTGAAATTGAAAAAATTAATAAATATACACCAAATATGAATTGTTTAATGCGTTTAAAAATAGATAATCCTAAAGCAAAAGTACAATTGGGAACTAAATACGGTGTTGAAGAAAATGAATATAAACAATTAATTGATGAATGTAAAAAACTAAAGATTAATTTAACTGGTATTTCATTTCATGTAGGAAGCGATAATCAAGATCCATATATATTTAAGGATGCATTTGACTTTTGTAATAAAGTAATTGAATATTCTCAAAATAAAAATTATAATATAAATATGATAGATATTGGAGGAGGATTTAACAAATATAATTACATTGATACTTCAAATGTTATAAATGATGAGATAAGAAAAAATATAAAAAAACATGAAAATATAAAATATATAGCAGAGCCAGGAAGATATTTTTCAGAAGAAATATTTACATTTTTTACTCCAATAGTTGGGATAAAAGAAAAAAATAATAAATATTATTATTGGATATCTGATAGTTTATATGGTTCATTTAATTGTATTATTTATGATAATCAGATTCCATCATTTAATATATTAAGAAATCCTATTTTAGATAAAAAATATTCTAATGAATTATACAAAAGTACAATTTATGGATTATCATGCGATAGTATAGATGTAATTAAAGAAAATACAGAAATGCCTTTATTAAGAGTAGATGACTTTTTAATGGTAAATAATTTTGGTGCTTATACGTTATCTAGTTCTTGTAATTTTAATGGTTTGCCATTAACAAAACCAAAAATATTTTATATATATTAAATTAATATTTTATATCTATTTAAAGAATGTATTTTATTATAATATTTAAGGCACATATGCTTTAAAAATAAAAAATGTCAATTATAGATGACTATATCGAATTAGATAAAAAATACAAACAGCAATATGGAAACGAAACAGTAATATTAATGGAAGTAGGTGATTTTTTTGAATTATATGGAGTTCAAAATGATTTTGAAAATGTAGGAGCAAATTTACAAGATATATCAGATATCTTGAATATAAGAGTTACATCAAAAAATAAATCAATTAATACAATAGATCGTAAGAATCCTTTAATGTCAGGATTCCCTTCATATATTGTTGAAAAACATATACAAACACTTGTTGAGAATCAATACACAGTAGTTTTAGTAGAACAATTTGAAAATAAGACCTGTAAATATTATAAACAATTTGATAGAAAAGTATCAAAAATAATAACACCAAGTACTTATTTTAACTATCATAGTGATTCTACCAATTATTCTAATTACTTAATGGTTTGTTATTGGGAAACTATTAAAAAAAATTCTATTGATTGTTTATCATTTGGTTGTACTCTGGTTGATATAACAACTGGAAATACACATTTTTATGAATGTGTAGATAAAGATTCTTCATCAACTTTATGTTTAGAAGAAGCATATAGAATCACTCAAATGTATAATCCAACCGAAGTGATCCATACATCATTTTCTAATTTTAATAAATCATTTCAAAAAAAAATAATTGAATATTTACACACAAATTCAAATAATAAATTGATAGAAAAGTGGAGTATTGATCCTATATTTAAAAAAATTAGATACCAAGAGGAATGTATAAAAAAATCTTACAATAAACATATTTCATTTATATCACCAATTGATACTTTAAAATTAGAAATGAAACCATTAGCAATTATTTCATTTTGTTATATGTTACAATATGTTTATGAACACGATGAAAAATTAATTAATAATTTATTAGTACCAGAAGAATTAGAAAAAAACAAACATATGACAATCGAATATAATTCAATTCAACAATTAAATATAAAAAATCAAGGTGTTTCAAATAATAATGAAAAATGTTTATCAAAAATATTAAATAGATGTTTAACCAACTTTGGAAAGAGAAAATTTTGGGATTGGTTAATTAATCCTATTATTGATAAAAATGAACTTGAAAATAGATATGATAATATTTCATTCTATTTTAAAGATAGTTTATTTACAAATATAAGAAAACATTTAAAAAATCTATGTGATATTCAAAAATATTTAAGAAAAATATCAATAGAAAAAATAACACCTAATGAATGGTTTACTTTAAAAACTTCCTTTAATAATATTGTAACTATTTTTAATATAATAGTAGAAAAAAATAAAAGTAATTCAAATGAAAATAAAATGAATGATATTATATTATGTAAAAATAGTTGTATTGAAATTTTAGAATACTTGGATAAAATGTTAAATTTAGAAGAGTGTAACAAATATTCAAATGTGAATGAAATAAAGAGCAATATTTTTAGAGAGACTGTTAATATTGAACTTGATAATTTAAATACATCTATTAATGATAATTTACAATATTTTTATAAAATTTCAGAATTTATCAATAACATTTCAGGAGATAAAGATTTATGTACTTTAGAATACAATGACAAACAAGGTTATTTTTTTAATATGACAAAAAAACGTTGGGAAACTTTTTTAGAAAAATTAAAACAATATAATAAAATGAAAGAAAAGAAAAACTATGATATTTCACTTGATTTAACTGTATTTGAATATAAAAAAGAAAGCAGTGAAAATAAAGAAAAAGTAAATATTGTAAAAACAACAAAGAGAAAGGTATCGATTGTTAATGATACAACTGAAAAATTTGGAAATGGAAAAACATTTGAAGAAATAGATTTTGATTTTAATACAGTTCAGGCTAAACCAGTAAGTACATCATCCACAAGTGTAAGATTAACTTCACCTAAAATAGAAGAAATTTCTAATAAGATTACTATACAACAATCTAGAATACAAAAATTATCAACAATTGAATACTCAAAGTTTTTATTAGAATTATTTAATAAATTTGAAACAAAGTATCTTGAAGTAATAAAAATAGTAAGTGAAATAGATATTTATTGTACAAATGCAATAAATGCATTTGAATATTCATATAATAAACCATTAATTGTTGAAAATGAATGTTCATTTTTAATTGCAAAAGATATAAGACATCCAATTGTTGAAAGAATACAAACACAACATAGATATATAGAAAATGATGTTTGTTTAGGAAACATTCCAGTTGATATTAAAAACATTGAATCAAGTAATGGAATACTTTTATATGGTGTAAATTCAAGTGGTAAATCAACATTAATGAAGAGTATTGGATTAAATGTTATTATGGCACAAGCTGGTATGTTTGTTCCATGTTCAAGTTTAGTATATAGTCCATATAAACATATATTTACAAGAATTAGTGGGAATGATAATATATACAAAGGTATGAGTTCATTTACAGTTGAAATGACAGAATTAAAAAATATATTAGATAGATGTAATAAAAATAGTTTGATATTAGGTGATGAATTATGTAGTGGAACAGAATCAGTTAGTGCACTTGCAATAGTAGCAAGTGGTATTTTAGATATTTTATCTAAAAATGGTAATTTTATATTTGCAACACATCTTCATGAACTTTGTGATCTTGATATTATTAAATCTGCAGAAACTATAAAAAAAATACAAGTTTATCATATTCATGTTAATATTGATAAAGATGGAAATATTATTTTTGATAGAAAATTAACTAAAGGAAAAGGAAGTTCAGTTTACGGATTAGAGATATGTAAATATTTAAAAATGCCAGATGAATTTTTAAAAAATGCAGAAAAAATAAGAAAACAATTAATGGATATTTCAACTCATATCATTGAACCTAAAACATCAAAATATAATTCAAAATTAATTGTTTCAAGTTGTGGTATATGTGGATATATTCCAAATGGAGATATTCCTTTAGATACTCATCATATAGTTTATCAACAAAATCAAGATGAAAATGGTTTTGTTAAATTAAATAATACAAGTTTTCATAAAAATGAAGAATATAACCTGGTACCATTGTGTAAAAAATGTCATGATGATGAACATAACGGAAATTTAAATATTAAAGGATATATTGAAACCACAAACGGAAGAAAAATATTATATGAATATCTAAATAATAAAAATCTTGAAGATTTGAACAAATTGAAAAAAATAATATCTTATGAAAATGAAAAATGGAAATTAAGAAAATCTCCAAGAAGTAAATGGAATAATGTTGATGAAACTGATATTGAAAAATTTATAGAAACTAATAATATAAAATACAACATTGAAGAATTTAAAAAACTTTAATCTAAACTTAAAAAGATCATATTATTATATTTTTATATAAAAATATAATAATAAATGTAATAAATGTAATAAAAAAAGTTTATAAATTTTCATTTATGAAATTTATTTCTTGTTCATTAATATTGAAATAATTATATATTTCATTAATATTTCCAGAATAATTAATATTTGGAAAAGGAAAATGTTGAATTATTCTTATATTGTTAAAGTTACCCCATCTACAAATATTATTTATGAAAATATATAAAGGATGATTAAGTAGTTTTTCATATAATTCTGCTTCATTTTTATTTTTACAAGATATAAATAAAATTGACTGTGTCATACCACAATTATCAACAAATACTTTATATTTATTTGTTGTTGATATAAATACTTTATAACCATCTTGATATTTATGTGGTTTTGATGACCAAACTGTTTGTGTAGGTGTATGAATTAGTTTATATTTATATACTTCATTTTCTTTATCATTTATAAATTGTGATTTAGTATATTTATGTAAATCACTACTTGTCTGTACATTAAATTTTGTTAAATTTTCATTATCTATTGTTTTTAATAGAATGTCATATATTGTTTTGTTGTAAAACAGGGGAATATAACTTCTTCCAATTGATGGAACTTGTGATTCATAATATTTATTTTTCCATATACCACTAATATTGATATCTTTATAATTTTTTTTATTTTGAATAATATACCAAGTAAAACTTGAACCAATTTTTTTAAAATGTTTTTTTGCATTATGTATATCTAAATGTATAATTTGTAATTGTGTAATTCGTTTTATTAAAGTGTTTCTATCTGCATAAGACATCCAATTATCAGGTGTTATAAATAACAAATATCCATCTTTTTTTAACAATGATAATGTTTTTTCCAAAAAAACACTTATTAAATTATGATTTTTTGAAGCTCTTTTACCATTTTCAAGTATTTTTGCATATGGAGGATTGGCTACTATTAAATCATATTTAACATTTTCATCAAATATTGTATAATCTTTATCAGTAATATTTAATAAAAATTTGTCATTACAAAATATTTTTTCAACATTAGATAATCTATTTTTATTTATATCATTAAAATATAACATGTTTTCCATAATGTGTTTCATATTATGATATTTTAATAATTTATATAATATACACAATGAAAAATTACCATTACCACAGCACGGATCTAATATTTTTATATTTTTATCCTTCCATAAATCTTCAGGAATTTTATTTAACATTTCCTCAATACATTTAATTGGCGTTGGTTCGTCATTTGTTGATTGAAATGTTGATTTATCTACATTTAATACATTATCATATAAATCTTTTAAAATATCATAGGTTGAATTCTCTATATTTAATTTATTTTTTGAATCTAAATGACAATTATCTTCCTTATTTTTATTTTGATTTTTATCTATTAATTCAATCAATTCAGCCTTTGTTTTTGATTTATATTTAACAATATTCAATTGTTCACAAATTTCATATAGATTCTTTTTGGTTAATTTATCCATTTTATATTAGTATGTTATTTACTTATATTTTTATATAAGTAAATAAAATCATTTTTTTATTTCAATATAATTTATAATTTATAATTTATAATTTATAATTTATAATTTATATTCAGGATCACAGTTGTCATTTAATAAGGGGTATTGTCCGTAATCATTTTTATATTCTTCTAGAAAAGCTGTTTCATAAGCATGGTATGTTTGTGAAATTATATTTAAATTTTTTCCAAATACATTTATATTTAAATATGTTTCAGGTATCTTATAAGCATACATTTTAATTACACAATTTAATTGTAAATAAAAATATAAAGTATTGTATATGTATCCATTTGTTTTTGAACAATCTCCAGATTTTCCTCTTTCTTCAATATGATGTCCACATAAATAACTAGAAATTCTTCCTTTTAACCCAGTTCTAGTTCCACCAATCTTAACAATATAATTATTAACTGTAATTAAATATAACCATTCACATTTTTTTATAAAAATTTCATTTTCTATAAATGGAACAAAATGTATTAATGTATTTCTCTTTTTTTTATTATTTTTGTATTCATTGTCTAAAATAATATCAGCAACTTTTTCAAAATAATTATTTTTATTATATTTATCAAACAAAATACAATTATTTTTATTTAATAATTTTACCCAATATTTATATAAAGTATTATTATATATTTCATTGATATTATTATTATCAGATATATCACAAATTACATTATTATTTATAATATCTTTATTTGATTCTTTTGTATCCTTTATCATATCGTTTTTATTATCTTTTCTATCATCAATTATGACATCATTTTCATCATCTTCTATAATGAATTTCTTTCTTTTTTTAGTAGACATTTTTAGAATAATATTATCATATTGTTCTGACATTTTTTTATAACACTTTTTTTTATAATAAAATTAAAATTTTATAAAAATCATTTTTTATTTATTATAAAATAAATGTCAACTAAAAGAGTTATTGAATATTTGGAGAAACATAAAGATGAAATAGATAAAACATGTGTAATTATGATTTGTCAATTATTACTTTTAACAAATTTTAATTATAATCATTTGAAAAGATTATTAAAAGGTGCTTATTTTATTATTAGAGACAATGGAGTCTTTTACAATAAATGGAAAATAGATTCTAAGAATATAAAAAAAAGTATATTTAAACATTCTTCTTCTCATGATTCATGTAATAAAACATATAGAATTGGAAAAAATAAAATATGTAATATAAATGGACACATTAATCACAATTTTGATTGTGTTATTGGAACAATTTGTTGTACTGATAAACATATGGATTCTC
>Ga0214919_10012664_pt1 | contig 10338 bp, 9 predicted proteins | sample LL1503_MetaG_FD_177994 | JGI IMG/M metagenome (GOLD analysis project Ga0214919, IMG submission 177994) | Freshwater microbial communities from Lake Lanier, Atlanta, Georgia, United States - LL-1503 | ecosystem: Environmental > Aquatic > Freshwater > Lake | place: USA: Georgia | collected 2015-03-15 | reverse complement strand
GTTCGACGACGCCATCACGATAGCACAATCTTCCACCACACCTTGTGTCTCAAACGCTCGTTTTACCAACATACTCGCGAATACTTGTGCCCATTTAGGCAACTTTTCTTTCAAACTTTTATCTTTGGGAAATTGGTATGGATTATCATCATCAATTACCGGTGCATCCGAATCTACGAATTTAGCCATGAAATCGCAAATACGAATACGTCTCCATGTGCCATCATCATTGCTAGTAATATCGAACAAGGTATTAGTACACACAACCAAATCAAATTGAGGAATAAATGTTTCACTTTCACAATACAATTGTCTTGCTTGGAGCGGATCACCTCCAGTCAATTCTTTCATAACACCTTCATTAATCTTGGCATCATCCTTAGACGGCTCTTGCATAACCGCGTATCTAACACCCTTCAATTGCATCACCTCAGACGATGTTCCACCAATACTATTTCTTTTGGTTGTCACTAATGTAATTGGAACTGTTGCTTTATATTCACCCAAGGCTTGTGTCATTAAATCCGTTAAAATCGATTTGCCATTACTACCACTACCTCTATAAATATTAAAAGTTTGGTTAATATTGTCGCCAATTAGTGACGACGATAAATGATCCCACATATATTTATTCAACGACTTATCAGGAAATAATTGCTCCATAAATGTTAAAATTTGTTGAACCATTTCACTACTATTTTCCGAATAATATGAAAATGGTTGATACGATATATTTGTAGATTTGGTAATATAATCTTGAGGATAACCATCACGGAATACTCTATTCTTAAAATCGACTACACCATTTGTAAAGCACATCAGATGCTTATTTGAATCCATCCTAGAAACAAACTCGCCGTCATAAAAGATAGAAGCAGCCTCTTTCATAATCTTATCTTTATCCGATGTTTTTTTCATAGTAGATGAAATATTTGAGATATGCTTAGCTCTTTCCTTTAATTCAACCATATGCTTATCATCTTCTTCACCTTGATTTGAGCTCATATAATGCGCTTGTTCGGCAACACACTCGCCCATCAATTCAACATATGCTTGAAACATGTCCTTAGAAATGGCTAATCTTAATCGTTGTCCTAAATCTGGAACCCATCTATGGTTTTGAAACACATACCACTTGTTATTAGAAATACTGCTACAAATAAACTTGTCTTTGAACATGTAATATAATGCTAATGCGAAATCGTATTCTGTTGGACTTGAAATCGTCAACCTGATAAAATGACTACATGTCGTCTTTTTAACCTTCATATAATCTTCATACGCGTCTTGCTTTGCCCAATACATGATAGAGCGATATGTAACGCCGTCAGGCCTATCCTTAAAATATTTTTTCCATTTATTATACAAATCTGGTATACTATCATAGTCAAAATCGGATGCTTTACTTCGCAGCATAACCCACGAATAAAACAATCGGTCGTCCGTATGTTTGAGTGCGAATGCTACTGCGCGATTTTTCTCGTGAGACCCCGGTTCATAATATTTTTCAGGCAGAACTTGCGTGTATTCGTGAATCTCTCTAATATTATATTCATTCGCAGTCAAAGAACTCAACATGTTTTCAACAGCTCTTTTTAATATTTCTTGGTTTTTAATGTCTTCAAGTGCTATCATATTACTATTTTCTTCAGGTTCATCGTCGTCATCAAGTAGTAACTTTAATTTGGTTTTACTGCTGTGTTTTTTCAATTTTGTTCCACCTGCTAGACGTTTTTCAAACTCTGCCTTTATTTTCGGGTTTACCTCGAAACTAGGGTGTTCGCTATATTGAACAGATAACAATGGGAAATTTTTGGCCATATCAAAATCGGCCACTTTACGCTCATCCATCATAAATTCGCCGTCACTATCGTCGTATGTAATAATGTAATGTTGCGTCAATTCGTATGCCAAATTTCCTGGTTTTTGCGATCCGAATAGTTGCCAATTTGTCGTGCCTTTACTAATGCCTTCGTCTAAAACAGCTGGCCAATCATTTATCAGCGGCAGTTCCCAGATTTCTTCGATTTTTGCCAATACTTTATCGCGCAACATTAATTGCATGATATTATCCATTTGGATACATATAATAATATGAATGCCATCTTTGGTTAACGATTTATCGGCTAATCTATTTACGAGTGGTTTTTCCATAACAAATACTGAAAATGGTTTATTCGGTTCAAATAGAAAGAATTCCTTAAGTGTTTCCAAATAAACAACGTTGATTAAATCTTGGACGTGTGATTTAGTATGTTGTCTTGTTTCAACGTCATATTTGTATCTGAAATCCAGATCAATAGCAATAGGACCATGTCCATTACATAATTGACGTTCAGTTAAATATTCTGGCTTCTTTTTTATGAATACGTGTTCGTAATATAATTTATAAAAGAGAGCTAGGTCTTCTGCTGGAATGATATACGAACCGCCGAAAATATCCAACGACTTATCTGGTATTCTAGTATGAGTCGGAGATACGTTGGCTCTATTAGTATCATTCTTAGCACTATGCTTTGATAAAAACTCTATTAAATCTTTGAATTGTGATGTCATTGTCGACATATTGTTTTGCTGATATTATATAATAATATTTTTCTATTTCATTTTTTTTTATTATTAATTTTTTGAGGAATCAATCAATTTTTCTTATAATGTATGTAAAAATGACATAAAACGATGTCCATATATAAAAATATATTAATGGATAGTAGCAGTAAAATCATTACCATTACAAAAGATACAATTACTCGTTTGTTACGTGATGTTAAAGACGTTATTAAAAATCCGTTGACAGATAATGGCATTTATTATACCCACGACGACGAGGATTTGTTGAAGGGATATGCTCTTATTATTGGACCTTCGGATACCCCTTATTTCGGCGGATTTTTCTTTTTTGAATTGAATTATCCTGCGGATTATCCTCATAGTCCGCCCTCGGTAAAATATTGTACGAATGGCGATAATATTAGATTTAATCCGAACTTATATACAACTGGGAAGGTGTGTATTTCTATCTTGAATACATGGCGCGGTGAACAATGGACCTCGTGTCAAACTATATCTACTTTATTATTGACAATGTGTACATTATTGTGTAAATCCCCCTTATTGAATGAACCAGGTATTACCACGAATCATCGCGATTTTAAAAAATATAATACAATTATTGAATATAAAAACATCGATATTGCGATTTTGAAAATGATTAGTAAGCATGAAAGCGTTTATCCTAAAAAATTTGATATGTTTTATTCGATAATCAAAGAACATTTTTTGAAGAACAATGAAACTATTGTCAAGTATTTAGAAGGGAAAATGGTAGAATATCCGGATATAATTCAATTTAATACTGATCTATATTCCATGTCTGTGACTATTGATTATAAAAGATTACATAAGAGTTATATTAAAACTATGAACGAAATAATGTGATGATAATATTTAATAAAAAATTGAATTAAATATAATATATTTATAGTAAATATATAATATAAGGAAATGCACTTCTGTAGCACATGTCAAAATATGTATTATATCAGAATAGATGGGGATGATACGAACAAACTGGTTTATTATTGTCGCCATTGTGGAAATGAAGATTCGCAATTAACGATTGAAAATGTGTCTGTATCGAAGACACAACTTAAAAAGAGTGAGCAGAGTTTTACTCATATCATCAATAAGTATACCAAATTGGATCCTACTTTGCCACGCATTAATAAGATTTTATGCCCCAACGCGGATTGTTCTACCAATACACATAATACGGAAAGAGAAATTATTTATATCAGGTATGATAATGTGAATATGAAGTATATTTATTTGTGTTCTACGTGCGACATTGTATGGAAATCAGATGAACAAAAATAATGGGTTCGGAGTTTCTTTATAATAAAAAATTGAATGATTTTAATTTAAAAATGTATTTAGTATATAAATAAATGAGCGACTTTGGTGATGAGTTTGATGATGCCGATTCTATTAGTAGTAGTGAAGAAGACGATGAATATGTAGTAGAAGACCCACATATCGGAGGTGCGATTGATGATGCTGATATTGATGCTGATGCTGATATTGATGTTGATGCTGTTGACGACGATATGGATGGGGAGGGTGTAGAGGGTGTAGAGGAAGATGCCGATGATGATATCGCAGCTGCAGCATTAGGAGGAGTAGATGATATAGCTGCCGGTAACGAAAGTGATAGTGATAGCGACGAAGAAGAATCGTATCTTCAAAAATTTAATGCGGAAGTAAATAAAAATTATATACTTGATTTTCATCCAGAATGTATGATAAATAATTATGATGAAATAGCAGCAATGACGAATGTTGTTAGAGATAATAATAATAATGTGATTGATGATTTACATAGAACTATTCCTTATTTAACCAAATACGAAAAGGCGCGCGTATTAGGACAACGAGCAAAACAAATTAATTCTGGTGCGAAAGTGTTTGTAAAAGTTCCAGATAATGTGATTGATGGTTATTTAATTGCTGAGCTTGAATTGGCGCAAAAACGAGTTCCTTTTATTATTAGACGACCTATTTCAGGAGGAGGATGTGAATATTGGAATTTGAAAGATTTGGAAATAATTGGATTTTAGATTGATGGATAGAGTGAGGAAATTGAATATTGATATTACACAATTACATTTTTATTGAATGTAATTGTTTTTGTTGTTTTTTTTTGAGTTTTTTATTGGCGTTTTTTTGGCGCTTTCGGCGTTATCATTGTTATCATGTGTTATCATGTGTTATCATTTTACATACATGGTCTAAATATTTTTTATATGTTTATAAAATTTATAAGCATATACAATAACACAAAAACTGGGGGTTGATTATGGCGCTTTTGGCGCTTTTGGCGTTATCATTTTTATTGATAAGGAAAAAGCGCCGGATCCTTGTTTTCCCAAAAAAACTCCAAAAAAAACGAAAAATAAAAACACGAAAAAAATTATGCTCACAAAAAATATTTTCGTTCAAAATTTATGGTCTTCCTTATTTTTTTTCTTTTTTTCGTAAAGTACTTTGGAAAAGTTAGAAGCTACAAATATTTTGTGTTTTTTAGTCCGACGGACCAACTTTATGAAAAAACCGGTTTTTTAATATAATAAATGGGAAAAGGAACTTAAAGAAACTTAAAGAAACTTAGGAGTTCGATTTATAGAATGCCTAGCGGCAAAATACGTGGGAATGTTTGTCATTTGTCAGCATAAATCGATTGGATTATTGCTGTGTAATTGTAAATATTTTTATTAGTTGAAAATAAAAATAGTGATAAAATAGTGATAAAAATAAAATATAAAGATGTTGATACATAATATTATAACAATGAAAGTAGCATTTTGTTTTCTTATTAGCTACGAACAAATATTAATTAAAGAACATATTTGGAAACAATGGATAGAACCAAATAAAGATATTATTAATATTTATTTTCATTATAAAGATTTCGATACAATTCCTTCAGAATGGGTTAAAAAATACGCATTACCTAAAACACATATAGTAAATACATCTTATTTTCATGTAGTGCCTGCGTATTTAACATTATTATCTTATGCTGCGTCGCATGACCGAACAAATCAATGGTTCTGTCTGTTAACCGATTCGTGTGTTCCTATCATCAGTCCCTTGAAATTCCGCGAATTGTTTTTCCAGTATTATAATTATACTATTCTAGATTGGAAGCCTTGTTGGTGGAATATTGATTGGATTCATCGTGCGAATCTTCGTAAATTGAAAAAAGAATATCATCTAGGTCATAGTCCTTGGTTTGTATTGAAGAGAGAAGACGTGGCTAGATGTTTAACTTATGCGTCCGTAAATAAACCTATTTATGACCTTATTTGTAAAGGCGGTGTTGGAAATGAAAGCATATTTGCGATTATATTACAATCCTTTTCACAATTAGATAAGGTTAAAAAAGCGAATACCCATGTAACAGATTGGTCTAGAATGGTGAGTCCTACGAGTCCTCATATTTTTATAGAAGGGAATGAGAAGGACCTGGATTTTATAAACACATTTTTGAAAGAAAACAAATATACCATGTTTTTACGAAAAATTAGTAAGGAATTTCCGGATGAGATATTGATTGATTATATTTCAAAAGAAGATTTGGATAGAGAAAGAAGAGTGGCAAAAATTAGAAAATTGGAAAGAAAAATATTTTTCTTAGAAATGAACAATAAAATGGAGGCATATAGATTGTTTTTCTTGAATATGATGTGGTCCAAATATTGGTTAATGTGTTTGTTTCTTTGTATTAGTTTTGGATTTATTATTATATATAATAATTATTTTGCGTAAAAAGATATTAAAAATAATAAATATATTAAAAATAATAAATATATTAAAAATAATAAATATATTAATATAAATCAATGAACCTTATACAAATAATAAATGAACCATCTCTACAAAAAATGAGTGAAGGCTATAAAAATGAATCTCCATTTCCTTTCATTGTTATTGACAACTTTTTCAAAGAAAATGTCATAACAGAAATAGTGGATAATGTTGAAAAACTGGAAACAAATAATGCTAATTATAAATTTTATGATGGTGCGTGGGAATTAAATAAATACGCATTTGAAAGAAACTTTGGTTCATATTTAGAAAATATTTTTACAACATTAAATAGCGATGAATTTATTGATAATCTGGAAAAATTAACTGGTATAAAAAATATTATTAGAAACGATACTACATTAAAAGGTGCCGGCGTCCATCGTATTTTAAAAGATGGAATATTAAAAGTTCATACGGACTTTAATTATTATGATTCGGGAAAATATGGTAGACTGGATAGAAGGCTTAATTTATTAATATATTTAAACTCTGATTGGAAGGATGAATATAATGGACATTTATTATTATGTAATAGATTTACACATGAAATTAAATATAAAATAGCCCCTATAATTAATAGATGTGTTATTTTTAATACGACAAAAAATAGTTTACATGGTCACCCCTACCCATTAAATACTCCAGAAGATGTTAAAAGACATTCAATTGCTGTATATTATTATACTAAAAATGATGATGGCATTGATTTTGAAGGAGATGGAGAAAGACCTACTCTTATTTTTAATTGTGATGATTATAACCAAACTAATATGGTATCTATCTAACACTTCCATTTATTATCGCAATCAATACACGTTACGAATGTCGTCATAGGCTCATCAGCCGAACGACATTGTAATTGATAATACGTACAATTCTTTCCATGACATTTGCGACATTTAAACGTGTCCGTCGACGATTCGATCTTAATGTCATACTTCGTCTTATCCCTCTTTATCTTATCTTGAATCAATTGAGCCCATCTTTCCGGGTTCATTTCTTGATGTGTCATTGACGCTACTGATTCGGCCTTTATTTTCTTTGTTTTAATCTGTTCAAGGAACCCGGCATTTCTCAAATTATTATATATACTTCGGAGACGATCCAAATATATCTGAATATAAAAGGGATTATCCCATTTTTTCACCACTTTTCTACTTGTCGCTTCTTTCACCGAATAATTGTATACGCCAATTTCCAAATTATTCGATATTTTTTGGTTTTCGATAACGAGATTAAATTTATCTCTAATATTTTTTCTGAATTGTTCTGGGTTTGCTATTGTTCGCATCGTTATTAGATTTAACTATATGTCATATATTTAAATCTTATTCAATTTTTTAATTATATTTTATTTTGTTTTTATGGTTCATCGTCATCATCTGAATCTGTTTCAAACTCTTCCGAACTCAATTCTGAACCAACATCTTCCAAATCTAGGTCGTCTTCATCCTCATCTTCATCTTCATCATCGTCGTCTTCCTCATCATCTTCATCCGAGTCATACTCTTCGTCTTCGTCCTCATCGCCATCGCCTTCACTATCCACTACAAACCCGTCTTTCAAATAACCATCCTTTGTCTTCTTTTTTTGTGAAACATTAGCCAATTCATCAATTTCCAATTCGTCTTCTGCCGCGGTTGCCGCTAGGTCTTCAAAACCTCCAAACAACTTCTCATACATTTTAATCCATAGAACAACCGGTAAAGATGTCAATTCATACGTCTTATTTTCATTCATCATCGTTGCGACTAATGCGCAATTGCCATAAAACAATTTCGTATCAATCGGTGGTGGAAAATCGTATTTGTTCTCAGTATTTGCCTTTCCATCGGTTTTAGCATACGCCGAAATCACATATTTCTTTCCTTCCATCTTTACTGACCATTCAGTCTGTTTAGCAAAATTATTTTCATTCTTAAATCCGCACTTTTTGTATAATTCTGCTTCAACATAATCCTTGATTGTAAGAGATTTTAATGTCCCCGTTTTTTCAACTATAATGATTCCAATGTTTTGTTGTTGTTGTTGTGTGGCTGCCATACTTATTATATTTAATATTTTTTCAAATAGGTTTAAATGGTTTTCATGTAATATATTAAGAAAATGAGAGCCACTAAAAATATGAAAATGAATGAAACTATTTCTTCTACTAAAAAGCAAGATCCTGTTCGTGTATATATTGAAAATTATAGTTTAGGAAATAGCGGATTATTATCTAAATTGGAATTGTTAGATAATTATTTTATGAATAGTAGCACTTATACCCGAATATTATCTTCTAGCGGAATATTTCACATAGAAAATAATAAAATGTATAAAATGAATCCTATAGATAGGCCGGTAACTACTTGTAAAAATTATATTGGTGCTATTGGTCTTGTTCTGGATAAAAGTATCTACGAAAAAGAAGTTATTTATTCGCAAATACCTTATGACCACGTGAATACGAATATGGTAACATTCCAATATAGTATTGCTAGCGCTAGTGTTGCCAGTGCCAGTGCTAATAAAAACAAACACGGAAAAAAGGACCCTAATTTAATACTTGTCGTTGAGGGCACATATCAGGTCGATGTATTGCCTAACGCCAAAACAAATAAATATCACCATTTTGTTCCTACAAATATGTATTTTTTAGCAATGGAAGAAATTAATAATTATTTAATGAAAGAAGAACTCGTTGAGTTTTTATCTGTCTTATTCTAATCTAATATCAGTATAACTATGTTATTATGGACTATTAGAACTACTATTATTTCTATCATACTCATTTTTTTAGTTCATCATTTAATCGTTTTTTTTACAAAAACACTGACTGTGCCGAAAATAAAAGATTTAGTAAATGCACCGACTCATAAATATGAAAACATATATAATTCGATGAATCCTTCAGCGCAACAAACATCTTCCTACTCTTCTCCCTCCTCCTACTCACCCTCTTCCCCCTCCTCTCCCTCCTACTCTTTAAATACTTCTAACATAAATGATTTACCTAATCCGACGACTATGTCTAATTTATTACCCGATTCAATAACAAATAATAAACCTGAAGTGAGCGCAATGAAAAATGAACTCAAGAACTTTTTGAAAAAACAATTGAAAGGAGGAGGCGGAGGGGGAGGAGGGGGAGGAGGAGGAGGCGTTGGTGTTGGAGGACCGACTACTATGGATTATGGCTCTAATTATTCAACATACTAATCATAAACATATATAAAGATAATTTGTTAATTATATTAATAACAGAAAATGTTAACCGACCTAGAATTATCCACTCTTTTTAAAAATTTTCCTCGTGATGTAGAATTGTCTTATGAAACGATTATTCATAAAACACTTCATAATACAGATTTTGTTATGGCGATACCTGAAGGCAAAAAATATTTTGCTTGGTTTACCTCATTCCGGGCTCAAAATGTGTGTGTTTTATTAGAAATTTCTGAAAATAAAAAGATAGGGCATATTGAAATGACTACTGCTTGTTTTCATAACGAATTGGCATTTGGAACTATTTTTTATGGCACTCTATTTGAGCATTCGGGTGCGCGATTTTTTAGCACCGAAGATATTTATTATTACAAGGGTCGCAATGATGTCGCCAAATATTCGTTTTTAGCCAAATTGAACTTATTTGCGCATATTTATTCGAGAGAAATTAGACAGGTGACATATACGAGGAGTGTTGTATTTGGTCTACCCATAATTAATTCTTCTATTACAGAATTAATTAATAATATTGAGCTCTTACCTTATCCTGTGAAATATATTCAATTTGTTTATGCCAAACAACAACAACAGCAACAACAACAACAACACCAGCAACAACAACAACACCAGCAACAACAACAACAGCAACAACATAAGCAAAATACAATCCTCCTGAAATATGATAAACATTCCTTATCAACCAATAATTATCAACATATTTCTACTTTCAGAAGTAATATGAAGAGAGAAATAGTATTTAAA
>Ga0214919_10012663_pt1 | contig 10338 bp, 9 predicted proteins | sample LL1503_MetaG_FD_177994 | JGI IMG/M metagenome (GOLD analysis project Ga0214919, IMG submission 177994) | Freshwater microbial communities from Lake Lanier, Atlanta, Georgia, United States - LL-1503 | ecosystem: Environmental > Aquatic > Freshwater > Lake | place: USA: Georgia | collected 2015-03-15 | reverse complement strand
TGGTATTTTCATAATACAACCAATCTACCGATTCAGTGGCGCCTAAGGCTGTTTTTTGAATATCTCTGTGAGGAGGCTGAGGTGTAAACCCACAAAGGCAAATACCTGAAATTAAAAAAGCATCGGCCGTTCTAAATACAGAACCCACATTGTGCATGCTACGGATATTATCCATGACCACCACCAGGGGCTTTTTGTCGGCCAATTTAAAGTCGACCACCGACTTTCGTCCCAACTCGTCCATGCTTAGTTTGCGCATATGCAAAAGTAGGCTTTTTATGAAAAATTATGTAGGTTTGTCCACCATGTCAAAATCAAGTGCCGATACGCCACTCATGCAACAACACCGGGCTATTAAGCAAAAATATCCCGATGCCATTTTGCTATTTCGCGTGGGCGATTTTTACGAGACATTTGGTGAAGATGCCATTGTTGCCTCCAAAGTTTTAGGCATTACCCTTACCAAAAGAAATAATGGAGCTGCATCCTCTAGTGAACTAGCCGGATTCCCCCACCACTCCTTAGATACTTATTTACATAAATTAGTGAAAGCGGGACATCGTGTAGCTATTTGTGATCAGTTAGAGGATCCTAAATCGGTAAAAGGCATTGTGAAAAGAGGTGTGACCGATATGCTTACGCCTGGCATTGCCACCAACGATAAATTATTAGAACATAAAAACAATAATTTCTTAGCAGCCATTTATGTAGAAAATGAAAAAGGAGGTATTGCTTTTTTAGATATTACCACCGGAGAATTTTTAATTGCAGAAGGCAGTACGGAATATTTAGATAAATTATTACAAAGTTTACAACCAGCAGAAATTCTGCATCCTAAAAATTATCAAGCAGCTTTTAAAGAAAGTTTTGGAACTGGATTTTATACCTATGGTTTAGATGCTTGGATATTTGATGAAGCCTTTGCCACCGAACAATTATTAAAGCAATTTCAAACTAGCACTTTAAAAGGCTTTGGCATTGCAGAACAAAAGTTAGGTATCATGGCTGCAGGTGCCATACTACATTATTTAAAAGAAACAGAACATCCGCACCTTCAACATATTCATACTATTAAAAGTATTGTGCGTGAGGAAATATTGTGGATGGATAAATTTACCATTCGCAATTTAGAATTAATAGGCAATGGCGCCGACAGAAAAGGACTGCTTGAAATTATGGATGCCACCAAAAGCCCCATGGGTGCCAGATTATTAAAAAGATGGTTGGTGTTTCCATTACAATCTATTGCGCAAATTAATAAACGATTAGACGCTGTGTCTAATTTATTAGCGGATACTAATAGCTCTATGGAATTAGGCGCCCTTATTGAATCTTGTGGCGATTTAGAAAGACTTGCTAGTAAGTTATCGACCAGAAAAATTCAACCCCGCGAATTAATGCAGTTAGCAAAATCATTAGAGGCGGTGACTACTATTAAAGAACAAGTTTCAAATTCTACAAATAGTTTTTTACAAGAAATTGGAAAACAAATAGCTGTTTGTGATAAAAGTAAGAAAGCCATATTAAATACATTGTTAGAACAACCCCCAGCTACTACTGTGAAGGGAGGTTTTATTAAAGAAGGCGTTTCTTCCACTTTAGATGATTTAAGAAATATATCCAGTGGAGGCAAAGATTTTTTAACACAAATACAAAACAAAGAAGCAGAGATTACAGGTATCTCTTCTTTAAAAATTGGCTACAATAATGTGTATGGTTATTATTTAGAAGTAACCCATGTGCATAAAAACAAAGTACCAGCAGAATGGATACGTAAACAAACCTTAACCACTGCAGAAAGGTATATTACGCCTGAATTAAAAATTTACGAAGAAAAAATATTAGGTGCTGAGGATAAAATTTTAAGTCTTGAACAAGAAATGTATCAGGACTTACTTGACCAAGTTTTTACTGAAATGGGCCCTATTCAAAACAATGGACAACTTATAGGCACATTGGATTGTTTATTATGCTTTGCACAAATTGCAAAAGAAAATAAATATTGCAAACCTAGTTTAAAAGAGGACTCTATTTTAAATATAACAGCAGGAAGGCACCCTGTTATTGAAAAAACATTGGCCATTGACCAAGACTATATTCCCAATGATGTATTCTTAGACCCCGCCAGCCAACAAATTATTATTTTAACAGGGCCCAATATGAGTGGTAAAAGTGCAGTGTTAAGACAAACTGCCTTAATTACCCTTATGGCACATATGGGCTCCTATGTGCCAGCCACAGCCGCTTCTATTCCACTTACCGATAAAATATTTACGCGCGTAGGTGCGAACGATAATTTAAACGCAGGAGAGTCGACCTTTATGGTGGAGATGCTTGAAACCGCCAGCATTTTAAATAATATTAGTGCGCGTAGCTTAATACTACTTGATGAAATTGGAAGAGGTACTTCTACCTATGATGGAATTTCCATAGCATGGAGTATTGTAGAATTTCTGCATCAATCGAAACAAAAGCCTAAAACTTTATTTGCAACGCATTACCACGAGTTGAACGATTTAGAAGCGCAACTTTCAACCGTTCATAATTTCCATGTAAGCCATAAAGAAGTGGGTAATAAAATAATTTTCTTACGCAAACTCACTAAAGGAGGCAGTACCCATAGTTTTGGTATTCATGTAGCGAAGATGGCGGGCATGCCTAATATATTAGTAAACAGGGCCAATGATATTTTAAAAGAAATGGAATTGAAAAATAAGGGTAGTCAAAATTTAACTACCCCTTCTGCACAAGCGGCTAATACAAAATTTCAGTTATCCATTTTTGATGCCCATACAGAAACTTTTGAATCGATCAGAAAGGAATTAGATGAGATGGATATTAATAATCTAACACCAGTAGAGGCTTTAATGAAATTACAAGCTATTAAGAAAAAACTTAATTAAATAATTAACTAACTAATTAATTAGAAAAATTAGTCAGTCCCTCTTAAGATTACCCTACTAAGATTTACTTAGTAAGATTTACTTAGTAAGATCAAATAAAATTTATCGACTAATATAACGCTGCAAGTAGTTATGAATTTTTGCTTGCAGTGGCGCAGATACAGGCACAAGTGGTAAGCGTAATTCATTTTCAATTAATCCTTGCTCAAACATAAAGGCTTTAATACCTGAAGGATTATTTTCTTCATACATATAGCTATAGCCTTCCACTAATAAATCGTTTACTCTTTTAGCCATGGAGAAATCGCCTGCCATGGCAAAACGAATCATATCAGAAAAAGGTTTTGGAAAAGCATTGGCAGCTACACTAATAACACCATCACAGCCACAGGCCATTTGCGCCATCACAATTTCATCATCACCACTTACTACTAAAAAATCGGAAGGGCGGTCTTTCAAAATGGCAATCATTTGCGCCATCTCAGGGCCTGCTTCTTTAATACCTGCAATATTGGGATGCGATGCTAAACGAAGTGTTGTAGCTGCAGACATATTTTTTCCAGTGCGTCCAGGAACATTATATAATAAAATAGGTTTAGGTGCAGCGTCTGCAAGCGCCGTATAATGTTGATACAACCCTTCTTGTGATGGTTTATTGTAATAAGGCGTTACACTTAAAATGGCAACTACTTTTGATAAATCAAATTTGCTAAAGGATTTTATTACTGCCGCTGTATCATTTCCACCAATACCAATTACAATAGGCAATCTACCATTTACTTTTTTTACTGTGCAATTAAATACTTCTAATTTTTCTTGGTCAGATAAAACAACCGACTCCCCTGTTGTACCTAGTGTCACTAAATAATCTAAGCCTCCAGCAATTTGAATATCGATTAAATTTTCAAGTGCAGTGAAGTCAATAGATTTGTCTTTTTTAAAGGGAGTCACTAATGCAACGCCGGTTCCATTGAGGGTTTGTCTTAACATGGGCTAAAGATAATTAAATAATAGTATGCTTCTACTATTAAGCTTCTTCCCAGAAACCCATTTTACTGTATTTCTCAATTCTGTTTTCCACTCGCTTTGCAGGTGCAATATCTTTTACCGTTGCTAGTGCAGCAACAATTTTTTCTTTTAATATAGCAGCCGCTTCTGTATAAGACCAGTGCGCTCCGCCTACTGGCTCAGGTACAATTTCATCAATTAAACCAAAACCTTTCATATCATCGGCTGTAAGTTTTAACTGCTCGGCCGCAATTTCTTTTTTATCCCAGCTACGCCATAATATAGAACTACAGCTTTCTGGAGAAATTACCGTGTACCAAGTGTTTTCCATCATTAAGGTTTTATCACCCACCCCAATGCCTAAAGCACCCCCACTGGCACCTTCTCCTATGATACATATAATTATAGGCACTTGTAAACGCACCATTTCATAAATATTACGGGCAATGGCCTCTCCTTGGCCTCTTTCCTCGGCTTCTAGGCCTGGAAAGGCGCCTGGAGTATCAATTAAACAAACTACTGGTTTATTGAACTTTTCAGCCAATTTCATGAGTCTAAGGGCTTTTCTGTAGCCTTCAGGGTTGGCCATTCCAAAGTTCCTCATTTGGCGGGCCTTGGTGTTACTACCCTTTTGCTGGCCAATCATCATAACGGTATGTCCGTCCAATTCCGCGAATCCGCCTACCATGGCTTTGTCGTCTTTTACATTACGGTCGCCATGTAATTCAACAAACTTATCACACATGTTTTCAATGTACTTTAAGGTATAAGGACGGTCGGGATGTCTACTTAGTTGAACACGTTGCCAAGGTGAAAGGCTTGCTGTGATTGCTTTACGCTTGTCTACAATAGATTGTTCTAATTGATCAATGGTGGCAGATAAATTTATTTTAGGATTTTTTTCTGCTAATTTTTTAGTAGCATCTATTTGTTCGTACAGCTCTTTTACAGGTTGTTCAAAATCTAAAAACTGTCGATTTGGGTATACTGGCATAAGCTTCTATTGGGATGTAAAAATAATAAAGCTTTTTTAATAAAAGATTTGTTTAAAAAAGCAGTTTCCCCTTATCTTTGCAGCCCTTATTAGTGGATTTATCCACGAAGCAAGGATCGGTAGTTCAGTTGGTTAGAATGCCGCCCTGTCACGGCGGAGGTCGCGGGTTCGAGTCCCGTCCGGTCCGCAGTAAAACACATAACCCATTGATTTTCAATGGGTTATTTTGTGTCTGTAGCAGAATGTGTAGCAAACGGGTTCTTTCTAGCCTATTTTTTCGTCAGTTTAGATAAGATTACTAATAGAAAAATAACTACTAAAACCATAAAAAGAATTATCCTAGCTCAATTTAAAATGACCATTTAATAATCATCTTATTTTGGGTTATAACAAATCATGTTATAAATTCATAATATGAATGATTCTATCTTTACACTATCGAAATCTGATTTCCATTTAGCATCTACTTGTCCTAAGAAATTAGTCTACAAAAAACAATTTTATCCAACAACTAACGACACCAATGACTACATGGAAATGTTAGCTAAAGGCGGTTATGTTATTGGGAAAATGGCAAACCTAATATATCCTACTGGTATAGAAATAACTGGAAATACAAAGGAAGCAATTATTAAGACTAAAGAAGAACTAAAAAAAGAAAATTGTATTCTTTTTGAAGCTGCAATTCAGTCTGGTGATAAATTAATAAGAGTTGATATCTTAGAAAAAAAAGGAAATATCATTAATCTAATTGAGGTTAAAGCAAAATCACATGATACTGAAGATGATACAGTGAAACAATTAAAGTTATTAAAGAAGTACATTGAAGATGTAGCTTTCCAATACCATGTAATTAATGAAGGATATCCTAACTTTAAAGTAACCGCATATTTGTTTATGCCTGATAAATCAAAAAGGACAAGTATTGATGGTCTTGCAGGATGGTTTACATTAAAAGAATCCAATAAAATATCCGACATTGAATTAGAGGAGTTACCAGCGCAACAAAAACCAAAATTTAATAAACCAGAAGTAGTATTTAAGTACGAAAAAGATTTACTTAAATCAAAGTATGTCGATGATATGAAAGTTGATGGGATTTTACAATTAAGGGATGTTACCGAAGAAGTTCTCAAAATACAACATGTGATAAAAAATCGTTCAAATCAATTTATAAATATCCTTAGAAATGGAATCACTTCAAATGACTACAAGATAAACAAGGAATGCAAATCATGTGAGTTTAAATGTGATGGGGATCCTATGAATGGTTACAAAGAGTGTTGGGAAAGATTAGCAGATTCAGATCCACATATATTTGAACTATATTATGGAGGTTCTTTAACAACTGAGGAAAAAGAAGTTTATTTAAATAAGTTAATTGATAATGGACAAACTAGTCTATATGATATAAATCCTGAAATTCTGAAAAAAAAGGACGGATCAATTGGATCAAGAAATCAAAGACAATTAATACAATTGTCAAATACCAAGAATAATACAGAATGGATTTCAAATGATTTGAAAAGAATTCTAAATGACTTAAAGTACCCACTTCATTTCATTGACTTTGAAACATATACTGGTGCTCTTCCATTCAATGAAGGAATGAGGCCATATGAACTTATAGCCTTTCAATGGAGTTGCCATACTATTAATAAACCTGGAGATACCCCAATTCACTCAGAGTGGATTAGTACAAATGGTTCATTCCCAAATTTTGAATTTGCAGAGAGTTTAAAAAAACAAATTGGTGAATCAGGAACGCCACTCATGTGGGCAACTCATGAAAACACTGTATTAAGAACAATCTTAAAACAGATGGATATATTTGGATACTACAACCCCATCTTAAATGACTGGTTAATAGAAATTACTAGCGATAAAGATTTAGAACGAGAAGGTAGATTAATTGATATGAATAGTTTAACATTAAAACACTACTTCCACCCATACATGAAGGGTAAAACATCCATAAAAAAAGTATTGCCTGCTATTTGGAACCATTTCACTTATTTACACCAAATTCCATTTTTCAAGGATTATTCTGCTACAGACTTTGAAGGAAGAATTATAGACCCATATGACGCCTTAAAAGCTGATCTAAACCAAACTGATGAAGAAGAAGCGGTTGCTGGCGGAACTGATGCAATGAGAGCATATCAAAGAATTAGATTTGACGACACAATTACCCATAACCAAAAGGATGAAATTAAACGTCAACTATTGAAATATTGTGAATTAGACACAATGGCTATGGTAATAATTGCTCATCATTGGGGACTACATTAGAGCAGATTTTATATAATAAAAAAGGGTATTAGAAAATGGTAAAATATTTTCTATATTAAAAAATTTTATTTAAATTTACTATTCATATGAATTATTCTTTAAACAAAAAATTGATTTTCAAATAAATTAAAAAAAAATAATATGACTCCTAAAAATTTTAATCATTTCCACCACATAGCAATTATATTTCAAATTTATGCTATAAAAACTGATGGTATTCTTTTAAATGAAGAGAAATTCAAGATTCAAGAATTATTGAATGAATGGGTTAATGATTCAGATTCAACAAAAAATATTTTAATTGAGAGTTCTAAATTTTTAGCTAAATATGATGAGAAACACTCTGATAAAATCACAGATTTGCTCAATTATTCTGCTAACGAGATAATCGAAGCCGGAGTTTTCTCAGAATCAAACTTAACCTCTATGTTAGCAGACTTACAAGATATTGCATTATCTGATAGTGATGAAATGTCTGAGAATGAGGAAATGTTTATTTCTTACTTAGCTGGAATATGGGGAATAACACTTTAAAAAGCCACAACCTCAAAAATAATTCCTTCTACATCGACTTTGTTTTCTCCTAATATTTGAGAAAGTGATTTTTTTATTTCCTCCTCTTCTTGGGTATTGAAATCGGCAAAACAATGGAATTTATCATTGGTAGATATCCAAATTTCACCCATATTTTTTAGGAATAACTCATCAACAATTTCCGAAACACAGCTTGCTTTAATTTTAACGAAATCAAATCCGAATGAAAATTTTCCTTTCTTCTTTTTTATTGTCTTAAGACTATCCAAATAAATATATGATTGAGTTTCCCCTTCATCTTTTATAGTATTAATAGAATAATATTTTTTCAAGAATTTACTTGGTTCAAATTCATCTGTTAATTCCTTATTTATTACTAGCACCAAACTACTTCCTCGATCTTTGTCAAATACAAATTTGATACTATTAGTTTCATTTTTTTTCATATTCTGTCAATTTTAATTAATACATACATTTAAAATTAGTGTAAACTTTGTGAAAATACTGTTTTCGAACTTATCCTTGTATTATTACTTTTTTAAAACTAAGCTGAATTGTATTCTTTAATATCATACATATTTGAAAATCAATAATTTAGGTTTTATTCTTAGGTCTTTTTGCTTGATAAAGTCTAATTAATAATTCAAATTAAATCATAAATAATGGAAAATTACAGTCTAAATGAGGTTGGAATTGGCTAAATTTCATATGAAAAAATATTGATATAAAAAGAAAAACAAACTTTAGAAATATTTCATAATTTACATGTATTAAATAAAAGAAATCTAAATATATAAAGAATGAATATTGAGAATAAAATAGATTTGTTGAAGTCTAAACTTGATTATTGGGAGAATTATATTCCTGTAAATAATATGGGTAAATGGAGTACAAAAACAAGAATTGATTCAATTAAAGAAAAAATTGAAATGCTTAATGCAGGAATAGATATTGAAATCGATGATCTTACTATTGATAAATTAGAATTATAAAATATTATGAAACTTAATTGTTTTACTTATAAAAAAGAAACATTTACATGTAAATATTGTAATTGGACGGGCAAGGGCGATGAACTTTCTTTTGGGAAATTTAGTGAAAAATTTTCACTAGTTGATGAGAATTGTCCCAAATGTTTTGAATTAATTTATAGCTGGATAGCTCCTACAAGAGAAGAAATAAAAGAATGGAAAGTAAATAATAACAATAAACCTACTGACTGGGATAATTTGATTTAATTAAAATTTGCTTCAATTTAAGATTCTATGTATATTAATTTCAACCATATTATTAATTTTATATTCCATAATTTCTAACTATATGATTTCATAAAATCACTAATAGTCTTAGCATATTCTGGATAATGATATTCTAAAATTTTTCTAAAAAACCTTTTTACATCCTCTACAGAATATTTATTTTTGACATATTCTATTATATCTCTAGCTTCTTCCAAAAATTTTCCATCTTTTTGCTCATTATCAGAATCATCTTTTTTCTTTCGCGTTATATATAGTTTATTTATATCTTTAATATAATTTTCATTAAACATTTTAGAAAGGCCATATTCTTTTGCAACTAAAAAAAATCCAATTGGAACATCATCACTTTTATAACGGTTGATCCCCAAACCAATTGGCACAAGATTTTCAATTATGTTACCTGGGCCATTTACAGATCTTGGAACTAAATGATCTATATCAATAAAATGTTGAACTGAATAACTTCTATTCACATAAGCATATATATCCATTCTTAAACTTGATGGTATATCTGATTTAAATTCTGATGTCGCAATAAATTTAGGATTATTTATAAAAGCTACTTCTTCTTCACTTAGTTTAATTATTGAAGAGGCTAAACCTTGAACACTCAGTCTTTCTAAAACTCCACTAAGCGGAATTGTTCTTTCTAATAATTTTTGATCAATGAAATATTCTTGAACATTTAAAAACTTGCTTGTTTTTTCTAAATCTTTAGTATTATTAAAATATTTTTTTAACCGGCTCATCCAATATACTTCATCCCCTTTTTTTTCAATTAATTTCATAAACTCATTAATCCTTAAAATATGATGCGGATTGTTAATTTCTTTTACACTTCCCATTGCATAAATTCCTATCTGATTCTCTGCTACATAAATTGTATCATCTACCTTAAACCCTTTTGGTAGCGGAGTTGTTTGAATATTGCTTATCCTAGTTTCAATAAACCCTTTATTTTTACTATTACTTTTTTTTATAAACCCGTTATTTGTGAAATCTACATTTCTTTTAATTAAATATGAACTCATGATATATGTATTGAGAACCAAATATAATATATTAAAATAAGTCAAATGAGTCAATAACCGGGGTGTAGCAGAATCCGTAGCTACTACCCCTTATTTAACCCCATTTGAGGCTGTTATAACAAGAAAAATATAATTGTAACTCCTTTATATCTGATGAATTAGATGGTTTGAGGTGAATTTGAGTTAAGTTAGAACTCACCGTCCGGTCCGCAAAAGCCCTTAACTTTCAATAAGTTAGGGGCTTTTTGATGAAATAATATTAACTTAATGCTTTGGTATTGAACCAAGTGTGTATTTAAGTAAATTTGGTATAT
>Ga0214919_10012662_pt1 | contig 10338 bp, 12 predicted proteins | sample LL1503_MetaG_FD_177994 | JGI IMG/M metagenome (GOLD analysis project Ga0214919, IMG submission 177994) | Freshwater microbial communities from Lake Lanier, Atlanta, Georgia, United States - LL-1503 | ecosystem: Environmental > Aquatic > Freshwater > Lake | place: USA: Georgia | collected... | reverse complement strand
ACGATAACAATGTTGTTTCTATGGCTAAAAGTTTAAAACCATCTGCACGAGGTGAATTGGAAATTACCGATCTCAATCGACTTTATTTAGAAAAAGATAAACTCAATGTTGAAATTATGGGTCGAGGTTATGCTTGGCTAGATACAGGCACACACGACTCATTACTTGAAGCAGGTCAATTTATTGCTACTTTAGAAAATCGACAAGGCCTAAAAGTATCATGTCCAGAAGAAATTAGCTATCGTCGTGGATGGATTAGCGCATCCCAGCTGGAAAAATTAGCTGTACCGCTCTCAAAAAATACTTACGGTCAGTACCTCCAACGCATTCTAAAAGAAAAATAATTAATCTATGAAAGTTACCCCATTACATATTGCAGATGTATTGCTAATTGAGCCTGAAATTTTTGGTGATGATAGAGGATACTTTTTTGAGAGTTTTAATCAGGAAAATTTTAAGAAGGTTGTAGGTAAGAAAATAAATTTTGTACAAGATAATCATTCAAAATCTATAAAAGGCGTATTGCGAGGACTCCATTATCAACTACCCCCTAAAGCTCAAGGCAAGTTAGTCCGAGTTACGCAGGGAGAAGTATTCGATGTTGTAGTTGATTTAAGGCAAACTTCTGTAACCTTCGGAAAATGGATTGGTGAAATATTGTCTGCAGAAAATAAAAAGCAAATTTGGATTCCAGAAGGTTTTGCTCATGGCTTTTTAACTTTATCTGATACTGCAGAATTTTTATATAAAACAACAAATTTTTATTCATTAGAGCATGAGCATTCCATAATTTGGAATGATCCAAATATTGGAATCAATTGGCCAGATATCAATATCGTTCTTTCTGCAAAGGATAAAGTGGCCAGCACATTTTTGAATTCAGTTTATTTCAAATAGTTTTGCTTAATCTAGTAAGAAAGTAATTGTTTATTTAGTTTCCGTAGCTTGATTTATTAAGTAATCCTCATAATTACCTGTGAAGTCAATAATACGATCTTCTTTTATTTCTAAAATACGTGTCGCAATTGAACTTACAAATTCGCGGTCATGACTCACAAAAAATAAAGTACCCTTGTATTTATCGAGCGCGGTATTTAAAGACTCAATGGATTCCATGTCCATATGATTGGTCGGCTCATCCATCAGAAGTACATTCGTTTTTGCGAGCATGAGTTTACCGAAGAACATGCGGCCTTGTTCACCCCCCGATAAAACCTTCACTGATTTTTTTGTGTCTTCACCTGAAAATAAAAGTCGTCCTAAGATACTACGAATGGCTTGATCATCTTCTCCTGATTGCGCGCAATCTTTCATCCAGTCAAAGAGGGTCACATCTTTTTCGAAATCAGTGGCGTGATCTTGTGAGAAGTAACCAATTTTAGCTTTTTCAGCCCACTTGATTTCACCGTGGTTAGGTTTTATTTCACCTACAAGCGTTCGAAGAAAAGTTGTCTTACCAATACCGTTTTCACCGATGACTGCAATACGCTCACCTGCTTCGACCAGAAGATTGAAATTTTTAAACAATTCTCGATCATATCCATGCGTTAAACTTTTAATTTCTACTGCTTGGCGATGAAGCTTATCTTTATCATCATAATCAAAACGAATATAAGGGTATTGACGGCTTGAAGGTACAAACTCTTCTACTTTAATCTTATCAATTTGTTTTGCACGACTTGTGGCCTGCCTTGCTTTTGAGGCATTAGCTGAAAAGCGTCGCACAAACTCTTGTAGTTCTGCGATCTGTTCTTTTGCTTTATCGTTATCTTTTAATTTTTGCTGTCTAGACATGGTAGATGCTTCCATGTAGTTATCATAATTACCTGGATAGACTGTAAGTTTTGCATAATCCATATCGGCCATGTGCGTGCATACTTGATTTAAGAAGTGCCTGTCATGGGAAATGATAATCATGGTGGAATTGCGATTATTAAGGGTGTCTTCTAACCACTGGATAGTATGAATATCTAAATTATTTGTTGGTTCATCAAGAAGTAAGATATCTGGATTTGAAAAAATAGCTTGCGTTAAAAGAACACGTAATTTAAAGCCAGGTGCAATTGCACTCATAGGACCCTGGTGTTGTTCAATCGGGATGCCTACACCAATCAACAATTCACCGGCACGCGCTTCCGCTGTATACCCATCAAATTCTGCATAGACACCTTCAAGTTCAGCAGCTTTCATATAATCTTCTTCAGTTGCATCTGGATTCATGTAGATTGCATTTTTTTCTTCATTGGCTTTCCACATTTCTTCGTGACCCATCATCACAACATCAAGCACGCGCTGATCTTCATAGGCAAATTGATCTTGTTTTAACCAAGACATACGCTCATTTTTATCTAAAGAAACATTTCCTGAAGTAGGCTCTAATACACCTGCTAAAATTTTCATGAAAGTTGATTTACCACAACCATTAGCACCGATCAATCCATAACGATTGCCATCGCCAAATTTAACTGAAACATTTTCAAAGAGAGGTTTTGCACCAAACTGAATGGTGATGTTGTTACTAATAAGCACGCTTTAATTCCTTAAATTTTATTTAAATTGATTATGAATAACCACTTCATTAAGTGGTAGTTGACCGCCACGTGACATCGCTTCTTTAATGGCTTTTCCTATACATACAAACATTGCTGGTGTATGGTCATCAGGTAGATTTAAAAGCTTAGCAACTTTATCAAAATCAAAACCATCCATAGGGCAGGTATCATAACCCATAGATTTAGCGACTAACATTAAACTCATCGCAGCCATGCCACATGATCGCATCGCTTCATCACGCTGTACTTGAGGTTTGCCATTATAGTACTGATTAATCGCAGGTACTAAATAATCTTGCACAGGTTTTGGTGCGTCTTTCCAATAACGTGCGGGTTCTTTTTCCCAGGCCATAAGATCAGCAACAAGTACAATCAGAATAGAAGCTTCTTCAACTTGTGCTTGGCCCCAACTCACAGCACGAATTTTTTGACGCAAAGCTTTATCAGTCACTACGACAAATCGCCAGTTTTGAATATTAAAAGCCGTAGGAGAGAGAATCGCATGAGAGAGAAGCTCATGAATCTCTTTTTCAGTCATCACGTGATTGGCATCAAAATGCTTAATCGATCTTCTTTGGTGTATGGCTTCTTTAACTTGCATGTTCTTTTTTCCTAAAATTAATATTCTATTTTTTGTATCGTGAGATAGGTTTCACCCATGGGTTTTTCCCATGTGACTTCTTCACCTAGTTTAGCTCCAATAAGAGCCTCAGCTAATGGTGACAAGTAGCTCACTTTTCCTTTAGAAATATCTGCTTCATCTTCACCCACAATTTCAAACATTGAAATTTTCCCTTCATCATCTTCAACGGTTACTTTTGCACCAAATAACACAATCGAACAATCTTCATCTTTAGTTGTTGTCAGAATCGCTGACTCGATACGTGCTGCAAAATAACGCATATCACGCTCAACAGTTGCAATTTTTTGTTTTGCAATGGAGTCATCTTTTTTTTGCTTTAAAATTTTACGTTTTTTTTCAAGCGCATCAAAGGTTTCATTCAGAAGTTGTAAGCCATAAGGTGTTACGTAATTAGGCTCATCACTTAATGGCCTTTCAGGAATATCGATGCCCGCGTGCTCTAAATCATTTTCTTTAACAAAAGCTCGACTCATATTTTTATAGTGTTGTGAAGTAAATAATGTTAAGTTATTTTTGTTTTGGATTATAATCTATTGAATTATATAAAATAAAAGTGAATATTGAGTATATTAATAACTGACACAAGAGATAATTATTAGAATTGAACGAATTATATGTAAAACTTGAGTTATTTAATGATAATAATTAGAAATGCGGAAATTACTGATTCAACAGATGTCCTGGAATGGAAGAATGATTCATTAAGCTCCTCTATGTCTGTAATTAGTAAAAAAATCGACTCAAGAGAGCATGATAAATGGTTTAAATCTAGCTTAAATAACCCTTTAAGAACTTTATATATTGGGATAATATCAGATAAAAAAATAGGTATTTGTCGATTTGATTACGACAAGATAGCAATTTCTTCGGAAGTTTCGATTAATTTAAACCCTCAAATGAGGGGGCAAAATTTATCATACAATTTTCTAGTATATTCAATACAAAAATATAGAAAAACGAATAAATACTCATTAACAGCTGTTATTAAAAAAGAAAATAAAATAAGTATTAATCTTTTTAAAAAATGCGGATTTAATTTGACCAGTGAAAATGAAATTTTTTACTTTTTTATTTTGAAAAATCACGAATAATTTATAAGTTATATTTAAAGATATCAATTGATGCTTAATTTTAAGAAAATAATTGGAAATCAAGAGCAAATTGATATTTTGTATGAGCTACTTAAGAAAAGGGAGCACAATATTAGCCATAAAATTATTCCAAGTATCAAGCAACATGCCAAATTTGTTATTAATCACCCATATAGAGCATGGTATTTGATAAAGTCTAATGAACAATATCTTGGTAGTGTGTATATTCAAAAAAATAACTGCATTGGAATATCAATTTTAATAAATCAAAAGCGAGTACTTTCTGAGTCGCTTAATTTTATTTTTAAAAAATATAAGCCACTTAAAGAAATAAAATCTATACGCCCTCCTTATTTTTTCATTAACGTACCGCCTAGCAATAAAAAATTAATATCTCATCTTAAGTACTTTGGTGGAACAAAAGTCCAAGTAACTTATTCTTTCAATTCACTTTAACTTAACCGAATGATTAAAAAATAAAGTGTTTAAAATTAATAATAGAGAGATAGGTTTACACAAAGAACCTTACATCATTGCTGAATTATCTGCCAATCACAATGGGTCTTTAGATCGCGCTAAAGCATCTATTAAAGCGGCTAAAGAGAGCGGCGCACACGCTATTAAGTTACAAACCTATACTGCTGATACGATGACTATCGACTGCAATAAATCAGATTTTATTGTGAAAGGTGGTTTGTGGAATGGTTACAAGTTATATGATTTATATAATGAGGCTCATACCCCTTATGATTGGCATAAAGAGCTTTTTTCATACGCGAAAGAAATTTCTATTACTTCTTTTTCTACTCCCTTTGATGAGACTGCTGTGCAGTTATTAGAGGAGCTTGATACACCAGCCTATAAAATAGCTTCATTTGAACTTACAGATATACCACTTATAAGGTTAGTAGCAAAAACTGGAAAACCACTTTTAATATCAACTGGAATGGCCTCAGAGCAAGAAATAACTGATGCTGTAGATGCAGCACGAAATGCGGGGTGTGAGTCGCTATTATTATTTCATTGCATTAGCAGTTATCCTGCGCCAATAGAGCAAGCACATCTTAAAAAAATAATAAATCTTCGTAAAAAGTTTGGAGTAGAGGTTGGATTATCTGATCATACATTGGGAACTGCAGCGGCAATAGCTTCTATCGCTCTAGGAGCATCTGTTATTGAAAAACATTTTACTTTAAGTAGAAATGAAAAGGGCCCTGATAGTGAATTTTCAATTGAACCTAATGAACTTAAAGACTTAGTAAATTACACAAAAGATGCTTGGAATGCTTTAGGCAATGAAAACTTTAGTCGGCCAGAAGTTGAAATTGATAGTAAAAAATTTAGACGTTCACTATATTTTGTATCAGATATTAAATCAGGTGAAAAAATAAAATCTACTGATATAAGACGAATACGTCCTGGCTTTGGAATTCCGCCTAAGCACTTTGATGAAATTATTGGTAAAACTGTAACAAAAGATGTAAGTCGCGGTGAAGCCGTAAGGTGGGAACTAATTAGCAATGATTAAGAATTACTTATAAATTAGCTTGGCTAATAATATCTTTTAAATTACTCCCACTCGATTGTTGCAGGTGGCTTTCCTGAAATATCATACACTACACGGTTAATACCACGCACTTCATTAATAATACGATTTGATACCTTACCTAAAAGGGAATAAGGAAGTTCAGCCCAATGTGCTGTCATAAAATCTGAAGTAACAACAGCCCTTAAAGCCACAACATATTCGTAAGTTCTTGCATCTCCCATCACACCCACGGATTTAATAGGTAAAAATACAGCAAAGGCTTGCGAGGTTTTTTCATACCAGCCACTATGTATAAGCTCTTCGATAAAGATAGCATCTGCACGACGAAGTAAATCTGTAAATTCTTCTTTTACCTCACCTAAAATTCGAACACCCAATCCAGGCCCCGGGAAAGGATGGCGATAAACCATTATTTTAGGAAGACTTAATGCTACCCCAAGTTCACGTACTTCGTCTTTAAAGAGTTCTCTTAGAGGCTCCAATAATTGAAGATTAAGTGTTTCAGGTAAACCACCTACATTATGATGGCTTTTAATCGTATGTGCTTTTTTAGTTTTAGCCGAAGCTGATTCAATTACATCGGGATAAATAGTACCTTGTGCTAGCCATTTTGCTTTTGGAATTTTTTTAGCTTCATTCTGAAAGACTTCTACAAATTCACGGCCAATAATTTTCCTTTTTTGTTCGGGATCAGTTATCCCTTTAAGATCGGTTAAGAATTTTTGCGATGCATTTACCTGAATTACTTTAACCCCTAAATTATCATGAAATGTCTTCATGACTTGCTCTGCTTCATTAAGACGAAGCAAACCATTATCTACAAAAACACAAGTGAGCTTATTTCCAATCGCTCGATGAATGAGAGCTGCTGCAACTGATGAATCGACACCGCCTGATAAACCTAAAATAACTTCATCATCTTTGATGGTATCTTGAATATCCTTTATTGCGGTCTCAATATAACTTGCCATAGTCCAATTGGGTTGACATTTACAAATGCTATTTACAAATTGATTTAAAATTGCAAAGCCTTGTTTAGTGTGTGTAACTTCAGGATGAAATTGCACGCCATAGAAATTTTTTGTTTCATGCATCATCCCAGCGATGGGAGTCGAGGAATTGCTTGCGATCACTTTAAATTCGGGTGGAAGTTCAGTTACTTTATCTCCATGGCTCATCCATACATCTAAAAGTCCATGGCCCTCTTGATTTGTTTTATCTTGAATGTCTTTAAAAAGTGGGGAATGATTGTGTGCTCTAATTTCAGCATAACCGAATTCACGTGCATTAGCATTTTCAACTTTACCCCCCAATTGTTTAGCCATGGTTTGCATGCCATAACAAATACCTAGGACAGGAATGCCTAATTCAAAAACGATATGAGGTGCTTCGGGCGTGTCAGATTCATAGACGGAATTAGGACCACCAGATAAGATGATGCCCTTTGGATTAAAAGCTTTAATATCTTTTTCACTCATGTCATAAGAATGAAGTTCAGAGTAGACATGCATTTCACGAACACGGCGTGCAATGAGCTGTGTGTATTGTGAACCGAAGTCGAGAATTAAAATTTTATCCATAGGATTTAAAAAGCCTCCTTAAACGGAGGCTTTTCTCTTAACGCTTTAAAATTAATCGACACGGTAATTGGGTGCTTCTTTAGTAATCTGAACATCATGCACATGGGATTCACGCATACCTGCACTCGTAATTTGTACAAAGCTTGCTTTGTTACGCATTTCGTTAATATTTTTAGCACCTACATAACCCATAGAAGCTCTAAGGCCACCCATCAATTGATGGATTACACTAATGACACTTCCCTTGTAAGGTACGCGACCTTCAATACCTTCAGGCACTAGTTTATCTGCATTGTTTTCACTGTCTTGAAAGTAACGATCTGAAGAGCCTTTTTGCATGGCACCAATGGAACCCATACCACGATAGGATTTATAGGATCTGCCTTGAAAAAGTTCTACCTCACCCGGAGCTTCTTCGGTACCTGCAAACATAGAGCCTAGCATCACTGAATTTGCGCCCGCTGCAATTGCTTTTGCAACATCTCCTGAGAAACGAATACCACCATCACCAATAAATGGAATATCAAGCTTGTTAAGTATTTCAGCCACATTACTGATTGCTGTAATTTGAGGGATACCCACGCCAGCGACAATCCGTGTGGTACAAATTGAACCAGGGCCAATACCAACTTTAACACCGTCGGCACCTGCATCAACTAAAGCTTTTGCTGCTTCAGCAGTTGCAATATTGCCACCAATCACTTCAATATTTGGAAAATGTTTTTTAACCCAATTAACGCGATCAATGACGCCTTGAGCGTGACCATGTGCAGTATCAACTACAATGACATCGACATTTGCATGCGCTAATAATTCAACACGCTCTTCAGTACCTTCCCCAACTCCTACCGCTGCACCAACACAAAGCCTACCTTTATCATCTTTACAAGCATGAGGATGATCGGATGATTTTTGAATATCTTTAACGGTGATTAAACCTTTTAACACATCGTTTTTATCAATCACAAGCACACGTTCTAAACGGTGATGATGAAGGAGGCGAATGACTTCTTCCTTAGACTCGCCTTCTTTGACAGTAACGAGTCGATTTCGTGGTGTCATGATATTTTTAATGGGTTGGTCAAGATTTGTTTCAAAACGTAAATCTCGATTAGTTACAATACCGACAATCTTTCCACCATCAATAACAGGCAGCCCAGAAATTTTATGAAGAGCTGTAAGATTCATGACATCTTTTACAAGCATATTAGGTTCAATCGTGATTGGGTCATTTACCACACCTGATTCAAACCGTTTAACGCGAGACACTTGATATGCTTGTTCTTGAGGGGTCATATTTTTATGGATAATACCTAAACCACCCTCTTGAGCAAGTGCAATTGCTAACCTAGATTCGGTCACTGTATCCATGGCCGCTGAGACAATAGGAATGTGAAGTTTAATTTTTTTAGTGAGTTGCGTGGTTAAATTAACTTCACGCGGGAGTACATTAGAATGAGCTGGCACGAGGAGCACATCATCGAAAGTGAGTGCTTGTTGTATTAAACGCATTTTTATAATCCTTTGCGCAAAACGAGATTATACAGAAAAAGCGTCTTTTGAGCTAAAAAATTATAGGTTTTAACTATTATCCCCACCTTTTTTCATAGTCTTACCTTCAGCGGCACGTTGACGACGAATTTCCTTAGGATCGGCAATAAGAGGGCGATAGATTTCGATACGATCGCGTTCACGCATAATATGATCAAGTTGTGTGAGTTTTCCAAAAATACCAATTTGATTTATGTTTAAATCAATCTCAGGAAATTTTTTAACAACGCCTGAAAGTTGAATAGCCTCTTCTGCAGTGATCCCCCGCTTTACTTTTAAAGGGATGATGAGCTGCTTTTTAGGCAGAGCGTAAGCGACTTCAATCAAAATTTCGTTTGGCATGGGCTATTTTTATCTTAAGTTATTTTGTATATATTTTATCAGCTTGCGTCACAAAACCATCGACAAAGGTATTCGCAATTTGACTGAAAATAGGGGAGATCAATTTATCTAAAATGAAATTTGAAAATTCATAATGTAAATAAAATTCAATGCTACATGCTTCTTCATTAATTTTCGTAAAAATCCAATAACCCTCGAGCACCTTAAAAGGCCCATCAATAAGAGTTAAATCAATACGATCAGGATAGTTTTTAGTATTTTGTGTGGCGAAGCTTTTATTCACCCCGCTATATTTAATATGGATAGAGGCTTTTGTGATTTCATCATTTCGTTCTAATATTTTTGTGCCACCGCACCAAGGCAAAAATAAGGGATAGTCTTCAATGCGATCAACAAGGCTAAACATCTTATCTACCGAATGATTCACAATCACATTTTTTTTGACATCTGCCATGAGGTAAATTGATTTAGCGTAAAATACTCATTTTAAAGGATTAGTTAGTTTCCATGAGTATTGTTCAAAATAAAAAAGCCTTTCACGACTACTTCATCGAAGAGAAATATGAGGCCGGTATCGTTTTGGAGGGCTGGGAAGTCAAAGCGATTCGGGATAATCGAACCAACATTAAGGAAGCGTATGTCATTATCCAACGAGGCGAGATCTACCTTATTGGTTGCCATATTACCCCTATGGGTGCAGCCTCAACGCATATTCGCCCTGATGCTATTCGTACTCGAAAACTTCTTCTACATAGTGAAGAAATTTCAAAACTCATTGGTAAAGTTGAGCGTTCTGGTTATACCCTGGTGCCGATTGATATGCACTTTAAAGGCGGACGCATCAAAATCGAAATAGGGCTCGCCAAAGGTAAAAAACAATACGACAAGCGTAACGCTGAAAAAGAGCGTGACTGGGAGCGGGATAAGGCAAGAATCATGCGGGCTGCTAACAAGAAGTAGTATAATGTCGACTTGCTTTGGGGCTGACCCGGTTTCGACGTGGGTTGCAAAGCAGGTGAGGGCATGTCGA
>Ga0214919_10012660_pt1 | contig 10340 bp, 14 predicted proteins | sample LL1503_MetaG_FD_177994 | JGI IMG/M metagenome (GOLD analysis project Ga0214919, IMG submission 177994) | Freshwater microbial communities from Lake Lanier, Atlanta, Georgia, United States - LL-1503 | ecosystem: Environmental > Aquatic > Freshwater > Lake | place: USA: Georgia | collected... | reverse complement strand
TCTTACATGGTTTAAAGGAGGAATCCATGAATCATTCGGTAGGAACTATCGTAGGTAAAAAGAAAGATAGATATGTGATTGATTTAGGTGCGAAAAAGTATTCGGTCAAACATAAAAATGTAAAGGGAATTGGCGGAAAACGGAAAAGTAAAAGAATATAGTATGGATGAACCAATCATTACGTTTGGTAGCGAATCCTTAATTCTTGAGACGCATCCAGAGCTTAAAAAAGAACCCGTTCCAGAACCCACACCTGAGCCACCGGAACCCATAAAAAGATGGTGTATAATCTCTTAAAAACATCTTCACACTATATAGAAATGAAATTGTCTATGCTAACCATTATACCAGGCATTTTATTTCGAACAATTTATGTACCGCATTCTTTATTTGAGTTTGATAGAAAAGTAAATAAAGAACGATTACGTCTTAAAAAAGACTTGGGACTCAAACATACAGAAGACCATCATTTAATACCAAAATGTTTAGCAAAACATCCTGCATTATATGATGTAAATATCAATCATTGTAAAAATCTAAAAATCATGCCTACCAAAAAGTATAAGGGTCCCTCCTGGATAAGAACCCATAAAAGTCACCCTGCATACAATCGTTATGTAAAATCATTATTGGATAAGATTCCCGTGTACACCCAAGAAGAACGAAAATATAATATTTATTTATTGTTGTATCATTTAGATTCACACTTGAATTACTGTGATGACATTCCTTTTTAAAAAATCTCCCAAGGTAAAGGTAACAATGTATGTTCCTGCTAAAAAACATATTTTTCTATCTATGACGGTAAATGTTTTGGATGGCCAATAATCATTAAATTTATACATGAGTAAAAGACCAACGAGACATTTTACTACAAAACTAATTTGTTGAAATAAAAGGGGTTCACTTTGTATCCATCCAATCCATAATAAAATGGTAAAAAGAAAGGTAGATACGTTAAAGGTTTGTATTGCCTGTTCTGTAATCATACTTAAAAGGTGATATTATCGCCTTAGTGCTTGTTGTCTCGCTAGTGCTTGTTGACTTGCTAGTGCTCGTTGTCTCGCTAGTGCTTGTCTCGCTTCGAGTGCACGAATGGATGCATTCATAGAGTTTTGTTGTCTCGCTCTCGCTATTGCTAATTCTTGTGGGGTTGGTCTATAGAGTCCATTTGTCCTTAGCGTTGGTTGGAGTCTTGCACGCAATTGTTCTAATTCACGTTGTTGGGCAGCATATCTAGTATTGACGGGTGCTACTCTTACCCATCTTCCAGATGCATCACGTCTCCATTGAGGATTATTCCATACAAGTGGCTCACCTCTCCTATATCGTTGCACGTTTTCTTTCATATTGATAAAAAAGGAACTCAATGCGTCTACGTAGGCGATACAAATAGCTATAAATACCACGAGAGATATCACTAACAACCAAGGTACTTTGGATTCCATGGGGTCATATCCCCATTGCGTATAGTAGGTAACAGATTTTGGTAAATAACGTAACCAGGATACCATTGTATTCATAAAAAATACAACACACGTCAATGCAATGAGTCCTACGATTTTTAATTTATCTAATTGTTTAAATCCTACGATACATGTAACAAGAATAAAGGAGAGTATGATACAATTTTCTAATAAAATCCAATTGGATAATTCTACTTGTTTTTGGTCAGCAAAAAATGTTTTTCGATTGTTTAAACTAGCTCTTGAATTTTGTATTTGAAGAACCCATTTTTTTACTTTATCTGTCCATGTTTGTTTTACTTCATTGATATTATTGTAATAACTAATGGATGCAGCGTACGTTTTTATTTTCGTATCTACTTCACTTAATTGTTTTTGATGCGCATCCATCATGGATTGCAACACGTCTTTACTTTCAGCGGTATACTTTTCTAACAATACGTCCATGTATTTATCACCAAACCGTGCCTTGTAATATTTTTCTTCAGCGTTTTTTAATTGACCCGGTGCTTCATCTTTGATACGTTGTGCTCGCAATACATCTTCATAGTAATCTTTTACTTTAGATGCGTTATATTCTGCAGGCGTTTGGTTGATTAAATCGTTTTTTCTTGCTTCTATCGCATCTAATTTATTCTGTATATCATCTATATCATTACCCATACATTACTCTTTTATTTTTCTACCACGCATCCTAATTTATCATCCCATACCGTTCCTTGATTGCAACAAACGGACCCAATACACACTTTACCAATACCAGGACCATATAATCCAATGGGTGCATTTGCACCTGTACCTGATTCAGGAGGAATAAAAAAGTTAAATTCATCATAATTTTCATTGTCACGCATACCCATATTGATTAACCTGTACCCTATCCATATAATCCCTACAAATACAACGAGATTCGTTATCATTTTTAACTGAAAATACATGCTAATGAATAAAACAATTCCAAAAGCAGCAATCAATTGCATTAATCGTTTTTGTGCATCATATTGTTTACTGTAATACGTGGTAATTTCAATCATTTTCAAATGGTTTAATTTTTCATCTTTGATAGCCGTCATTTTTTGTTTGGAACGATTTAATTCTTTTTCTAATAATTGTAACGTTTCCGTTTGTTGGTCTACGGATGCTTTCATGGTAGATTCGCTCGTAATTTGAGCCTTGTACAAATCAGATAATGTATTGTACAAATTGACCCTTGCAGCAGATAAAGAATTAATTTGTTGCGTAATTTGCGCTACATCCTCCTCTGTAAATACATTGGATTTACCTAAGGCAACGCGTTCTGCATTTTTCGTAAGAGACGCATACAATTGTTTTTCTGTTTGTTGTAATTCATTAATTTTAGTAATCGTATCTTGTAAATCCATGGTATAGAAACATATTATTTACGAAGGAATAGAATAGCTAAAATAGTTGTACTGATGACACCCCATAAAATCATATTTACTTTATGTTGATTATCAAAGACAGTCATATCTATGTATTGTTGTTCTAAAGTATCCATCGTTGGTGTGTTTTTAATCCCTTGGGTTACTTCTTTATACTCGTCTGTTTTATCTTTCATAAACATGGTATTTTGTTGTTGTTGTCGTTGTAAGGCAACCGTATTTGGTTTATAATTCGCCATTTCAGTTGCCTTTTTCGATACCACACTCCCTTTATAAGGTGTAGGCGGAGCAATCACTTTACATTGTTTCGTACCGCCTACGTGTAAATCATTTCCTTGTGGATAATTTGAAAAAAGCGTAGAGTCAATGAATTGAACTTTACCCGTATCACACGAATCATCTTTCAAGTCTACGGTGGCATCTTTCATGTAAAAATCTTGCGTCGTAGAAGTAATTTTATAACTGGCAGAAGGTGTTATTTTTTGCCACGTATTGTTAGAAGGTGAATGTACAATCCCGGCACAATCATCGGTACACATTTGTTTGAGTAAATTTAAATCACACGACGTATCGCTATTGTCATAATAGGTTGAAAATACATTAGACCCCGTTGTCTGTGTCCAGTACCCAAACACCATTTTTCCGTTGGATATGTAGGCTACCATGGGCGTACTTTCATTTTCAGCCGTGCTTTCCAAGGTTTTTGTCATGGCTTCGCCTGCTTTATACGTAGTGCAGTCACTCCATTTAATGTGACTCGACCAAGCTGCATCCCATGCACTCGCAATGTCGGGATTTGGGTACCAACGCAATACATTATCCCCTACATACCGATAAATACCGCCCTGTACACCATTGGGTAAATCTTTGCCAGAATTACACCCTACTGCATCTCCAATCGATAAAGAAGCTACGTTGGATTTGGTAGCATTTTCACCCAATTGATAGGTACTACAATCAATGAGTGTACTACTTCCCCAATTTGAATTCCAGGAAGATGCAATTTCAGGTGTTGGATAGTATTGTAGAGTATTGTTACCAGAATAACGGTACACGCCAGTAGGCATACCGCTTGGTTCCGTACCGGGTTTACAATTTACAGAAGCACCTTTAGGTAACTTTGCTGCATTTGCTGTAGGAATGGATACAAGCATAAAGGGGAAACCATATTTGATTTCCCTTCCCGTTAAATTTTGACTCTCTGCAGGTGGAACAATATAAAAAAAAGCGGGTTTTTCACCACCGGAACCAAATACCAGTTGTTTGTTTGCAACAGAGGCGACTTTACATCCCCACCATCCACAATCTTTTGTATAAGACGAACTGGATGAAGTAATACATACTTTGTCACCGTACTTGATGACTTGATTTTGACGGTCATCTCCTGGAGGTGGACGAAAGAAAAAATCACTGCCATTGGTACCAAAGACTAAGGAAGTAGATTGTAAGGACCCCTTTTGATTGTTTTGGGTAAATACAATCGGCACACCATATTTTAGAGAAGGAATGGGTTTGCTACAATCTTCCATCTTTGTACCCGTTACGTTTGACCTGGCAGTAAAGGCCTTGTAGTCGCCCGGGGTAGACGGTGCTTTATGAAACGTAGCATCTACATCAATGTATCCCACTTTTCCTAATTGATTCATCGCGTTCAGGATGGTTGCATTGGGTAGACGTCCTTCTTGTTTACCATATTGGTTCCAGTGGTCATTGGCTTGTTGTTCGGTAGTGATACCGGCTTTACCCAAATCTGGATTTTGGTTTAAATAAAACTTCCAATCAAAATTATTTTTGGGAGGTTCTGCCTGAACATAAGTATTTTCATTGCCACAGGATTGTCCCGGTTTCATGGTAGACCCTACAGGAAATCCCAAGTCTGTCCATTTTGGTGTCAATTGAATAAATTCTGGACAATTGTTTTTGCCTACGGTATTCGTGTAATCTGCCATAGAACTAAATTGTTTTGAAACACCGGTGGAGGTTACGTAGGCAATGGTTCCATCGGCAGACCTTACTGCTTGATTCGCATATTTTTTACCAGAAACGTATTTTTTTAATGTATCCAAATATTCCATTAGTATATAGATTTATTTTCTATGAAGTAAAATCCATACAATGGTAATGGTAGCAAGTGTCCATGTAAGGGCATGTACATAGGACATGCTTGCTAATACTTGTCCATCTTCTTCTTCTTGTACTAAAGAGGACAAGTTTTCCATATCTCCACCTAATTGATTCGAAATGGCTAATAATTCTTTTTGATTGGTGTAAGAATCTGGTTTATGCTTAATCATGTTTGACATTTGTATTAAATAGGTTTGCATATCTGCATTTAACGTAGAGGCTTTTTGACATTGGGTAGACATTTGATTTCCTAAACACTCGGTTTGAATGCTTTTTATCAAGGCCATGTATTCTGTTTTGGCTTGATTGAATTTGGATTGAATGGTATATAATTCTACTTCACTCATAGTATTAATGCATTTAATTTTTCTTTCCAGTTTTTGGTAGGAGAAGGATTGGAAGGAGATTTTATTTTTGCGATTTGGAATTGCAAAAAATAAAATAAATAAAATAAAAAGAATAAAAACCACATACTTTAAGCAATAGAACTTTTATCGAAAGGGTAAGGCGCCATACGTCTTACACCACGAGGATGAAAGAATTTGCCAGCTACATGGAACATACTGTGACCAGCTCCTACACCGCCTAACTGGTTAATGTGGAAAATTAAGCTGCGTCCGTAAGCGGACCCATTTGCCTCAATTTGAACGGCGCGATTCGAGCGGTAGCCAAGGCCAACTCGGGATGCAACCCCCTGTTTCTTAAACCCACCCGCCGTGTTCAAGTTTACATTGACTCTTTTCTTTGTTAATCCAGCACCACCCGCGCTAAAACCGGTTCGAGATGCAGAAGACATAACATAGAAACATATAATATTTTTCATATTTTTATTATTTTTTCCTTAACTATTTTTTCTATTTGAAACAATTCATCGATGTACGTACAAACATGTTTATCTGGAAATCTATCTTTTAAACATAGTGTTTTTCCACATTTACAGGTGACTACGACGGCATGTGTTTTCTTACAATGCGCACACTTCATTTTCTTTTTTATTTATTTATTTCTATTTCAATTTAATGACAAATAAAGAAGAGATATTATGGAACCATGGGTAGAAAAATATAGACCTTCCTCATTTGATACCATTGTATTAGATGAAACCAATCAATTGTTGTTTCAAAAAATGTTAGACCAAGAATATATTCCTAATGTACTCTTTTATGGACCGCCTGGTACTGGCAAAACCACTACCATTTTAAATTTAATTCAATCGTTTCAAGAAAAAAAGGGTGAACTAAATCCCAGTTTAGTCATACATTTAAACGCCTCTGATGAACGCGGGATTGATACGATACGGTCTCAAATTTATTCCTTTGTTCATACAAAACCCTTTTTCAGTAAAGGTAAAAAATTTGTTATTTTAGATGAAGTGGATTCCATGACAAAATCAGCACAACAAGCATTGAGTTATTTATTGCATACACCGGTTACGGTATCCTTTTGTTTGATTTGTAATTATATCAGTAAGATTGAAGATACGTTACAAACTCTTTTTATTAAAATTAAATTCAATGCATTACCCATACCTAAAATGTTGGATTTTTTAGAAACGATTGTCAAAAAGGAAGGTATACACTATACGAGACAACAATTGGAAGGAATACAAAACATGTATGGCACGGATATACGAAGTATGATTAATTATTTACAAATGAATCAATATAATCCTTCTTTACCGATTCAACCGGAAGTATGGGAAAAAATGTATACACTTAGCACCGAAGAGTCCATGCAATACTTGCAACAGTTAAGTGTACTGCACAACATGGACCCGAAACATTTATTAAAAGAGTATGTGTATTATCTTGCCTTACATAAATCGATACCCATTTCATCGCTTGAATTGGTCTTTCATACCACACTTTCTACCGAAGTAATGATACGGCATGTTTTATTTGTCATTAAATTGATTTAAAGAACCCACTCTGTTTTAAAACAATGGATTTAAATGATGAGTGGGATTCTTTCTTAAAGGATACCGACTACGTTTCTCTACCGCAATGCTCGTCTACTGGTCCAACGCCCTTATCTAGTCCCATTTATATTTCAACCAATACAATCATATCGTTTTTAAATCAATCGATTGACTTAAAAACGGCCTTTTGGAATATTCCAGTCATTCCTTACGGTGAACCCACTACCGGTGTCATTAAAAAACAAATCAAACTCAACAGTAAATCCGTAGAAGAAGTAGAAGAGATTGAAGCGAACATCAAGCGTTACGAGTATGGCTATTGCACGATTCTACAGCACATTGATAATTCGAAAGGCATGATTACGTACAAGGACATTCGTAAGGTAACCATTGGTATTTCAAAAAAAGACATTGTATCGTATCGTGTGAAACAAAAAGGCGCCTTTTATAATTGTTTCGTGTTGATTCTTCGTGTACATATTGGTGTGTTTAAAGAATTTCACGTAAAAATATTCAATACGGGTAAAATCGAAATACCGGGTGTACAAAACATGGAGCATATTCCTGTTATCATTGAAACGTTATTGGGTATTTTGAGACCGATGTACCCTACGATTTTGTACAATAAAAGTTGTGAAGAAACCGTATTGATTAATTCGAATTTTAATTGCGGATATTTTATCAATCGTTCTGCACTCTACCAGCTCTTGATATCGAAATATAACATTTCTGCAGTCTACGATTCGTGTTCTTATCCAGGGATTCAATGTAAAATCTATTACGAGAATGGAGTGACTACGATACCTACACCCATTGCTATTTCATTCATGATTTTTAGAACGGGAAGTATTTTGATTGTAGGTAAATGTACGGATGCAGTGATACGTGAAATTTATGATTATTTAGTGCACATTTTATTTGAAGAATATGCGCAAGTAGTGGATTCTAATTCAGTACATAGTAAAAAAGAAACGCCTGTACGTAAAATTAAAAAATATATTCTTTTGAAATAAGGATTTAAAGCATTATAGTAGGATAGTATTTATGAGTAAAACACCTTCTGATACTACGATGAAGCATTTGGTAAAGTTAGCGTTAGAGCATGATAAGCCCATTTTACTAGATTACTGGACCAAGTCCCTTACGAAAGAGGTCGTCATTGGTGTTCGCGAGAGTGGTGAAAAGTTGCTTGTGAAGAACGAGGAGGAGTACACTAGCCCCATTGCCAAGGTGTTTAAGGTAGAGACGGAGTACATTATCATGACAGAGAATTCGCTTTACTGTGTTTCTGCAGAGATTCCTACCAAACGCATTTCTTAAAATGATTTAAACGCATACTTTTTTTATTATAAAATGAACGTGATTGATGCTCTTCGTGAAAAGTATAAGAATCATGAATATATGCGTCAAAAAGTAGAAGATTATCTAACGAACCTTCCCGAACTCATGGCTACTTTTGAAGAAGAGTATGAGAAGAAACAACAAAAGAAACAGCTCCTTACTGAAAAACGGGAAGAATTCATTGCCTGGTTTTTGAAACAGTTTACCTTTTTGTATATTCCGCAAACAGAAGTGTTTGTACAATATACGGATGAATATAAAGTAGTGCAAGAGGATTCGATTGTCCATTTGATTTGTTCTTATTTGGATAAATCGTTACTTTCTTCGAAAACAAAAATTATTTCCGTCATGTTGAAACGTATCAAAGAAAATTTATTTTTACAATCTTCCAATACTCATACGTCAAAAATGGTTCGTAACGAGTTACCGTTTCCAAAAGAAATTGCTACTTATTTTTTAACCATTTTAGGGGACGTTTTACTTGGTAAAAATGAATGTATTTTTTACTTGGACGTATCGTATAAACCTTTTTTAAAAATGATACATCAATCGTTTTGTTTTTTGTTACATAAATCGTTAGATGTATTCAAACATAAATATTATGACCATACGTATGATTTATGTAGAGTGATTCCGGGCATTTGTAAAGAGTATAGTCCCGTATCTACCTTGGATATGATTATTGCAGCGGTTACGTATTCCAATCAATATGGGAACTCTGACGAGTTTTTAAAACAAAAAAATAGAAAGGATGTGCTTTTATTGAAACAAAATACACCGGAATCATTGGTGCAGTTGTTTTTAGAATCGTATACTACAAAGGGTGGAACCATGGTGTACAGAGATGTTTATTTTTTGTGGAAAACGTTTTTGAAAAGTAAGTATTTGCCGTTTGTGGTGTCGCAACAAAATTTCAAGGCCATTTTACAACAAATGGGTATTTGTGAAGGAGACGTGTGTCAATTGACGACGACGATGCAAACGAATTTATTAAAATTTAAACATTTTTGGGATAAGTACATGATTCCGGATGAAGAGTATTCGTATGATTTACAAGAAATCGTAGACGTATTTCAAAAACAAGAGAGAACTACTTTAACGGTAGACATGATGAAAGAGGTATTGTCGGTAGAATATCCTTCTGTTATGATGGAAGGCAATACGATTATGTATTATAAATGTACGATTTGGAATAAAAATGTAGACATTGACATGGCAATGAATTTATGTACACAAGAAGATAAATATGCTTTTTATGAACATTATACGAAAATAAATCATAAGAAATGTGCGAGCAAAGAGTACTTTGAAAAATATCTTTCTATACTATGAAACTTTTATGGGGTTTGTTTTTAGTAGCATTACTTGCGTATACGGTATTTCCAAAACACACACTTGAACATCCAGACCCAGAAATCAAAGTAGAGATAGTCGACCGTGAATATGATACAGTTCGTAACCCGTATGCACCACCCATTCGTTACTTGGATGCAGATTTTACACAATTGGGGTACTTGAAACGACATGACCGTCGTATCCCTTTGTTTGGTAAACCAGCGAATTTAAGACGTGACCTTTGGTATTATTATACGATGATAGATGGAATCAAAGTAGCCCTTACGGTAAAAAAGAAAAAAAGTTTAGGATTTCCTGGATGTGATTCTGTCTCTACCAAAGACCTCGTACAGGTAGAAGGGGAAGATTGGATGGTAGAATTATATGAAACTACCATGTAAAGGTTTCATCGCCGATTAATCTACGTAAAATAATATCAAGTGCACGTTGTTCCATGGTACGTTGTATGTATTCTTTTTGTGAAATAAATTCATAAAAAGAATTCCGTGGTGTAAAATAGTAAGGGGTAATGGCTGGTTCATTTTCTAACGTACGAATGTACTCAAATTCAAGATTCCAACCATCTCTGTATGGATTTACTAAAGACATCCACACGATACCTTTATAAATACCCTTGTAACCATTGTTAATCTTGTACGTTTGATTGTACTTTAATTTATCGTGGTCAATTTTACGAAACATTTTGCAATGGTCAAACTAGACCATTTCAATTTTTTAGCAGAACCTACGGTT
>Ga0214919_10012659_pt1 | contig 10340 bp, 10 predicted proteins | sample LL1503_MetaG_FD_177994 | JGI IMG/M metagenome (GOLD analysis project Ga0214919, IMG submission 177994) | Freshwater microbial communities from Lake Lanier, Atlanta, Georgia, United States - LL-1503 | ecosystem: Environmental > Aquatic > Freshwater > Lake | place: USA: Georgia | collected... | reverse complement strand
GGCTTTGCTGGCATCGCCGAGAAGTGTCTCGACCTCGGTTGGCCGGAAGTAGCGTGGATCCACCTTGACGATGACTTTACCGCTTTGGTCGCTACCGGTTTCGTCAACGCCCGCACCGGTCCACCGGATCTCTATACCGAGTTCCTGCGCGGCGGCGTCGACGAAGTCGCGCACGCTGTACTGCACGCCGGTGGCTATGACGAAGTCCTCTGCCTGGTCCTGCTGCAGCATCAGCCATTGCATCTCGACATAGTCCCGCGCGTGGCCCCAGTCGCGCAGCGCGTCCAGGTTGCCCAAATACAGGCAGTCCTGCAACTGCAGCTTGATGCGCGCCAGCGCCCGCGTTATCTTGCGCGTCACAAAGGTCTCGCCGCGCAGGGGGCTCTCATGGTTGAAAAGGATTCCATTGCATGCGTACATGCCATAGGCTTCGCGGTAGTTCACGGTAATCCAGTAGGCGTAGAGCTTGGCCACCGCATAGGGGCTACGCGGGTAAAACGGCGTGGTCTCGCGCTGCGGTGTTTCCTGCACCAGTCCGTAGAGCTCGCTGGTCGAAGCCTGGTAAAAGCGCGTCTTCTTTTCCATTCCCAGAATGCGCATAGCTTCCAGAATGCGCAGCGTTCCAAGGCCGTCGGCATTCGCGGTGTATTCGGGTGTGTCAAAGCTTACCGCTACATGGCTCATTGCCGCCAGGTTGTATATCTCGTCGGGCTGCACCTGCTGGATGATGCGAATCAGATTGGTGCTGTCGGTCAGGTCGCCGTAATGCAACACCAGGTCGCGCTGGCTCACATGCGGGTCCTGGTACAGGTGGTCGATCCGGTCGGTGTTGAATAGGGAGGCGCGGCGCTTGATGCCGTGGACCCGGTAGCCCTTTTTCAGCAGAAACTCGGCCAGATAGGCGCCGTCCTGTCCGGTGATTCCGGTGATGAGTGCGGTCTTCTTCATGGGTACTATTTGTTAGGTGATGGTTCTGTGGCGTGCGGCGCGCGCGCCCATCTAGGCCCTTGCGCGCTGCGAAACCCCTGCAGGCTATGCAACGCGCCGTCCAGCCCAGCGATGGGCAAAAGCGCGCTCAGGAACAATACCATGCCCGCAAAGTCGGGCAGGAAGCCCGCAGTGCATACGGGCGGCCTGTCTGTGCTCGCTGGGGGGTCGACGCTGTCCGTCACGATCGCGCCTCGATTCTTGTGTGCCTGCCAAAGGGTCATCGCGAGCACGGCCGGGCCGAGGGGTTGTTCTGAAGGGCTCCCGCTTTCGGTGGGCAGATTGAGCGGACTGGGACGCTACAGAGTAGCCAAGCCGGCGACAATCGGCGCTGGACTGCGAACTGGTTCTCAAGGTGCGCTGGAAGCATGGCCGCCATGGCTCCTGGCTCTTCTTTACCGAGTCGGGTGGTAGCGCTAAAACTCACATAAAGACAGTCGTGGCTTCCCCGCTCGTCGACAATTCCGTGGACCGTGGCGTAGCGCATCCTCTTGAGCGCCGACCCCAACTCGTGTTCAAGCAAGGCCTGATCCAGCAGAAAGCTCCCATCGCCCACATGCAGGGCGAACGACCTCTTTCCCAGTGCATTCCATCGCGCAAACAGCTCGCGCATCATCGGGCTCACGGTTTGCGCGTTGGAGCTTCGCGACCGCACGCCTGCCAGCGGTGAGATGATGTCGTGGAGGATGGGGCCTTGCTCGAAATCGCCCCAGGCGGCTATCAGGATATCGTGCGGCAGATAGCGCTGGATGTCCCCTTGTAGCCATTCCAGCATGTCGAAGTGGTTGCGCACCTCTGATGAGCGCGTTACTGCTCGGTGGTACCGCTGCAGTTCGTCGGCTGACAGTGTCGGAAAGAAATACATGGATACGAGCCTGGATCGTGAAAGTAGACGGGGTGTCGATTTGCGCGAGGCTTGCGGATCTAGTGTTCGAAGTGGCGGGCGCAGGGCTGTTGCGTCTGGAAATTCTAGGAACACGCGAAGAAATACAAATGAGTTGCAGCCGCGCACAGGGCATTAGAAGCGCCGCAATGTGCATTCCTTCACGGTATGCGGCGCAGCTTGTATCGTGGCACAAAAAAGGGGATTGCATGGCAATCCCTTCTGACCATGGGAGCGCTGCCGCAGCTCTCCCATGGGCATTGGCTGCACTCAGCCTGAACTGGATTTTCTTTGACGAACTACGATCGAACCCATCAAGCCCAAGCCTAGCAGCAGCACGGCGTAGCTAGGGGGTTCTGTTGCCGGCGACACGCTAGTGGCCTCTTGGTGACCGTGGCGCAGAGAACCGGTGGTGCTGCCAGATATCGGGATGAAGTAGCTACCGGCATCGCTCGGACTCGGCCTCCAGTCCAAGCGGTGGCTAACCGATGGAGTCGATGTTATCGGCGTCTCGCCAGTGGATCCTGACAGGCCGCTATTCTTGTAGAGTGCGATCGAATCTATCGAGGTGCTGATCAGGGGCCTATTGCCGAGAAAAGAAAAGTCGATGATCCTGTAGACGGATTGACTGTGGCTTTCAACGCTAAAGGTGAAGGAGTCTTGCAATTCGCCCGATCCGAGGGGTTTTTTGGAAACCATGCTCGACTTGGGTGCCAGATTGCCGATTGCGTGGGTGCTGGATTTTTCCGCATGCGACGACGCGACGCCAATTGCCATCAGGCTGGCCATGGCGATTGCGCTCAGTTTCACGTCGACTCCTTTCCTGCGTTAAATAGTTAAAGCAAGCCGAAAACCGGTCTTGCTTCGTCCCAATTGTGTGCGCACTAATTGGCATTGGCTATAGTCCAAATGGGCCGGTAAGCGGCATGCGGAGCCACAAGCGGACCGGCTCCGCTTGACCGGCGACGGCGTGATGGTGTGGAGATCGTGGGCTCAGTCTGCGCGCGGCGCCATCTACCACGGCCCAGGCGTCTCCCGGGTTTTCTAGCCGCCCGTTTCGAGCGAAAAAGCCGCGTGCTGGTCTTGCGCCAGCAGTTGCACCAACTGCGGCAAGGCGGCCTGCAGGCCGGCCCTGAGCGTGTGCGGCGGGTTGATCACGAACATGCCGCTAGCGGGCAGGCCGGGACGCTGCTCCAGTCCATCGCTGCCGGTCAGTATCTTGCTCGACTTGACGCTCAGCGTGGCGTGTAGCCAGGCCTTTCCGGCCTTGTTCGCCAGCGTCTTGAGTTTGCGCGGTACATCATGTGCCTCTGGCCGCGGAATGATGGGAAACCAGACCGCATAGGTTCCGGTGGCGAAGCGCGTCATTGCGTCAGCGATGGCGGCGACGACGCGCGCGTAGTCTGTCTTTATCTCGTAGCTGGGGTCGCACAGCACCAGCGCCCGGCGCTGGGGCGGTGGCAGGAACTTCTTCAGGCCTTCGAAGCCATCTTCTCGCAGCACCGCCACCTGGCGGGGCGCCTCGAGCTGCGCAATGTTCGCCGAAAGGGTTCTTGAATCGGTTGGGTGGAGCTCGAACAGCTTGAGCTTATCGCGCTCGCGCAGCATGCGCTGGATGATGAAAGGCGAGCCCGGATAGACCTTGAAACTGCTCTTGGCGTTGAAGCTCGTGACCATGTCCAAGTACTCCTGCAGTACGGGCGCCAGTCCAGCTGCTGGCGGGGCTGCGACTTTGATGGACGCGGCCGACAGCGGGTTTTGCCCCGTGATGCGCAGAAAGCCGTTAAGGGCTTCGCCGCTGGTGGCGGCGTAGTCGCCGTCGAGCCGGTACAGTCCTGCGCCGGCATGGGTGTCGAAGGCCGCCAGCGGGCCGTCCTTTTGCACCAAGTGGCGCAGCACCGCGATCAGCACCGTGTGCTTGAGCACATCGGCATGGTTGCCGGCGTGAAATGCGTGTCGGTAGCTGAACATGGCGCATGGTAACCCGCGTGCCCGAAGGTTTTGTATAATCCGAGGCTTCGCAGCGCTTTTGTGGCTCCGCGGCGAAGACCGTTGCAGCGCTGGTGCTGTGGCAAATCCCACCTAAGAGATTCCCGGCAGAGGAAAACCGACCGTGGAAAAGAGCCCGGCAAACCCTCTTTAAAGAGAAAACTCATGAAAACCTTCAGCGCCAAACCCGCTGACGTGGTGCACGAGTGGTTTGTGATTGACGCGACCGATAAGGTCCTCGGAAGAGTAGCCAGCGAAGTTGCTCTCCGTTTGCGCGGCAAACACAAGGCCATTTATACGCCCCACGTCGATACGGGTGACTTCATCGTCATCATCAATGCAGCGCAGCTGCGCGTCACCGGTGCCAAGCCGATCGACAAGATCTACTACAGCCACTCGGGCTATCCGGGCGGCATTTCGGCCGTCAATTTCAGGGACATGCAAGCCAAGTTTCCAGGACGTGCGCTGGAAAAAGCCGTCAAGGGCATGCTGCCCAAGGGCCCGCTTGGTTACGCCATGATCAAGAAGCTCAAGGTGTACGGTGGTGCAGAGCACCCGCACACCGCCCAGCAACCCAAAGTGTTGGAAATCTAAGGAGCTTCAAGATGATTGGTGAATGGAACAATGGAACCGGGCGTCGCAAATCCAGTGTGGCACGCGTGTTTCTCAAGAAGGGTAGCGGTCAGATTATTGTGAACGGCAAGGACATCCAGTCGTTCTTTGGCCGAGCGACCTCGATCATGATCGTCAAGCAGCCACTGTTGTTGACCAACCATGCCGAGACCTTCGACATCATGGTCAATGTGGCCGGTGGCGGCGAGTCCGGGCAGGCGGGCGCCATGCGCCACGGAATCACCCGCGCGCTGATCGACTACGACGCGACGCTCAAGCCGGAGTTGTCGAAGGCCGGTTTTGTCACCCGCGACGCCCGTGAAGTCGAGCGCAAGAAGGTCGGTCTGCACTCGGCACGCCGGCGCAAGCAGTTCTCCAAGCGTTGATGCGAGCGACCGTCCTTCTGGGCGGTTTCTTTGCGACCCGTGCACCATGCGCTTACGCCTGCTGCGACGTCGACTAACGATCAGCGCGCCACGGATGTCGGTCAGCAGCGCGCTGGCCTGGCCGTTGCGCTGGGCGTTGCTGGCGCTGGTGCTGGGTTTTTGCGCGGCCATCGGGCTTTGGGCCTTCGAATTCGGCAAGGTCATTGCCGGTATTGATGAAGGCGTCAAGGAGGAGTTGCTGCGGCTTCGCGTCGAGGTAGACAGCAGCCGGCGCGAGCGCGAGGTGGCGCAGTCTGTCGCCGATACCGCGCAGACCCTGTTGACGGCGGAAAAGTCGGCGCAGTCGCACATGGCAGCGCAGATCAAGCAGCTGGAACTCGACAACCTGGCACTGCGAGACGATCTCGGTTTCTTTGAAAAGCTGCTGCCGCTCTCGGGTCCCGAGGGCCTTGGAATACGCGGGCTCCAGGCGGAGGTGCTGCGGGATCGACAGTTAAAATGGAGCGTTCTGTTGTTCCAGTCGCGTAAGAGCCCGGCCGAGTTCCAGGGCGCGCTTGAGCTCAGCGTCGTCGGCCTTCTCAACGGCAAGCCATGGTCGGCGCCGGTTCCGGCGGCGACACAGACGGTCCAGTTCAAGCAGTTCGGCCGCTTTCAGGGCTTGCTTGATTTGCCGGCGCAGGCGGTGGTGAAAAGCGTTTCGGTCAAGGTTCTGGAAGGTTCGGTGGTCAAGGCCACCCAGTCGGTCAACTTGTAGTCCGCCTACGGGTCTCTTTGCACAGGAGTAAGACATGTTCAACAACAAGAAGCAACCCGCGATTCGCAGCCTGATTGCCAACGGCAGCCATATCACCGGCAATATCCGGTTCACCGACGGATTGCGCATCGACGGCGTGATGGTCGGTGACATAAGCGCCGAGGAGGGCCGGAGCAGTTTGCTGGTGATTTCCGAGACTGCCTCGGTCACCGGTGCGGTGCACGCAGACCACATCATCATCAGCGGCGCCGTCAATGGACCGGTTCACGCCAGGGTCCTGCTCGAACTGCAGCCCAAGGCGAAAATCGAGGGCGATGTGCACTATCTGGCACTGGAGATGCATCAGGGCGCGATCATTGCCGGCCAGTTGCGGCCGGCTGCGCTCGACGAGGTAAAGCCCGTCCTGAAGCTGGCCTCAATCAACGAGTAAACCCATTCCCGAGCAAATTGCTGTACTATTCGCACAAGCCCATTCACGGAGAAGCATCATGAGCGCAGTTGCAGAAAATATTGAGACCGAAATGCCCGCACCCATCCTGTTTACCGACAGCGCTGCGGCCAAGGTGGCGGATCTGATTGCCGAAGAAGGCAATCCGGACCTGAAGCTGCGGGTGTTTGTTCAGGGTGGCGGTTGCTCGGGCTTCCAGTATGGATTCACTTTCGATGAAGTCACCAACGAAGACGACACGATCATGAGCAAGAACGGGGTGTCGCTGCTGATTGACGCCATGAGTTACCAGTATCTGGTCGGCGCCGAGATCGACTACAAGGACGATCTTCAGGGCGCGCAGTTTGTTATCAAGAACCCCAACGCGACCACCACCTGTGGCTGCGGTTCAAGCTTTTCGGCCTGATATTTCCGGGCCCAGCGGGTCGCGACCGGCGCGGCATCAGCGCGGATAGACAGCACCCAGTATGCGGGCGCCTTTGGCGCCCGTAACGCTTTCTAGGCTAGCTGTTTCACCGAGCACCGCTTTTCGGGCAAGCCAGGCAAAGGCGGCGGCCTCGACCTGCATCGGCGGCAAGCCGTGCGACAGCGACGACTGCACCACCAGACCAGGCAGCGCCTCTTGCAAGCGCCGCATCAACTCGGTGTTGAGTGCGCCGCCACCGCAGACGATCAGCAAGCGGGTTTCCGTCGCATATTGGGCCACACACGACGCGATGGCGCCGGCGCTGAACGCGCACAAAGTTGCCTGCACATCGACCGGTTGCACCGCGTCAAAGCCTTGCAGCCGCTCTTGCAGCCATGCCGGGTTGAACAGGTCGCGTCCGGTGCTCTTGGGCGGCGCCTTCGCGAGGTAGGGCTCTGCCATCAGTGCATCGAACAGCGGCTGGCACACGCTGCCGCGGGCAGCCCAGGCGCCCAGTTCGTCGAAGGGCTGGCTGCGGTGCGCGCGGCACCAGTGGTCCATCAGCGCGTTGCCCGGACCGCAGTCAAAGCCGATAACCGGGTCCGTCGCCGTGCCGGTCTGCGCATTGCGCAGCACGCTCAGATTCGATATGCCACCGATGTTCAGGACCGATACCGATGTACCGGCCCGACCAAAGAATTCCCGGTGGAAAGCGGGCACCAGCGGCGCTCCCTGGCCACCGGCGGCTACATCGCGGCTGCGGAAATCCGCCACCACGTCGATACCGCACAGTTCTGCCAGCAGCGCCGGGTTGTTGAGCTGCAGCGTGTAGCCGGTTCCGTCGAATTCCTGCGGCCGGTGGCGAAGCGTTTGACCATGCGCGCCGACCGCCCGCACCGTCGCGGCGGGGGAGCCTGTCTTCTCCAGCAGTTCGGCGACGACGTTGGCGTAGATCCGGACCAGACCATTGGCCGCCAGCGCGCTGCGGTGCAACTCGTCAGGCCCCGCGCTGTTGAGTGCGAGCAACTCGGCGGCAAAGGCGCTCGGGAAGGGACGATAGGCGTGTCGCAGGACGACCGGCCCCGTTCCTGAAAAATCGACCAGCACCCCGTCAGCCCCGTCGAGCGAGGTGCCCGACATCAGTCCGACATAGAGGTCGCGCATGGGGCCCGAGCGGCGCCGGCTATTGCGTGTTGACCTGCCGAATCGATGCTGCTGCAGCGAGTTGCAGCCGGGTGGACGCAGCAGCGCCGTCAAATGCGGTTTTTGCGCCCGCCGATACCGGTATCGCTTCGCTCTGTTTGGCGATGGTCAGCGGGTCGCGGTGCACACCGCCCACGCGAAACTCGAAGTGCAGATGCGGCCCGGTGGCCCAGCCCGTGGCCCCGACCGCGCCGATGACCTGGCTTTGCCCGACGCTCTGGCCGCGCTTGACGTCGATACGGCTCAGGTGGCCGTAGACCGTCGTGTTGTTGTTGCGGTGCTTGACAAACACCACGTTGCCAAAACCGCCTTGTACTCCCGCAAACTCGACCACGCCGTCGCCGACGCTGCGCACCGGGGTACCGGTCGGTGCCGCATAGTCCACGCCCAGATGCGCCCGCCAGGTCTGCAATATCGGGTGAAAACGCATTTTGAAGCCGCTGGTGACACGCGAGAACTGCATCGGCGAGGCCAGAAAGGCGCGCCGCAGGCTTTGGCCATTGAGCGCATAGTAGTTGCCCTTGCTACGACCCGGCGTTGCCGCGGGCGCCAGCGGATCCTCGAACCACATGGCTTGGTATGCCTTGCCACTATTGACAAACTCGGCGCTCAGCACGCGCCCGCTGCGCATCGGCTCACCGTCGGCTTCCATCGTTTCATAGACCACCGAGAAGCGGTCGCCCTTTCGCAGGGCGCGGTGAAAGTCGATGTCGCCGGAGAAGATCTCCGCCAGTTGCACCGCCACCGCGTCGGGTATGCGGGCGTCGTCTGTGGCGGCGAACAGCGAGCTCTGGATGCTGCCCCCGGCCATCGCGTTGGAGGCGGTCATCGCGGCCACTTCCACCTTGGATTTGAAGCCTGTCGCCGTTTTTTGTACCACCAGGCGCTTGAAGTTGAGACCGTCGTCCAGAGCCCAGCGTGCGCTGAGCGAGAGCAATCCGTTGCTGGCGCTGGCCTCGGCGTTGATTTTGCGACCGGCGCGGCCGATCAGGGCGGCGCGCGTGATGGGATCCGATCGCAGGTGTGCGGCCGCCAGCGGATCGTCGATCCCTAGGCGTCTGAGGATGGATTCCGCACTGTCGGTCGAGCGGGTGAGTTCGGAGCGGTAGAGCTTGAACGACTGGCTTTCCAGTGCGTCCATCTGTGCCTGCATCGCCTGCGGCCGCACGGTCTCGAGTACCTGTTGCACCGGTGGCGCAGGCTGCTCGCCTCCCAGTGCAGCGACCGCCAGGCTGCCGGCACCCATCATCATCGCGGCCATCGCCGCCATGACGCGCATCGGATGGCGTGCCGCAGCATTTCTGGCGGCAAGGCAACAATCAGCCGCAACGGCAATCAGACCATGGATCACATCAGGGTTCCCACACTGGGTTGTCGGGGGCAAGGCCGCTGGGCGACCGCCGTGCATGCCACGGCGCGACATAAAATCGGAGCTCCAGGCGAGCCCACAGTATATCCGCTGCCTTGGCGTTCACATCCAGAAAAACCCTTATGAATCAAGCTGCCAGCCCCACGATTGCCATGAGCGACGAGGTGCGCCACGCGCTTGCGGTGTCGCTGCGCGGTTGTGAGGAACTGATTCCGCAGGCGGATTGGGTGCACAAGTTGGCGCGTTCGCAGTCCAGCGGCGTTCCCCTGCGCATCAAGCTCGGGCTCGACCCGACCGCACCGGACATCCATATTGGCCACACCGTGGTGCTCAACAAGATGCGCCAACTTCAGGATCTGGGCCACACCGTGATCTTCCTGATCGGCGACTTCACCACGATGATTGGCGACCCTTCGGGGCGCAACACGACGCGCCCGGCGCTGACGCGCATGCAGATCGAGGCCAACGCGCAGACCTATTACGAGCAGGCCTCGATGGTGCTGGACCCGGCGCGCACCGAGGTCCGATACAACAGCGAGTGGAGCGACCCGCTTGGCGCGCGCGGAATGATCGAGCTGGCAGCGCGCTACAACGTCGCGCGGATGATGGAGCGCGACGACTTCGCCAAGCGCTTCAAAGAAGGCCGTTCGATCAGCGTGCACGAGTTCCTGTACCCGCTGATGCAGGGCTACGACAGCGTCGCGCTGAAGTCGGACCTGGAACTCGGCGGGACCGACCAGAAGTTCAACCTGCTGGTGGGGCGGCACCTTCAGTCCGAGTATGGCCAGGAGCCGCAGTGCATCCTGACGATGCCGCTGCTCGAGGGACTCGACGGCGTCGACAAGATGTCCAAGAGCAAGAACAACTACATCGGCATCTCGGAGGACGCCAACACCATGTTTGCCAAAGTGTTGAGCATTTCCGATGTGCTGATGTGGCGCTGGTACACGCTCCTGAGTTTCAAATCCGAGGCCGAGATCGCCATGTTGAAGGACGAGGTCCAAGGTGGGCGTAACCCGAAGGATGCCAAGGTGGCGCTGGCCCGCGAGATCACGACGCGCTTTCATTCGGCGGCTGCCGCCGACTTGGCCGAGCAGGATTTCAGCAACCGCGCACACGGCGGCGTACCCGACGCGATAGCGGAAATCCGCCTGCCGCTGGCCGAGGGGGGTGCGCCGGTTGGCATTGCCGCGCTGCTCAAGATGGCAGGCCTGACCGCGTCCAGCGGCGAGGGCAACCGCCTGATCGACGGCGGCGGCGTGCGCATCGATTCGACCACCGTCAGCGACAAGGGGCTCAAACT
>Ga0214919_10012658_pt1 | contig 10341 bp, 20 predicted proteins | sample LL1503_MetaG_FD_177994 | JGI IMG/M metagenome (GOLD analysis project Ga0214919, IMG submission 177994) | Freshwater microbial communities from Lake Lanier, Atlanta, Georgia, United States - LL-1503 | ecosystem: Environmental > Aquatic > Freshwater > Lake | place: USA: Georgia | collected... | reverse complement strand
CACGTTGTTTCTACTTTTCCGGCTCTACCGGCTTTACTTCAATTTGTTTAGGCAAAGGTTCTCCATACAACTTGACTAACTTCTTATATGTATCGTCTCCTTTAAAACATTCTACCCACTGTCCATTTGCTTGTCCGTTGAACACAAGTGGAATGATGATGGGCTTCTTTTTAAAAATGTTGAACAAGTTCATATGTTGAATTTTCTGTTTTAAACTTAATGTATTTGTCTTTTTGTTCTATTATTTCAACTATTATAGTTGTTAACCAAGTAAAGTTCATTCGTGGATCAAGTATTAGTGACAATCCTACTTTTGCTTCATCATGTGTTGATCTTGACGATCGATCTTCATTCCACTCAATGTACTGAACTGCATTTCCTCGTTTTGTTAAACCATCGTCTAGTCTTTTAAGAGTGTACTTATATTGACTGTCGACTATGAAGTCTCCTTGCTCATCTAAAATAAGAGGTATTTTAGCTTGTGCACCCGTTACTGCTGCTATTTGGTTGGCATCGTATTTTTTCATTTGTTTATCACTTTTTTAATTCGGTTAAATAATGCTTGTAAGTCATCTGCTGAGTCAACTGCCCATTGTTCTGTTTTTAAAATGAAAAAACATGAGCCATCTCTGTCTATGCCTAAAGACGAGTCACAACGTATTTCTAAGTTCTCATCTCCTCCGTCTACACAGTTGCCATCTTGACTAAACTTGAACGTAACTTCTTCTAACAGTGGTTTATTTTCTTCTTCCATGATCTAAATATATGTTAAGGGACTTTGTAAGCCAAACTTACACTTAGTCTTGTTTAAATGTTTCGTTGTAGTATTCATCTGCTGTTTTGTCTGTGCTATATTTGCCTTCTTTATAGGATGCCCAGTAAGTATCAATTATCTGCTCCTTCTCCATTGCTTTGGCTTGTTCAAGCAATCCATTAAATATTTGAGATGTTTGGATATTTTGAAATGGAATAGTATTGTCTATTTGTTCCCATAACCATTCTACTGCTGTTTGTTTCATTTGTCTTGTTTGTTTAGTCCTGTCATGTAATTCACTTCTACATCCTTTTTTCCACTTAAAGCATTTTTAGCATACTGTAAAGCACTTCTAACTTGTCTGTCGTGAGATGTTTGTAAAGTACTACTATTGTGTATGTTTGAAGTGATTCTAAGTACTTCAATAATGTTTTCTAGTTGAAACTTGTATATAGTTATTTCTTCCATTAGTCTTGTTTGTTTAGTTAATTTATTCTGGTTCACATTTAACATCTGGCATTTGATTAAACACTTCTGCAATAGCTTCTATTGTAAAGCCATCAACCTCTAATGCTAATTTAATTGTATCTCTAATTACATAAAGATTATTTACATCTTTTAAATCAAATGTTACTTCAGGTTGTTCTTCGTTTCTTTTTATTACTATTTTCATTTGTCTTGTTTGTTTAGTTGTAATATTGTGGCGGTTAGCCATTAGTTAGTAGCAATTATTTTTTGCTACGTTCTGCACAAAATTTACAGTTTCCTTTGTGAGTTAGCACAGTCCAATCTCTTGGCACTCCACCTGCTTCTAAATACTCACAGCTATCTATCACAATTAAATTGTAGCCATGATAGTCTTTTGTTTGTTTAATAGGTTGTTCTTTAGCAGTTGTTCCGTTTCTACAACCGCAAAAAATAACAGCTACTAACAGCACATAAGCAAAAGCAAAGGTTCTGTGGTTTAATGATGTTCTCGTTTTCATAATTATATTTGTTTTTAAGTTAAAATTTTCGTTTCTAAATCTTTGCCTTCGCTTATCTGCAAAACGTTAGTGGCAAGTGCTACATCACCACTTCTTCACGACATTTTGTTCCATCAAAATAGCATAAGTTTTTTTGTGCTTCTTCTAATGTAGAAAAACTATCTGTTGTTGAAACATCATTATTCATCCAAGCATCTACCCACCACCAAAAAAATAAGAAGTGTCTTTGTTGTATTGTAAATTCTATTCTACCATCGGGCATTGTTCTTTTAATTATTCTTACTTTTTTCATTAGTCTTGTTTGTTTAGTAGGTAAATAATGTCCATCTCATCATATTTTTCTATATCATCCCAATCTTCACTTAAAGCACCTCTCCTTACACTTTCAGTTTCTCTGGCTAGTTCAATAGCCTTTCTAATATCTTCCTCTGTGTATTTCTTATCAGCATTATCTTGTAATAATTTATGTATGGTTTCAACCTTATCACTCACTTCCCAACAAAGTGATTCTATACATTGGGCATCTGTTTTGTTTGGGAACGCTTCTTTATACTTTTTATATTTCTCCATTAGTCTTGTTTGTTTAGTGACAACATTCTCCAGTTAACATATTCTTCAACTTCATCTCTTTCCAATCCTGCTTCCATCATTTGAGCATTTCCTTGACCATGTATAAATGCTCTGTGAATTTCTACTCTTAAAAGTTCAACTGTGTCTTGTTGGCATTGAGTGTAGCCTTTTGCATAATCATAAGCAGATGTTCCATCTTCATTACCAATAGATTCTGCATAAACTTTTGCTTGTACTACTATTTCTTTTTGTGTTTTCATATGTTTAAATATACGTTTTAAAATTCTGTAAGCCTAGTCCCACCACCCATTTATTCTCTCACTTAATATTCTAAACAACAGTGCTTGACATTTCTTTTGATTTTCATGTGCTACAGCCATTGCCAAACGTTTTCTGTCAAAAAGTAAATTTCTGTCTTTTTTCAAGCATTTTTTTACTGTTGAACGATGTTTTTTAAAGTAGTCGTTTGCTGTGTTTGAAATTTCATCAATCACTAACTGTTTAAAATTTTCATCAAATTCTTCCCATGAATAGTCACTAACAAAGTAGTCTAAGTATTCTGTTCCATAGTATTCTATTTGAACACGTTCAATCAAGTTTAAACATATGGTTATGTCTCTGTTTGTTTGAGGTATTGATGTGTGTCTGTTTGCTGACACTAATTCTTTACGTTGTAAAATGAGTTTGTGTTTAATCACTTCAAAAATGAAGTGATCGTCCCAATGTCTGTCTTTCCAAATGACTGACTTCCACTCCCAAAAACTTATCAGTCCATTTTTAATGTTGTAGTATGGTTTGAAAATGTACTTGTCTAAAGTTGTGTCTAAGAAACTGTGAGGCCACTTATTGTAAATGGCTTGTCTGAACATCACAATTGGATTGTATGACTTTTTATCCCAAGCACTAGTTTCAGGCACTGTTAGTTGTTTGTGTATTTTCATCTTATCTATCAATTTCAACTGTGTATCCTAAATGTTCTAACACTGATTGAAGTATACTTTGTATACTGTCATCATCATGTTTTAATTTTACTCCGTTTACCTTAACATCAATACCCCAAGTATAAACATGATCCCAATCTTCTAACTCAATGATTAATTTGTCTTTCATATTAGTCTTCTAAGTTTAAGTTATATTCAGACAGTACTTCTCTAATCATTTCTCTGTATTTTTCTGCTATGTCCTGTTCAAATCCAGGCGCTTCTGATTGAGTATGAATTACACTTTTACCATACTTAGTGGTGTCTCTTAACTTTTGGTCTAGTTCCCACATAGCATTTTTCCATTTGTGCCCGTCTAATGCTACTCTTGCGTCTTGTGACTCTTCAGCAGAGTCAAACTCTAATGTTATTTTTCCCATTTTACTTTATTGTTGCGTGGCCTTTACACTTAGTGTCTCCACAGTTAATTTTCATTTTACCTTTAATTTGTCCCTCCATTTGTTTTAAAAATGCAGGAGGTACTATTCGTTTGTGACACTTGTTGCAAAATAGTGTTTTACTCATAAGATTCTCTGTCTATTTTTGTTACGTAAGGAAATCTAGGCACTCCATCAGGTGTCAAGTTGAAGTATTTTACAGTTGCACTTTTACCAATCAACTGATCTTTTACTTTCCACATTGCAACACATTCCTCCCAATTGAACTTAGGAGATGAGTTGAAACGTTTTCCTGTTTTACTTTCAAACACAAACGAACCTACCATTCCTGTTTTGTTTCCTCCACCTTCTTCAACGTCTAAGATGATGTATTCTTCGTCAATAAATGATTTGTGTTTTAAAAGTGACTTGCTTCGTTTGCTTTCATACTTTTCATTCAAACGAATCATTTGACCTTCATATCCCTGATCAACATACACTCCATACTTTTCATTTATTTCACTTATGTTTTGACAAACATCAGTAGTTACCATTTTACAACATTTAGGTAGGTGTAACAGGTTCAAATAAGCGTTTCTTGAACCGAAATCTGTGCTTACACTTGGAACATCGTAAATGTGGTATTCGATTTTTTCAGCGCTTTCTTTTAGGTCCTCTGTTGTGGGTTTAGTTTTCTTAACTAAAGAACAAATGGCGTTAAAGTCATTTGCAAACTTGTCTGCGTATAATTCTCCGTCTAAGATTAGGTCGGGATTGACTTCAAATGTTGTTTTGAGTGCTTCAAAAATGTGAGGTGCACTAATGATTCTTTTACCATTTCTACTCCACATTCCATCTTTTCTAACAATGCACCTGATGCCGTCTAATTTTGGTTGTGAGTAAACCGGATATTTAACTTTGTCTTTGTACTTGTTGAAGTCTTGAGCAAGCATTGGTTCGAAGTATGTTTCAACGTCTATGTCTGAAATGTTTTCAAAGTGACCCAATTCTTTCTTTTTCTTTAATAACGCTTGTGCTTGTTTGAGTGCTTGTTGTTCAGCAGTACAGTATGATTTGGCTTCACAAACTGTAAACTGTGAAGTGGTTTTGACACCGTCTGTGTATCCTGAAATTGTTCTAAATTTGTTGTTTTCTACTTCAATGGTAAACTCAGTGACTTTACCATTTACTGCTCTTGAGTATAGTGTGTTTAATTTCATAACCTTAATTTTTTTATTTGTTTAAATATATGAAAGTGTATTTTGTAAGCCTAATATACCTTAATTTACTTCACTTGAAAAAGGCGGAACGTTTCCGTTCCACCTTGAAGATGTTTTACATCCAATTCTTATGCTTCTTGACGTACTCGTCTGCGGCTAATGTAATACATAGCGTTTGCAAGTTCATTTGTGATACGTCTACGACCAGCTTTTACATTTGAAATGTGAGACTCAGAGTATCCTGTTTCTTCAGATAAACGAGCGTTGTCACCACGTAATTCACGTTTTTTGTAAAACGATAAAATTGCTGTTCTGTTCATTCGCTTTTTAAGCGACATTGTTTTTTTCTTGTTCTTTTTCATAACTTTATTTTTGTTTATTTATTTATACATTAAATATATGATAAAATATTTTGTAAGCCAAACTAGAGTTGAGGTCCTTTTACTCTTATTGAAATTCTTGGATTAGTAGGACTTCTATAAGTAAACCAATAGTAGTTTTTTCCTTCAAAGTCTGGATAAATCACTTTAGTGCCCAACACTATAGACGCGTTTACCACTTCTTCAGAGTTTTCTGAGTAAATGGTGCTTTTGTGTTTTCCTTTAAAAGGAGCTTCAACTAGTATTTTTTCTAAAAGACGAATGTTTTCTAACGTTTGGTTCATATATTAGTTTTTTTAAGCGAATGAACTTGATCTCCATGCTCCATTCATCCACATGTATAAACGGTATACTCCTCCTACTGTTGCAGGTACTATTTCTCCGTCTACTCCTGTCCATGCTGGAGCGATACTTTGTGTTGTTGGAATGGCAATTGAAGACGACCATGTTACTTTGAAAGCGTCTTTTCTATTTCCATTACTTGTTCCATTTCCTACTATGAATAATGAGGTAGTGTCTCCTTGTTTGTTATACTTTCCTGAAACGTGTTGGTAAGAGCCTGAAGCGATTGTACCTAATCCTTCAGTGTGTGAATAGTCTCCTATTGTTATTGTACTTGATCCTTCAGCATGTGAGCCTTCTCCTTTTGCACGAGTAGATGATCCTTCAGCATGTGAGTAGTCGCCTGATGCGGATGTTCTATATCCTTCAACATGAGATGCTACTCCTTCAGCTATATTGTATGTGTAAGTGCCTAATTTTTCCTCTCCTGATCCTTCAGCGTGTGAATATAAACCAATTGCTTTAGTAAGATATCCTTCAGCATGTGAGTAGTCACCTGATGCAGTTGTGAATCCTCCTTCTGCGTGTGAGTAGTCACCTATTGTTATTGTACTTTCTCCTTCAACATGAGAATAAATACCTTTTGCGTATGTGTTGTCACCTTCTGCGTGTGAACCAACTCCTTGAGTATATGTTCCACTTCCCTCAGCATGTGAACTTTGACCTTCTGTGTATGTATTGTCACCTTCTGCGTGTGAATAATTTCCTTCAGCATATGTTGCGTTTCCTTCAGCATGTGCTGCTCCTCCTATTACGTAAGTGTCTACTCCTTCAGCATGACTTGCGTCACCATAAGCTAGTGTTGAGTCTCCTTCAGCATGACTGTTTTTTCCACTTGCTACAGTACTAGTTCCTTCAGCATGAGTATTTATAGAACTGGCTAGTGTGTATTCTCCCTCTGCGTGACTTCCTCCTCCAATGGCACTGGAACCATTTCCTTCAGCGTGACCACCTATTAAATTGTATGTATTTGGAACTAAAGTAGCGTTAATATCATTGATGTGAAAAATTTCGGCAACATACAATCCGTCTCCAATTGTTGTGTCGTCTAACTGAATTGTAAAATCTGGGGCTGAATAGTTAATGGTGTTGTAAGTAAGTCTGTAAGTGACAGCTCCATTAAGATCTAAGTATAAATAGGAAGAAATAAATTGACTAGACAAGTCTCCATAACCTGAAACTGTGACTAGTCCAGCCACAACTGATGTTACTGGAAATCCTTTCCATCCTACTACAGTAGACTTTCCTTCAGTGTGTGAACTGTCTCCTATTGCTTGTGTGTCATTTCCTTCTGAGTGTGCAAATTCTCCTGATGCAATTGTAAAATTTCCTTCAGCATGTGAACCATATCCTGTTGATTGAGCGCCTATTCCTTCAGCGTGTGAATATTGTCCTGATGATGTTGATTGTAAACCTTCAACATGTGACCAGTCTCCTTGTGCTAAGGTTTGATAACCTTCAGCATGTGATCCAATTCCTTCAGCAGTGTTGCGATTGCCTTCAGCATGTGAAAACCATCCTGATGCTGTTGTGTAGTGTCCTTCGGCGTGTGAATAGCCACCTATTGTCATGTTACGACTACCTTCTGCGTGTGATCCTACTCCTAATGTTACTGCATATCGTCCTTCTGCATGTGAATAATTTGCTGTTGAAATTGATAATTGTCCTTCTGCGTGTGAACCATATCCAGTTGATGTTGTATTATAACCTTCAGCGTGGGAATTTACTCCAGTTGAAGTTGTACTTCCTCCTTCAGCATGTGAATAGTTTCCTGTTGATGTTGTACTTTGTCCTTCGGCGTGTGAAAAGTCTCCTGTTGATGTTGTACCGCTTCCTTCAGCATGTGAAGCAAATCCTGTTGATGTTGAAAAATAACCTTCAGCGTGTGAATAGTCTCCTGTTGCTTGAGTAGTTGCTCCTTCAGCATGAGAAAAAGCACCTGTTGCTATGTTGGTTCCATCACCATTAGTCATTTGACCAGTTAGTGAAATACTTCCACTAACGGAAATGTCATATGCTTCTGCTGCTGTTAAGGCGTCTACTGATTGAGACACATGCCATGATTCAATTTTATATGTTTGAGCGATTTCGTCCGTTCCCAGAGCGAAGATATTCTGTAGTACTTTTGCCATTTGTGTTTTTGTTATAAATATTTACAGAATATGGGAAATGCTTTATTCCTCGAATATACTTTTGAGTTTTTCCTTTTTGATGATGTCCTTTAACTTACTTACATAAGTAGAATCTTCAGCGTATCTTGCCGATAACTTTGCAAAATACTCGTCTTCATTAGTTACGTTACACAACACTGAACTTTGATACATACAATAGTCATACACACAGTCAACCCAGTCTCTGTAAAACGCATATGTGTTTTTTTCACTTTGAGCTGATGTGATTCTTTGTCTTGCTTTTCTCATTCCAAACATGTTGTTGTTTTGTTTGAATATTTTACTTTTAAAGTTGCCTGATTCAAGTTTTGCTTGGGCGAGTACGATGTGTGGATACTTTACGTTACACTCTTTAAACAAGATGATTAAAGCGTCTTCACTAAATCTTTCTCCATGAATGATTAATGTATCAGTGACTTCTGTTTTGTGAGTAAACTTTTGAACAATGTAGTTGTTGGTGCCTGACAACCATCCTAAAATAAACAGTATGGCAAATGCTCCTACTAAATACGTTCCTACTTTAATGTAAGATTGGGTTTTGATGTTTTGAAATGTAAGTGACTCCTTGTCGAATACGAATATTTTTTTCATAACCTTTGTTTTTTATTTGTTTAAATATATAAAAGTAGCTTTTGGAAGCCTAGTTTTTCACTCTCTTATCTATAGATCCATCATCGTAAATTATAAAAAACACTCCTTTAAACTCATTTAAATCGTTTATTTGTTGACCTAAAATGTTTACCATCATAGTCACATTTCGTTTTTTAAACGGTTTATACACGCTTTTAATTGGAAATATTTCATATTGGCCGTTGTAGTCTACTTCTTTTAAACGATAGTAGCTGTAGCCATATGGAGCGTTTAGGTCTAATGTGTTGTAAAAATGTATGGTTGATGATGTTCCATTTCCATCTACTTGACTAACTTCTTTCCAGTTAATTCCATTTGTAGATCTTTCCACTGTAAAGTAGTCACAGTTACTTTCTGTAGCTGTAGACCACTTAACATTTACTGCTGTGTCAATCATGTAAACGTCAAAAGACAAAAGTTCAATGGGTAAAGCACTACATGCCACTCCTGTACTTGAAACAGTAAGTTTTACGTCTCCAGAAGTAGAAGCATAACCGCCTACTGAAATATAGTAGGTGAGGCCAAATTCTGCACACCACGATGCTGTTGAACGAGTACTTGAAGAACAAGACAAATCATCATCGTTACATGTTACTTCAGTCATACTGTTAAGAGTACTACATGCTCCTGTAAGTATTCTGACTTCAGTGTCAAAGTTTGTAGATGCATTACACGTAGTAGCAGTGTATGTTGTGTTGTTGCCTACTACTGAGTACCATATGTTTTTGCCTTGAGCAGCACAAGAAGAGACACTTGTAGGCACATCACTAGTTGCTGCAACAGTTGAAGTAACAGCACTTGTGTAAGGTAGTGTAATGGCAATGGCACTTGCACAATTGTCGTTTGTTGCTACAACAGGACATGACTTAACATAAGACATATATGTTGAAGCGGTAAGTGCTACACAACTGTACTTAGTCAGCAAAATAGAATATGTTCCTGTGGTCACACATGTCCAAGTGATTTGAGATTGAGTGCTACAGTAATCGTCACTAGTAGTAAGCAAAGTGCCACCTGTAGATGTTGAGTACAGTCTTAAATAGGTGTCTACAGTAGTAAAGCCACAAGTAGAAAATGTGTAAACACATCCTGCTGTAGCTGGAAAGTTAAATGCTCGCTTACCATTAGTATAAGTAGCAGTGTATTGAACTGTGGTTGTAGGTGAAATGGCAACGTTTGTTGTTGCTGGACTACAATATTGTGCTTCAACAAGTAAAGGAAGCATCATCAGTAAAAACAGTAATATCTTTTTCATGTTTACTTATAAATATTTTAAATTACGTGTTCTACAACTATTTCTCCATTAACGAATCTTGACAGTTGAAAGTATTCTACTTGATCATCAGCCTGAACCTCTTTCTTAAAGTCATTCCACTCTGCTTCATTTCTCAAACTTCCACAAGTTGTGCCTACTTCGTCTTTATACTTCAAACGGTACGCACCAAATGGACTTATGCATTCTTGCAAGTCCCAATCTTCTTCAGTCAATTCTGAGTATGCTTTGTCTCTACTTTTGATTGTGTGGCTGTAGTAATAGCCACAGTTGTTACAGTTAATGTATTCTTCTCCTGACTTGTAGTAGAAGTCTGAATATGCCTCTGCTTTGCAGTTTGGGCACTCAATGTAGTCGATTACACTTCCCATAGTTTCATATATTTGTATATTTTGTTTTTAAAATAAGTTTATAATAGTCAATTGTTTCTTTTCTACCGTCTGAGTAATGTTGTTTGTATGTTTGAGGAAATTCCTTGATACATTGTTTTATTCTCTCTTTTCTTGACTTTGTTTTATCAGTATTGTTTTCATAATACAACCATGATTCCCAATACTCTGATGTGTGTTCTACACAAACAATCACTGCAATTTGCCATTTAAAAAATACAAATGATAAAACTGGTGACCATTCAAATCGATAATCAGTGTCAGTCCAT
>Ga0214919_10012655_pt1 | contig 10342 bp, 12 predicted proteins | sample LL1503_MetaG_FD_177994 | JGI IMG/M metagenome (GOLD analysis project Ga0214919, IMG submission 177994) | Freshwater microbial communities from Lake Lanier, Atlanta, Georgia, United States - LL-1503 | ecosystem: Environmental > Aquatic > Freshwater > Lake | place: USA: Georgia | collected... | reverse complement strand
CGACATGTTGGCCTGGTTGTAGAAGATGCGCCCGAAGTGCTCCCGGTCAGGGAAGACGTCGTCCTGGTTGGGCAGGTTCGCGCCGCCTGAGTCGACGAGATAGATGCAGGGGAGCTTGTTCTGGATCGCGATTTCCTGCGCGCGGAGGTGCTTTTTCACGGTCATCGGGAAGTAGGTGCCCCCCTTGACCGTGGCGTCGTTGGCGACGATCACGCATTCGCGACCGGCGATGCGGCCGATCCCGGTCACGATGGAGGCTGAGGGGACTTCGCCGCCGTACATGCCGAAAGCCGCCAGTTGGCCGATCTCGAGGAACGGCGAGCCCGGGTCGAGCAGCGTGCGCACGCGCTCGCGGGGCAGGAGTTTGCCGCGGGCCACGTGCTTCTGGCGCGCGGCCTCGTCGCCGCCGATGGTGATCTTCGCGATCTTCTCGCGCAGGTCGGCGACCAGCGCCTTCATGCGCTCGGCGTTGGCCTTGAAATCGGCCGAGCGCGGGTCGAGTTGGGACTTGAAGACCGGCATCAGGCTTTCTCTTTGTGCGCCGGCTTGTCGGCGACGGGCAGGCCGGCCTTCTTCCACTGGCCGAGGCCGCCTTCGAGGTGCAGCACGTTTTCCACGCCCATCTCGGTTAGCGTGGCGGCGGACAGCACGCCGCGCCAGTCGGCCGCGCAGTAAAGGATCAGCGTCTTGCCGGGCGCGAACACCGGCTTGTAGTACGGGCTGTCCGGGTCGACCCAGAACTCGAGCATGCCGCGCGGGGCATGGAAGGCGCCGGGGATCATCCCGTCGCGCTCGAGCTCGCGCACGTCGCGCAAGTCTACGAACACAGTGTCCGGGTCATCGAGCTTCGCCTTGGCGGCTTCGGGCGTGATGCCCTTGGACTTCTTCTCCGCTTCCGCGATCAGGTCCTTGATGCCTTTTTTCAGTGCCATGCGTTTAGTCCCATGCGTTTAGTCCCATGTGTGCTCCTGGGCGGGTCAGGGCGTGACGCGGATGTACGTCAGCGTGTGGTGGGTGAAGATCCGGTCCTTGCCGTCGCTGCAGTCGGCCGTGCCGAAGAAACGCTTCTTGCCGGCTTTGAGGATGCGCGCCGTGCAGTACACGGTCTTGGCCTTCGCTGGCGCGAGGAACACGGTGTTGAGGTCCGAGGTCAGCGCGTCGTGCTGCATGCCGAGCGTCGACTTGATCGCGAGCCACATCGCCACGTCCGCCGCGGCGATCAGTGCCGGGCCGTTGACGATGCCGCCGGGGCGCTCGAGCGACGGACTGTTGGGCATCGCCACCGTGCATTCGCCGTTCGCGACCCTGACCACGCGGAACTTCCACGGCCTGAGGAACCGCTCGCTGTCGAGCAGGCGCTGGAGCTCGGCTTTGGAGGCTGCCGGCCTGGCGGGGATGAGGCGTTTCTGCATGTGTAAATGTTGAACTTTCTATTTGTAAGTCCGCGCCAGGGGCCGATATTATGTCAGTTTACTTTCGCGTTTTGGAAAACTACCAGGGCAGGACCGCGCCGTCGTAGTTGAGGAAGCTGCCGTTCTGGGAAGGCTGCAGCGCGGCGAGCGTGCCGCGCATGCCCGAGACGCTGGTGCCCACGTCGATGTCGGCGCCCGCGCCGCCCATGTCGGTCTTGACCCAGCCGGGGTGGAACGTGATGCAGGTGACGCCGTCCGGGCCCAGCACCAGCGACATGTCCTTGAGGGCGGAGTTGAGCGCGGCCTTGCTGGCGCGGTACAGCCAGCCGGCCGTGGCGTTGCGCAGGCCCATGGACGCCATCCGCGAGGAGATCACCGCGAGCTTGCCCTTGCTGCCGGCCAGCGCTCGGCCGGCCACGGGGACGAGGCGCATGGCGGCCAGCACGTTGGTGCGCATGACCGCGTCGAATTCCTCGAGCGAAGGCGTTTCCAGCTTCTGGCTGCGCGGGCCGTAGACCCCGGCGCAGAAGATGGCCACGTCGAGCTTTGCGCCGGCAATGCCCGCTTCGAGCGCGGCCGGGGCGCCTGCATCGTTCACGTCAAGCTTGAGCGTGCGGGCGCCGAGCGCCGTGAGCTTGGCGAGGCCCGCTTCGTCGCGGGCCGTGCCGATCACGTCCCAGTTGTCCGCGCGGTACTGGTGGACGAATTCGTGGCCGATGCCGCGTGAAGCGCCAATGATGAGTGCGGTCGCCATTACGCCACCTCGATGGCCATGGCGGTGGCTTCGCCGCCGCCGATGCAGAGCGTCGCCACCCCGCGTTTGCCGCCGTACTTGCGCAACGCGCCGATCAGCGTGACCAGGATCCGCGCCCCCGAGGCGCCGATCGGGTGGCCCAGCGCACAGGCGCCGCCGTGCACGTTGACCTTCTCGTGCGGCAGCTTGTGTTCATGCATCGCGGCCATCGTGACCACCGCAAAGGCTTCGTTGATTTCGTAGAGGTCCACGTCTGCTGCACTCCATCCGGTTTTGTCGAAGAGTTTTTGCATCGCGCCCACCGGCGCCGTCGTGAACCAGCCCGGCTCCTGCGCATGCGTTGTGTGACCCGTGATCACCGCAATCGGGGACAGACCCCGTTTTTCGGCGGTCGAGCGGCGCATCATCACCAGCGCCGCGCCGCCGTCGGAGATCGAGCTCGAGTTCGCGGCGGTCACCGTGCCGTCCTTGGCGAAGGCGGGCTTGAGGGTGGGGATCTTGTCGAAGTTGGCCTTGAAGGGTTGCTCGTCGGTCTCGATGAAGCGCTCGTCCTTGCCGGCCCGGGTCGATGAATTCAGGGCCATGGGCGTGATCTCCCAGGCGAACCAGCCTTCCTTGTTGGCTTTCTGGGCGCGCTCGAGCGATTTCACCGCGAAAGCGTCCTGCGCTTCGCGAGTAAACGCGAACTTCTTCGCGCACTCCTCGGCAAAGCTGCCCATCAGGCGGCCTTTGTCGTAGGCGTCTTCGAGGCCGTCGAGGAACATGTGGTCCATGATCTGCCCGTGCCCCATGCGGTATCCGCCACGCGCCTTGGGGAGGATGTAGGGCGCATTGGTCATCGACTCCATGCCGCCCGCGACCATGATGTCGTTGGTGCCGGCGGCGAGCAGGTCGTGCGCCAGCATCGCGGCCTTCATGCCCGAGCCGCACATCTTGTTGATGGTGGTGCAGCCGGTGCCGAGCGGTAGCCCTGCGCCGAGGCTCGCCTGGCGGGCGGGCGCCTGTCCCTGGCCGGCGGGCAGCACGCAGCCCATGATGACTTCCTGCACGTCCGCAGGCTGGATCTTCGCGCGCTCGACGGCGGCGCGGATGGCGGCAGCGCCGAGCTGGGGCGCGGCAAAGCCCTTGAGTTCCCCCTGGAACGCGCCCATCGGGGTGCGCACCGCGGAGACGATGACGATCGGGTCGGGTTGCACGGTCTACTCCTTCACAAATTCGGATGTACGGCGCAGAGCTTCGAGGGTTTCGGCTTCGAGGCGCGCGACGAGTTCGGCGGCCGGCAGCGCCCGGGACAGCGCGAGGGCCTGTCCGGCCCACATCGCAAGGAACTCCGGATTGCCCGCCTTGGCCGAGGCCGCGCGCAGCTTCCCCGTGACGCTATTTTGCGCCGGAAACGCGAGCTGCGCGGCGTCGCGGGCGTTCATTTCGCGGATGAAGCGGTTGGCGATGCCGCGTGCCGGCTTGCCGGAGAATTTTTCGGTGATCGTGGTGATGTCCTCGCGGGCCGCGAGCAAGGCGTCCTTGTGGGCCTGGGGCGCGCCGGACTCCGGGCAGGGCAGGAAGGCCGTGCCCAGCTGCGCTGCCTGGGCGCCCAGGGCCAGCACTGCGGCGATGCCGGCACCGTCCATGATCCCGCCGGCGGCAACGACCGGCACCCGCACCGCGCGCACGATGAGCCGGGTCAGTGCCAGCGTGCCGGTGAGGGACGCGTAGGGGTCGCGCAGGTACGAGCCGCGGTGGCCGCCAGCCTCGCCGCCCTGGGCGATGACGAAGTCGAACCCCGTGGCTTCAAGCTTTTCGGCCTCGGCGACGCAGGTGGCGCTGCCGCCGATGACGATCCCTGCGTCCTTGAGTCGCGTGATGTGTGCTGCGGACAGCCCGTTCAGGTGGATCGTGAAGACCCGGGGCCGGATCTTCGCGACCGCGTTGACCTGGGCGTCGAAGTCCGGGCCGTAGGGTGCGCGCACGGGTTCCGGGGCCGGCAGGCCGAGTGCGGCGTAGTACCCGGCGACCGCCGCCAGCGCGTCGCGTTGCGCGGCGTCGGGCACGTCGCCCGGCAGCGGCGAGCCGAACAGGTTGATGCCGAACGGTCGATCGGTCTTTGCCCGCACGAGCGCGGCCTGCCGCTCCATTTCATCCGGCTGGGTATAGGCGAACCCGAAGGAGCCGAGTGCGCCCGCAGCGGAGCAGGCCGCCACGAGTTCCGGCGAAGAGGGGCCGCCGGCCATCGGTGCCTGGATGATCGGCGTGCTGGTGTGCAGCAGTTCGCACAGTGGGGTGTGGAGGCGGGGCATAAGGCTCACGCTGTTTCGGAGAACAACTCGCGGCCGATCAGCCAGCGGCGGATTTCGCTCGTGCCCGCGCCGATTTCGTACAGCTTGGCGTCGCGCCACAGCCGCCCGGTGGGCGACTCGTTGATGTAGCCCATGCCCCCCAGCGTCTGGATCGCCTCGCCGGCCATCCAGGTGGCCTTCTCTGCCGAGACGAGGATCGCCCCGGCGGCGTCCTTGCGGGTGGTTTCGCCGCGATCCAGCGCCTGGCCCACTGCGTAAACATAGGCGCGGCAGTAGGAGAACGTGGCGTACATGTCGGCGAGCTTGCCCTGCATCAGCTGGAATTCGCCGATCGGCTGGCCGAACTGCTTGCGATCGTGCACGTAAGGGATCACCACATCGAGGCACGCGGCCATGATGCCAAGAGGGCCGCCCGCCAGCACCGCGCGTTCGTAGTCGAGGCCGCTCATCAGCACGTTCACGCCGCGGCCTTCCTGGCTCAGGATGTTTTCGGCGGGCACCTCGCAGTCGCGGAACACCAGCTCGCAGGTGTTCGAGCCGCGCATGCCGAGCTTGTCGAGCTTCTGCGCGGTAGTGAAGCCTTTCATCCCTTTCTCGATCAGGAACGCGGTGATGCCCCGCGGGCCGGCGTTGGAATCGGTCTTGGCGTACACCACGAGGACGTCCGCGTCCGGGCCGTTGGTGATCCACATTTTGTTGCCGTTCAGCAGGTAGGTGTCGCCGCGTCGCTCGGCGCGCAGCCGCATGCTCACGACATCGGATCCAGCGCCGGGTTCGCTCATGGCGAGTGCCCCCACGTGCTCGCCGGAGACCAGCTTCGGGAGGTATTTCCGCTTCTGGGCCTCGCTGCCGTTCCTGTGGATCTGGTTCACGCAGAGGTTGGAGAACGCCCCATACGACAAGCCCACCGACGCCGAGGCGCGGCTGATCTCCTCCATCGCGACGATGTGCGCCAGGTAGCCCATGCTCGTGCCGCCGTACTCCTCGGAGACGGTGATGCCCAGCAGCCCCAGCGCGCCGAGCTTTTGCCACAGGTCCATCGGGAATTCGTTGCTGCGGTCGATCTCGTCCGCACGCGGAGCAATTTCTGCCTCGGCGAACCGGCGCGCGGTTTCCCGCAGTGCGGCGATGTCCTCGCCGTGGTCGAATCTGAGGAACGGGTAGTCCATGGGCTGTCTCCGTCAGTCGGGATGGTCGGACCGGCCGGCCAGCATCATCAGGGTCTGCTGCATCGAGGCGCAGTGCACGCTGCGCCCGTCCTTTTCCGCATACACCTCCGCCCGTGCAACGGTCAGCGTCCGGCCCGGGCGCATGACCTCGCCGCGGGCCACGAGCCGCTCACCGACCGCGGGGGCGAGGATGTTGATCTTGTACTCCACGGTCACGAGCGAACAATCGGCCGGCATCAGGCTGTAGGCCGCGTAGCCGCAGGCCGAGTCGGCGATCATGCCGATGATGCCGCCGTGGACGAAGCCCTTCTGCTGCGTGAGGTCGTCGCGGAACGGGAGCACCACTTCGCAGTATCCGGCCTCCAGCGCCCCGATCGTCCCGCCGATCAGGGTCATGGCCTTTTGCCGGCTGAAACTTGCGCGGCAGCGTTCGGCGAAGCCCGGATCCTTGGGCTGGAAGCGCGCGGCGGGAGCGTTCATCGGGCGGGGCCTCGGGCGGGTCCGGAAAGCGGGGGATTTTGATTGACGTTTACGTTAACGTCAACCGGGCGCGCGGCGGGGTTTGGCAGTTTTCTTCTCGCCGGCGAGGCGCTTCCTGCAGCGCTTCTCGAACAGGACGATCTCCGACAGCTGCGCCTCGATGTCCTCGCGCTGCTGCTCGAGCTGGCGCTTGTGCGCTTCCAGCACGGCGAGGAATTTTTCCAGCTGCGGGCGCTCGTCGCGGCCGGGCTCGTACATGTCGACGATTTCGCGGATTTCCGAAAGCGACAGCCCGAGGCGCTTGCCGCGCAGCGTCAGCTTGAGTCGGGTGCGGTCGCGCAGCGAATAGATGCGCCGCTGGCCTTCCCGGGCGGGAGACAGCAGGCCCTCGGCCTCGTAAAAGCGGATCGCACGGGGGGTGACGTCGAACTCGCGCGCGAGCTCGCTGATCGAGTATTCGCCCGGGTCCTTGTCTTTTTCGTTCGAGGGGGAGGCAGGCATGAGTTTCGAAGAGTTCGATTGCCGGGATGCTGCGGCGCGGCGATAATCCAGCCAGACGGCCCTGCTTTGCTCCGCGTCGTCCCGCGCATTCTAGCCGAGCGCGGCATCCCAGACTCCGAGGCCCTGCCGATGTCCCTACAGTTCCCGCACGCCGAACCGCCCGCGCCCGGCACGACCATCGAAGTCGCCCCCGGGGTGCGCTGGCTGCGCATGCTGCTGCCCTTCGCCCTGGACCACATCAACCTGTGGCTGCTCGACGACGAACTGGACGGTGTACCGGGCTACACCATCATCGACTGCGGGTTGTCGAACGAGGCAACGCGCGAGTCCTGGGAAAAGGTCTTTGCCGCCCATGTCGGCGACAAGCCCGTGCACCGCCTGATCGTCACGCACTACCACCCGGACCATGCGGGCAACGCCGGCTGGCTGGTCGAGCGCTTCGGCTGCGAGATGTGGATGACGCAGGGCGAATACCTCACTGCCCATGTGGCGATGGACGGCAATGCCGGTTACGCGCCCGAGGCCGCCGTGGCGCTCTACAAGGCCAACGGCCTGGACGGCTCGCAAGACGCGGAACTCGCCAAGCGCGGGCATTTTTACCGCAAGGTCGTGGGCCCGCTGCCCGTTGGCTACCGGAGGTTCTTCGATGCGGACAGCCTGGTGATAGGCGGGCGTGCCTGGGAGGTGATTGTCGGGCACGGGCACTCGCCGGAGCACGCGTCGCTGTACTGCGGCGACCTGGGGGTGTGCATTTCGGGCGACATGCTGCTGCCCAAGATTTCCACCAACGTGAGTGTCTGGCCCATCGACCCCGAAGGCAACCCGCTTTCCTGGTTCCTGGACTCCATCCGCGCCTACCTCGAGCTGCCGGAAGACACCCTGATCCTGCCTTCGCACGGGTTGCCCTTCCGCGGCGCGCATGAGCGCGTGGCCGCGCTGGAGCAGCACCACGCCGAGCGCCTTGCAGATCTCGAGAAGGCGCTTGCCGAGTCGTCCGCGCCGCTTACGGCCTACGACGTGCTGGGCACCCTGTTCCGCAGGAAGCTCGATACCCACCAGACGACCTTTGCCATGGGCGAAGCCATTGCGCACCTGCACTACCTGCGTTTTGCCGGGCTTGTGAAGCGCTCGGTTGGCGCGGACGGCGTCGTCCGCTATGCGCCCCTTGCCCGGTAAGCAACTGACATAAGTTGTAGTGCACGGAGGAGACACGATGGACGCCAAGCCATCCATGGACGCGGCCGAGACCGCCCGCGTCTAAGCCGGCGTCGCGGAGCGTGCCGGCGACGGCCTCAAGGTGATCGGCTATGCGCCGGGTTTCTACGCGATGCTGCGTCTGAACTCGCGCAAGTAGGCCAGGCCCGCGATGGCGCGGCTGCCGTACCAGGAGGTCATCTCGCCATCGACCAGCCGGATTGTCTTGCCTTTGAATGCAGGCAAGGCAGCAATTTCCGCAACGTGCTTTTCGCGGAACATGTAGGGCTCGGACGAAAGCAGCACGACCTCTACCTCACGGACCCAGGGTTCGGAGAGCGAAACCTCCGGGTAGCGCGCCGAGGCGTCTGCGGGCAGGGTTTCCAATCCCGCCAGGGCGAGTGTCCGGGAGAGGTAGGTGTCCCGCGCCACCGTCATCCAGGGATCCTTCCAGATCAGGTACAGCGCCTTGCGCTTTTCGGGCGCGTCGCCCGCCAGGTCGTCGTGCGCATCGAGATATCGACTGCACAGCGCCTCGGCCTCTGCTGCCCGCCCGAAGATCCCGCCGACCAGCCGGTAGAGGTCCAGGTTGTCCAGCGGCGCTTGCGGGTGGGTGACGATCAGAGAGGGGACGAATTCGGCAAGCGCCCGCGCTGTCGGCTTTTCGTTTTCATCGATGTTCAGGATCACGTGCGTCGGCTGCAGTCCGCGGATCCGTTCGAGGTCCACCGTCTTGGTGCCTCCCACTTTCGGGATGCCACGGACGACCTCGCTGGGGTGGATGCAGAAGCCGGTACGGCCGACGAGCTGTGACGCAAGGCCCAGGTCACAGATGAGTTCAGTGATGGAGGGGACCAGGCACACGATGCGTGCCGTACCCTGCGCGAGGCCGTGCAGGGTGCCGGCGGCATCCCGGAGCTTCATCGCGAGCCGGCGCTCTTTGGGCCAGGCCGCCGGATGTGCCCGGCGGGCGCGTTACTTCTTGCCCAGGCCCTTGCGGGCGAGGTCGATCATCTGGTCGGTCGTGGCGAGCATGCCGTTCTGCGAGCCACCCTGCTCTGCGCTGATGGTGTACCTGCCCTGCACGGCCAGCAAAGGAACCCCGTCGAGCTGGTAGGCCGCCGACAGCTGCGCAGCGCGCTTGACCTTGGCCTGGACGCCGAATGACTTGTAGGCGTCGTCGAATTTCGCCCGGTCGATGCCGTTCTTTTTGAGCCACTCGGTGACTGCCGGTTCGCTGGAGAGATTGAGCCGGTCCCGGTGGATGGCGTCAAAGAATGCCTTGTGCACCTTGTCGAGAACACCGAGAGCCTCGAACGCGTAGAAAAAGCGCGCATCGGTGGCCCAGTTGTCCGCCAGCACGGCCGGGATGCGGCGGAACTGCACGTCGGCGGGGAGTTTTTTCGCCCAGGGATCGAGCATCGGCTCCAGGCTGTAGCAGTGCGGGCAGCGGTACCAGAAGAATTCGACGACCTCGACCTTGCCTTTGGCTTCGACAGGCTGGGCAGCCTTCAGTTCGGTGTAGTCGGCGCCGGCCTTGGGTTGGGCCGATACGGCCGGGGCGAGAAACGCGGCCGCGGCGGTCAGGGCGGCAAGGGCAAAGATCTTGGTGCGGTTCATGCTGGCTCCAGGGGTCAGTTGGTCTTGGCGGATGCGGGATCCTTGATTTTGACCAGACTTACATCAATTCCGTTCGTTGCCATGGTCGATCGCATCTTGTTGATTTCGTCGATCTTCGTATAGGGCCCCAGCCTGACCCGGTACCAGGTGCCCTTGTCGGGCAGGGTGACGGGCTCGACCGCCGCCTCGAACCCGAGGATGGCGAGTTGCGCCTTGCGGTTGTCGGCATCGGCTGGGTTCTGGAACGAGCCGGCCTGCAGGAAGTAGATGTCCTGCGACTCCTCCGGCTTGGCCTTGGCGGCAGCCTTCAGGTCTTTCTCCGATACCGCCTCCTCGCTGCCGGGCAGTATCTTGTAGAAGTCGAATTTCGGCTTCTCGGCCGGTGGGACCTTGCTGCCGGGCATGCCCGCGATCTCGGGGGTCTTGCCGCTGTCGGCGGGCTTTTCAGCCGCCGGCTTCTTGGTCATGAACGGGATCGGGGTCTTGTTCAGGTAGAACGCGATGCCGAGGGCCGCGCCGAGGCCGATCACCAGGCCGACGAACATGCCGAGCAGGAACCCGCCACCCGACTTGCTGCGCGGTGCGCCGAAATTTGCGGTGGACGAGCGGGACGGCTTGGCCATGCTTGGCTACATCCTCTCCGGGGCGCTCACGCCGAGCAGCGCGAGTCCGCTGGCAAGCACCTGGCGGGTCGCGGCGCACAGAGCAAGGCGCGCTTTTGAAAGCGATGCATCCTCGACCAGGATGCGCTCGGCATTATAGTAGCTGTGGAAATCCGCCGCGAGGTCGCGTAGGTAGAACGCCACGGCGTGCGGGGCGAGGTCGCGCGCCGCCGCCTGGACGATCTCGGGGAATTCCCCCAGCCGCTGCATCAGCACGAGCTCGCGCGGGTTGGCCAGCAACCCGGTGTCGGCGCCT
>Ga0214919_10012654_pt1 | contig 10342 bp, 11 predicted proteins | sample LL1503_MetaG_FD_177994 | JGI IMG/M metagenome (GOLD analysis project Ga0214919, IMG submission 177994) | Freshwater microbial communities from Lake Lanier, Atlanta, Georgia, United States - LL-1503 | ecosystem: Environmental > Aquatic > Freshwater > Lake | place: USA: Georgia | collected... | reverse complement strand
CTGCGCAATGCCCCAGGCCTCAAGCCATCTGCACGCCGTCCACATACCACCAGCGCCCTTCTTGCAGCATAAAGCGGCTGCGCTCATGCAGGCGCCAAGCGCTGGCACCCGCGGGCTTGAAACGGGCAATAAACTCCACTTCGGCGTCGGTCGGGCTGCTGACTAAGGCTTTTAGCAGGTCTAGACCCAACCACTTGCCCGTGGTGTCAAAAGCCACCTGCGCCGGCCGGGTGCTAGCGTGCCAGGTGGCCAGCAAATAGCTTTCACGGTGTAAAACAAAAGCGCAGTAGCGTGAACGCATCAGGCTGTGGGCATCCAACGCGGGCAGGGGCGCGTCGCCTTCTAGGTACTGCCCGCAGCACGCAGAAAAACGCAACGGCTTGTTGTTCCTACCCGGCCTTGCGCACGGACAGGGCTGCTCGCCGAGCAAAGCCAGCGGACCCTGGCTCATCCGCCTTTTGCGGCCTTGGCCTGTGCCTTGTGGGCTTCCCAGCTTTGCACCGGCGCGCCGTCTTTCACCCAGGCGGCAAAGCCGCCGTCGATGTGCGCGACATTGGTCATGCCCATTTCCTGCAAGGCTTTGGTGGCCAGCGCACTGCGCCAGCTGGCGGCGCAAAACAGCACATATTCTTTGCCCTCGTCGCCAAACACCGGCTTGAAATAAGGCGAAGCCGGGTCCACCCAAAACTCCAGCATGCCGCGCGGCGCCAGCACTGCGCCTTCGATCGTGCCTTCGCGCTCGGCTTCGCGGATGTCTCGGATGTCCACCAATTGCATGCGCCCGTCGGAAAGGCGCTCGCGCACTTGCGTAATGGAATAGGTAGTGATGCAGGCATTGGCCTCATCGACGAGTTGGCGAAATCCTTTGGTAATCGGCATGCTGTCTCCTTGTGTTTTTTGTTTACGCCAGGGCGCGTTGGATGATGATTTTTTGCACGTCGCTAGTGCCTTCGTAAATCTGGCAGACGCGCACATCGCGGTAAATACGCTCCACCGGAAAGTCGCTCACATAACCATAACCGCCCAGGGTTTGGATGGCTACGGTACATACTTTTTCTGCTATTTCGCTGGCAAACAATTTGGCCATGGCCGCTTCTTTCAGGCAAGGCCGGCCGGCGTCGCGCAAGGCCGCTGCATGCCAGATCAATTGGCGCGCGGCCTCCAATTGCGTTGCACACTCCGCCAACCGGAAACCCACGGCCTGGTGGTTAAAGATAGCTGCGCCAAAACTCTGCCGGTCTTTGGAGTAGGCCAGTGCCACTTCGAACGCACTGCGCGCCATGCCCACGCTTTGCGCGGCGATACCGATGCGTCCGCCCTCGAGGCCACCCAAAGCGATGCCATAGCCCTCGCCTTCTTTGCCGATCAGGTTTTCCGCCGAGATACGGCAGTTATCAAAATTAATTTGCGCGGTGTCGCTGCTGTGCTGGCCCAGCTTGTCTTCTAGCCGCGCCACCACATAGCCCGGCGCATTGGTGGGCACTAAAAACGCGCTCATGCCCTTTTTACCCGCGCCTTTGTCGGTGACGGCGACCACGATCGCTACATCGGCATTTTTACCGCTGGTGATGAATTGCTTCACCCCATTGAGCACGTAGGCATCGCCTTCGCGAACCGCTGTGGTCCGCAAGCTGGACGCGTCCGAGCCCACATGCGGCTCGGTCAGGCAAAACGCGCCCAGCATCTCACCACGGGCCAAGGGCGTCAGCCACTGTCTTTTCTGCGCGGCATTGCCATAGCGCATCAAGATGGCATTGACCGGGCAATTGGTGACGCTGATCACCGTGCTGGTACCGCCGTCGCCGGCTGCGATTTCTTCTAACACCAAGGCCAGGCTAAGATAGTCAAGCTGCACGCCGCCGAATTCTTCCGGCACACAAATCCCATAAGCACCCAGTGCCGCCAGCCCCTTGTGCGCCTCTTTGGGAAATAGGTGTTCCTTGTCCCAGCGGGCAGCATGCGGCCACAGTTCTTTCTGAGCAAACTCGCGCACCGCGTCGCGGATGGCTTCCTGGTCGGGGGTGAGCAGCATGACCGGCCTTAAAGCATTTCCACCGCCACAGCAGTGGCCTCACCGCCGCCAATACACAGCGTCGCTAGACCGCGCTTCAAACCGCGCGCCCTCAGGGCGTGCAAAAGCGTCACCATGATGCGCGCGCCAGAAGCGCCAATCGGGTGGCCCAAGGCGCAAGCGCCGCCGTTGACGTTAACCTTCTCGTGCGCGATGCCCAGCTCTTTCATCAGCGCCATCGGCACGACCGCAAAGGCTTCGTTCACTTCCCACAAATCCACATCGCCGACAGCCCAGCCGGCTTTGGCCAAGGCTTTTTGCGTCGCACCCAGCGGTGCAGTGGCAAACCATTCGGGCGCTTGCGCGTGGATGGCGTGGCTGACGATCCGGGCCAGAGGTTTACAGCCCAGTTGCGCCGCAGTGCTGGCGCGCATCAAGACCATGGCGGCTGCGCCGTCGTTGATCGAAGAGCTCGAGGCGGCGGTAATCGTGCCGTCTTTTTTGAAGGCGGGCTTCAGGCCCGGAATTTTGTCCAACTTAATTTTGCCTGGCCCTTCGTCCATGCTGACCACGCGCTCACCGCTGCGCTCTTTCACAGTGACGGGTGTGATTTCGGTGACAAATGCGCCACTGGCAATGGCTGCTTGCGCGCGCTGCACGCTGGCGGTGGCAAAAGCGTCTTGCTCAGCGCGGGTAAAGCTGTATTTGGCGGCGCAGTCTTCGCCAAATGTGCCCATGCTGCGTCCGGCTTCGTAGGCGTCTTCCAGGCCGTCTAGCATCATGTGGTCATAGACCTTGTCATGGCCCATGCGGTAGCCGCCACGGCCTTTGAGTAAAAGATAAGGTGCGTTCGTCATGCTTTCCATGCCGCCGGCCACCAGCACATCTTGGCTGTGCGCCGCCAACATGTCATGCGCAAACATCGCCGCACGCATGCCCGAGCCGCACATTTTGGACAGCGTCACTGCGCCCGCGCTTTGCGGTAAGCCGCCTTTGAATGCCGCTTGGCGCGCTGGGGCTTGGCCCTGGCCTGCCATCAGGCAGTTGCCAAACAGCACTTCGCCTACTGCCTCAGGCGTAATCCCCGCACGCTCTATGGCGGCGCGGATCGCGGCACCGCCCAGATCATGCGCGGCAAGGCTAGAAAAATCGCCCTGAAAACTCCCCATAGGAGTACGGGCGGCGCTGACGATCACGATAGGGTCTTGCATAGTGGGGCTCCTGTCAATGGTGCGGTTTATGATTCGGTTTCAAAGCGTTTTTCCCGGTCGTAGGGAAACACGTCGTGTACATAACCTTGGGCGATGCGCTCCTTGTGGCTTTGCCAGAAGTCCACGTCCAACAAATCGGCATGGTGCTCCATAAATACTTTGCGCACGGCCGGGTTGCCTAATAAAAACGGGGTGAAAGTTTCGGGGAATACATCTCTGGGACCTACGCTGTACCAGGCCTCGCCCGACATCTCTTCCTCTTCGTTGCGCGGCTCAGGAACACGACGGAAATTGCAATCGGTGATGTACTCGATTTCGTCGTAGTCATAAAACACTACCTTGCCGTGGCGCGTGATGCCGAAGTTTTTCCACAGCATGTCGCCGGGGAAAATATTCGCCGCGACCAGGTCTTTGATGGCATTGCCGTACTCCACCACGCCGCGTGCAATCTGGCCGCGTGCGCGCTCGGCGTTCGCCGAAGCATTGTCGGCATCGGCACCGCCTGCGTCGAACGCTTCCTGCAAATAGATGTTCAGTGGAATCATGCGGCGCTCGATGTACACGTGCTGGATGATGACCTCCTGCGTACCATCGCTGCGGGTGTTGATTTGCAGCTGACTAGGTGCAAATTTTTCAATTTCAGCCAACAATTCAGGCTCAAAACGATCCAAGGGAAAACCCACGCCGCTGTATTCCAGCGTGTCGGCCATGCGCCCAACCCGGTCGTGTTGTTTCACCAGCAAATATTTGCCTTTGATTTGTTCGCGCGAGGTGTCTTTGGGCGGCGGATAAAAGTCTTTGATGACTTTGAATACATAGGGAAAACTAGGCTGGTCAAACACCAGCATCACCATACCCTTGATGCCCGGCGCGATACGGAACTTATCGCTAGAGTGACGCAGGTGATGCAAAAAGTCGCGGTAAAAAAGCGTCTTCCCCTGCTTGGCCAGGCCCAGGGCGTTGTAGATTTCGTTGCGCGGTTTACGCGGCATGAGGCTACGCAAAAACTGCACATAGGCCGATGGCACTTGCATGTCCACCATGAAGTATGCCCGCGCAAAACTAAATAGCATCAGCAAATCGTCTTCGCCAAACAAGGCTGCATCGATACGAAGCAGTCCTGCCTTGCCATGCAATACCGGCAGCGCAAAACCCAACTCCTGAAAGCCGTTGATCAGCTTGCCGACGATGTAGCACCCTTTGTTGCGAAAGAACAAACCGGTGAGTACCTGCACCTGGAAATTGGCGCGCAAAGTAAATTCGCCCAGTTGCTGCGTCATCACCTGCGCCACCAAGCTGGTATCGCGTTCTAGGTCTTCGAAGCCTAGCCGCAAGTCAAAGTCTTGGACGATGCGCAGCGCGGTGGCCTGCATGGTTTCGCGGGTGGGGTAATAGGCGCGGTAAGTAGGGCGGCTCTCTGCCTCGCCACTTTCGATATATTCGGTACTCACCGCAGGACGCACAAAAATAAAGTCGTTCTGAAAATAGCTGCGATGCAGTATTTTGGTGGTCACCGAGTTGAAAAATGTTTCCGCCAGCTCGGGTTGGTGGTGGTCTACCAGCAAGCCGATGTAGAGCAGTTTTATTTGTTGCCAGACCTCCATGGGCTGCTCACCGGCTTTGAACTCGCGCTCCAGACGGTTGGAGCATTCCAGCACCCTTAAGTCATAAAACTCGATGCGCTCGCGTTGGGCGCGTTGCTGGCCATGCCAGTCGGCTGTTTCAAAACGGTGCTTGGCGCGCGCAGACTCGGTGCGAAACAGGCGGTAGTGGCGGTTAAAGCCGTCCATCATCGCCTTGGCAATGTCATAGGCCAGCGGCGAGTCCAAGCGGGTGGGGAACATAGTGGTTTAGGCTTAACGCGGCGCAGCGGCGATGGCGGCAATCGCGGCGCGGTAGATGGCAGCAACATCGTCTTTGCCACCCAAATGCATATGCAAGTCTTTGAGCAAACCGTCGTGCAGGCCGTAGACACAGCCGTGCAAGCTCACCTCTTGGTCGCGCGCCCAGGCGTCTTGCAAGACGGTGCTTTGCGCCACATTGAGCACTTGCTCCACCGCATTGAGCTCGCACAAAATATTGGCACGCGCGGCCTCGGGGGCGGCGTCGATCAAGGCCTGGTGCCGGTCGCGTACGTCCTGAATATGGCGCAACCAATTGTCCGCTAGGCCGATGCGCGCGCCTTCTAGCGCCGCCTGCACACCCGAGCAGCCGTAATGGCCAACCAACAAAATATCTCGCACCTTCAAACGCTCCACCGCAAACTGGATAGTGGACAGGGCGTTCAAATCTGAATGCACCACCACATTAGCGACATTTCGGTGGACAAAAATTTCGCCCGGCGCCAGCCCGATGATCTGGTTGGCAGGCACACGGCTGTCCGAGCAGCCGATCCACATATAGCGCGGCTTTTGCTGCGCCGTCAGGCCGGTAAAAAAGCCAGGCTGCTTGCGCTCCATTTCAGCGGCCCAGGTGCGGTTGCGGGCAAATAAATCATTTAGCTGGGTCATAAAAATTACAAAAAATGGTGAATTCAGGCGGTCTCGGAAAACAATTCACGACCAATGAGCATACGGCGAATTTCGCTAGTACCTGCGCCAATTTCATATAGTTTGGCATCGCGCCACAAACGGCCTAGCGGGTAATCGTTGATGTAACCATTGCCCCCGAAGATCTGCACGCCTTCGCCCGCCATCCAGGTGGCTTTTTCAGCAGTCCACAATATCACGCTAGCACAGTCTTTACGTACGCGGCGCACATGCTCGGTACCCAGTGAATCCAGGTTTTTTGCCACCATATACGCAAACGAGCGGCCCGCTTGCAGCACGGTGTACATATCGGCCACCTTGCCCTGAATCAGCTGAAACTCGCCAATGCTTTGCCCAAATTGCTTACGCTCATGGATATAGGGTATGACGTTGTCCATCACGGCTTGCATGATGCCCAGGGGCCCGCCACTGAGTACGGCACGTTCATAGTCCAAGCCGCTCATCAGCACTTTGGCGCCGTTGTTGATACCGCCCAGCACATTGGCTAAAGGCACCTCCACATTGTTAAACACCAGCTCACCGGTATGGCTGCCGCGCATGCCCAGTTTGTCGAGTTTTTGCGCCACTGAAAAACCGGGTATCCCTTTTTCGATAAGAAAAGCCGTAACGCCACGCGCACCCAGCTCGGGGTCGGTTTTGGCATAGACCACCAGGGTGTCGGCATCTGGGCCGTTGGTAATCCACATCTTGCTACCGTTTAAGACAAAGTAGCCGCCCTTGTCCTGCGCGCGCAACTTCATGGACAACACATCGCTGCCCGCACCGGGCTCGCTCATGGCCAAGGCGCCCACATGTTCGCCGCTGATCAGCTTGGGAAGGTAGCGCTGGCGCTGCTCGGGCGTGCCATTGCGCCGAATCTGGTTCACACACAAATTGCTGTGCGCGCCGTACGACAAACCCACGGATGCGCTGGCGCGAGAAATCTCTTCCATGGCGACCATGTGCGCCAGATAGCCCATGGCGGCGCCGCCATATTCTTCTTCAACGGTTATACCGAGCACGCCCAGATCGCCCATCTTGCGCCACAAATCCATGGGGAACTGGTCGTCCCGGTCGATGGCGGCAGCGCGTGGCGCGATCTCGGCTTGCGCAAAGTCATGCACCGCTTGGCGCAGCGCATCCACGTCTTGGCCTAATTGAAAGTCCAGTCCTGGCAAAGTCATGGTTTTTCCCTCAGAAAAATAGATCAGGCGCTTGCTGGCACCGTGGTCAGGGTTTGCTGCATCAGCGCACAGGGGCTCGTGTGTCCATGCGCGTCCACATGCAGCACCTCTGCGGATGCCACCGTCAGGCGTTTACCGGCACGCACCACTTTACCGGTGGCGCGCAGCTCGCCGTCCTGGAAAGCTGCCAGAAAATTGATTTTGTATTCCACGGTGGTGACCTCAAGCCCCTCGGGGGCAAGCGTTAACGCGGCATAGCCGCCAGCGATATCTGCCAGCATGCCAGTGGCGCCGCCGTGAAAGCCTAGCTGCTGTTGCGTTACCTTGTCCGAATAAGGCAGAGCCAACTCCACGCAGCCAGGCTCGGCGCGCAGCAGGCGTACACCCAGCGCCTGCGACATGCCCTGGCGCGCCAAACTGGTGGCAATGCGCTCCCACAGCAATGGGTAAGGCGGGGAATCAACGGACATGCGCGACCGAAGTTTTGGGCTTTTTGCTTTTAGGTGCGCTGGCCGCGACTTTGCCTAGTAGCGCGCGTGCTTCGCGCTGGTGTACTTTGATTTCATCCAAATTGGCCTGCAAGTCGGCCATCTGCTCTTCGATGCGGCTACGGTGCACGTCCAACACCGCTAAAAACTTGGTCAGCTGCATGCCGGTGTCACGCGGGCTTTCATAGGTGTCGATGATGTCCTTGGCCTCGGTCAAGCTCAGGCCCAAGCGCTTGGCACGCAAGGTCAGTTTCAAACGGGTGCGGTCGCGCACGCTATACACCCGGTTGCGCCCGCCCGGGCCGGTACGCTCGGGCTGCAGCAAACCCAGGTCTTCGTAAAAACGGATGGCCCGCGTCGTCAAGTCGAATTCGCGCGACAGGTCACTGATACTGAATGTGCTGCTCATCATAGGGGCGCGGGACTGTGAAATTGAAGTTTGCAAACTAAGGCGACAGCGCGGGCATCCCTGCATGTCTAGAATAGCCCGCATTGACGTTTACGTAAACGTCAATTATGAATCAAAAAGTCTCTCCATGAACGCACTCGAATCCCACTTGCACTATCCCTTGGGCAGCGCGCTGCCAACGCTAGGGGGCAGCATTGAAGTGGCGCCTGGCATTTTGTGGGTACGCATGACACTGCCTTTTGCGCTAGACCATATCAACTTGTGGCTCCTGCGCGATTGCATGGAAGGCGAGCACGGCCCGGTAGAAGGCTGGAGCGTGGTGGACTGCTGCATCCACCGCGACGAAGCCAAAGCCCAATGGGAACAAATTTTTGCGAACGAATTACAAGGGCTGCCCATATTGCGCGTGATTTGCACCCATATGCACCCGGACCACATCGGTCTGGCGCATTGGTTGTGCGAGCGCTGGAAGGTGGACTTGTGGATCAGCGCGGCCGATTACCAAGTCGCGCGCTTTGCCTGCATGGGCGCCAATGGCTTTGGCGGCGAACGCTCGGCAGCCTATTTTGCGGCGCACGGCATGAACGACGAAGGCTCGGTGGCGCAGGTACGCGCCCGTACCAACTACTTTCCTAATTTGGTGCCTTCGGTGCCTGATAGCTACCACCGCCTCATGGACGGCACCATGCTGGAAATCGGCGGGCGCAACTGGCGCTGCATCAGCGGTTACGGCCATGCGCCCGAGCACATCGCGCTGTTTTGCGAAGATTTGCAGGTACTCATTGGCGGCGACATGATGCTGCCGCGTATTTCCACCAATGTCAGCGTCTACGAGCAAGAGCCCGATGCCGATGCACTCAAACTGTTTCTGGACTCGATTGACAAGTTCAAACCCCTGCCCGCTAACACCTTAACGCTTCCTGCGCATGGCAAGCCCTTCACCGGTTTGCATATTCGCATCGAACAACTCCACAACCACCACCGCGAGCGCCTGGCCGAAGTAATGCAGGCCTGCGAAGCCGGGCCGCAAAGCGCACGCGATGTGGTGCCGGTGCTGTTTACCCGTGCGCTAGATTTACACCAGATGACTTTTGCCATGGGCGAGGCAGTAGCGCATTTGCATATGTTGTGGTTCCAGAAAAAGCTCCGCCGCTCGCTCGGCGCCGACGGGGTGTACCGCTTCAGCGTGCCGGCCTAGGGCGCACTCACCACAAGGGCGCGGTCGGGTCTTTGAGTTTTTTGCGCTGCTGCGGGTAGTCGGGCATCACGCTGCCCACGGTTTGCCAAAAACGTGGGCTATGGTTCATCACCCGCAAATGACTGAGCTCATGCGCTACCACATAGTCGATCACCGGCAACTCGAAATGCATTAAGCGCCAGTTCAGCCTGATAGAACCGTCGCTCTTGGCGCTGCCCCAACGCTTGTCAGCGTTGCTCAACGACAGCCGTGTCCATTGCACTTGTAATTGCGGCGCAAAGTGCTTGAGTCGCTCCTCAAACAAAGCCTTGGCCTGGCGCATCAACCAGGCCTGTGTGGCATCGCGGATTTGCGCTGCGCTGGCGTCCAAGGGCAATGCGATGCACAACTCGCGCAACAGCGGCCCGTGTTGCTCGCCCTGGACCTCTGCCAAAGCCGCACCTACAGCGCTAAAACCATGCGCCGGGTCCAGCCGCAAACGCAGCTGTCCGCCCAGATAGGGGAAGATAGCGCCATCGCGCCAGTCGATGCGGGTTTGCTCTAAGTGCGCATGCTGCTCGCGGCTTTTATGCAGTTTGCGCACAATCCAGTCGGCACGGGCTTGCAAGACCTGGTCGATTTCGAGCAGGGATGTCCAGCGCGGTGCACGCACGCTCAAGCCATCGGGCCCGATGCGCATACCGATGCTGCTGCGGCGCGCGCGCACTAACGAAAACGCTACCTGCACCCCTTGCAAACGCAGGCTGCGCGTGGCTTGGGGATGGGTAAAGCCTGTGTCAGTTGCCAAAGAGAGCGCCGGGGTGCTTTGGGTCAATACCTTAGAGCCTAATCCTTTGGGGGCTATTGCTTTGGGCCTTATTGCTTTAGGCGTATCTGGTGTCGCAGCAGGGCGTGGCGCACGCGCCGCAGGCTTGGGAGGCGCGGCTTGAGCCGGCGGCGCTGTACTCAGCGATTCAAACAAATCCAGGGTGTAACGCAGCAGCGGATGCATGGCCCGGGTGCTCTGGTGCGTTAAGGCGTTGGCGGGTAAGCGTCCGGGTCCAGGCGGCGCATTTCGGCCTCGATCCAGGCCTCTACTTCGCGCATCATTTCTTCCGGACTGCGGCCTTCGCTGGCGATCGCCGGGCCGATGGACACATCGACCAGGCCGGGGTATTTGATAAAGGCTTTGCGCGGCCAAACGCGAGCCGAATTCACCGCTATCGGAAACACCGGCGCGCCGGTCTCGATGGCCAGTCGCGTCCCACCGGCTTTGTACACGCCCTTCTCGCCGCGCGGTATGCGCGTTCCTTCGGGAAACATGATGATCCAGA
>Ga0214919_10012652_pt1 | contig 10343 bp, 8 predicted proteins | sample LL1503_MetaG_FD_177994 | JGI IMG/M metagenome (GOLD analysis project Ga0214919, IMG submission 177994) | Freshwater microbial communities from Lake Lanier, Atlanta, Georgia, United States - LL-1503 | ecosystem: Environmental > Aquatic > Freshwater > Lake | place: USA: Georgia | collected 2015-03-15 | reverse complement strand
GTTTTTTTCGTTTCTGGGTTTGACGATCCTTTTTCGATTTTGGACATTTTTAAAATGTCCATTTTCCAAAAAGGCCTATAGAATGGCGGAGCCTTTTTTCTGAAAAAGTGATTTTGCTAGAAGATGGTCTTGTTTTTATTGGCAGAGTATTTAATTTGTGATGATAAGGATTTTTAATGTTTTTAATTAGAAAGGATTTAGGCGAATTTTAATATCATATAATAATATAGGAATGGACAATAATTATTCCGCATTTTCCGCATTTTCCGCACCGCAGTTTGAATGTAATTTGTGTGACATTACTTGTAGCAAGAAAAATGATTGGATGCGTCACTTGTTGACCCGTAAACATATCGCCAATGCGAATGGACAACAAATGGACGAGATAATTCCGCAACAAAAACTTGCTTGCAAATGCGGTCGAAAATATGCAAATAAATCAAGTTTATGTAAACACTCTAAAAAATGCAATTTAGCGGATACAAAAGATGATACAATACAAGCGATTTTAAGTGATAACGAACAATTTAAAAAACTAATGATGGAGATGGTTAAAAGTAATACTGAACTGCAAAAACAACAATCTGAACTGCAAAAACAAAACTCTGAACTGCAAAAACAAGTATTAGAAGTATGCAAAAATACAAGCAATATAAATATAAATCAAACAAACTCACATAATAAAACCTTCAATATGCAATTCTTTCTGAACGAACAATGCAAGGATGCTATGAATATTAGTGATTTTGTAAACAGTTTTGATTTACAACTCTCCGATTTAGAGAGCGTAGGCGACCTTGGTTATGTGGAAGGAATGACCAAAATCTTTTTAGACAAGCTGAACACGATGGATATTTATAAAAGACCAATACACTGTAGTGACACGAAGAGAGAAATATTATACGTAAAGGATGAAGACAAGTGGGAAAAAGAAAAACGAAGTAATCCGAAGATTCGTGATGCTATTAAAGATCTCTCTTTCAAAAATATGAAACTCACTAACCTATGGAGTAACACTTATCCTGAGAGTAAAAATAATGAGTCGCGATTAAATGATGTCTATATGAAACTAGTTCTTCAATCCACCGGAGGTAGTGGTGAAATCGTAGATAGTGAAAATAAAATAATCAGGCGGATTGCTAAGGAGGTATTCATTGATAAAACGCACTCTTAAGACAACCTTTTAAGAAAAGGTTGAACCAAAAATACAATCTTTTAGACACCTACCTCATTACAAAATCATTATTTTACAAAATATAATAATATACACTATATTTATAAATGACTTGCACATTATTATTGAGTAAGTCATTAACCAACTTGCGGATTTTTGAATTGGACGTGACGTGTCCTTTTCTAGCAGTAGACGCTTTTGTTGATACTACGTCGGTGGATACGTTCTTTACAAATCAAGCGCCATCACTCTTCACCCCGTTAATAACCAATGTAGGCACGTTAGATGTTTTCCCCAGTAAAGAGTTGTTGGATTATTTTGACCAACACTTAACCTTATTATATCCGACTATTAAGCATATTGATGTTTTAGATAAAGATAGTAGTAAATTAAAACCGACAACAGTAGAAATAGACACAAATGAAATAGGCATAGCTAAACAAGCTATTGACACCACTACCAATGACGAAGGCACCTTAATGCCTTTAGAAAACTCTATCGAAAAGAAAGATATTGATAAGTTTGAAAAAATAAACTTTTCCTCCTTTAGGGAAAATAAACATTATTTTTCAACAGATTTAAATAAATTGTTTCAATATGTTCCTTTAGTGTTTCCTATAAAAGCCAATTGTACGAACATAATGCTGATTGACAAGACGGTCGACCAAGCACACGTGTTTTACGATTCGGCTAATACTGACACCTTACCCGTCCTCTTTAACAGATACACCTTACGCGCAGAACTATTAGAGCTGATTAAAAATAACACCACTCTAAACCGGGTGTGCATCGTTGCCACCAATGCAAATATGTATAACAACCGGAAATTATTTATAAACGATGAACCTTATTTTACTTTAGCTGATTTATCCAGTAGCAATGGTTATTCTAAGAATGTTCAGCTATTAATAGACCTTATTAACCAGCATTCCATTAAGACTATTGACTTTCTAGCGTGCGAATCGCTCACGTATACAGCGTGGCAACAGTATTATAACTTATTACAGGGGCAAGGGCAATGCACCATCGGTGCGTCCTCAGATAAAACCGGTAATATCGCCTACGGCGGTGACTGGATTATGGAGTCGGACAATCAAAACATTCAACCGGTGTATTTTACGAGTGACATTGCTAATTATCAAACGACTTTAGATGTTTCGAAATACAATATCGTGTTCGGCACCTATACACCTGGTGGTACAACTATTCAAATACCTGCCGGTACTACTACATATACAGTAAATGATACACAAATACTTAGTGGTAGTACTGTAGCTATATTTAATGCTTTACTAAATACTCCTGTGACTATAAGGTTAGCTAGCATCACCGATACATACTATTATAATGTTGAAATAAATAGCATAACCGGTGCTGCCGGCAACGGTAGTAATGTCATCATAGATGGCTTGGGGCAAACATTTCAACCGGGGAGTGATGCTGTTCAATTTACTAAAGATGCGGGGGCTAATGGTTTCATTACACTCGCAGATGCAAACAATGCCTTGCTCGGCATTGAAATAAATAATATAACAGTCGATACAAGTGATGCCTCCAATATTTATATAGCGGATAATGTGGGTTGGATATGTGGAGGTAACACAGTTCAAGCCAACACAGTCTCTTTTAGCGAGTGTCACATCAGCGGAGCCGAGTTCACGATTGGTTATGATATTGGCAATACATATAATGATTGTGGCGGTATTTGTGGCGGATTTAATGGCTCTAATGGTAGTGCTAACGGCGGAACCTACACCTTTACCAACTGTTCTCTCGCAAGTGCAACAGGAGATATAACTATTGGTGGTGGTGGTAATTATAACGGCGGTATTTGTGGCGGAAGTAATGGCTCTGGCTCTGGCTCTGACTCAGTTACAACTGACGGCGGAACCTATATCTTTACCTCGTGTTCACTGACAAGTGCAACAGCTATAGCTATTGGTAGTGGTAGTTATAACGGCGGTATTTGTGGCGGAGGTAATGGCCGTGGCTCTGGCTCTGGCTCTGGCTCTGACTCAGTTACAACTCACGGCGGAACCTACACTTTTACCAATTGTTCTCTCACAAGTGCAACTGGAGGAATAGCTATTGGTGGTGGTGATAACGGCGGTATTTGTGGCGGAGGTAATGGCTATGGCGATGGCTCTGGCACCGTTGAAACTAGTGGCGGAAACTATACTTTTACCAATTGTTCTCTCATAAGTAATGGAACTGGAGGTATAGCTATTGGTGGTGGTGATAACGGCGGTATTTGTGGCGGAGGTAATGGCCTTGGCTATGGCTATGGCTCTGGCTCTGGCTCTGACTCAGTTACAACTCACGGCGGTAAATACACCTTTACCAATTGTTCTCTCACAAGTGCAACTGGAGGTATAGCTATTGGTGGTAATTATAACGGCGGTATTTGTGGCGGATTTAATGGCCGTGGCCTTGGCTCTGGCACCGTTGAAACTAGTGGCGGTGAATACACCTTTAACAACTGTTCTCTCACAAGTGCAACGGATATAACTATTGGTGGTGGTGGTGTTTATAACGGCGGTATTTGTGGCGGAGGTAATGGCACAATTGACGGCACCACAGGAAAAACCTACACTTTTGCTCAATGCACTATTATTGCCAGCACTTCTATTAGTATTACCGAGACAGTAGTTTACACTGCATCTACCTTTAATTATGTTTCCGATGTTGCATCCTCACAGACCAATCCAACCACTATAGCTCCTTCAACGGCTGTCAATAACAACGCTCTTATATTTCCATCAAATACCACAGATGCTATCCCCACATATACCACCTCTAGTTTATTAATCGTCGCCGCCAATATGACCGCGATATTTACCCAAGCCTACATCAACACCTTTGCAGGTTATAATTTATCCGGGATTAACCTCACTGGTGTCAACTTGTCTAATTATAATTTGACGAATACCATTCTAACCGGTGCTATTCTAACTGGTGTTATCTATAACGCATTAACGAAAATTACCGACAGCGTGGCAATTGCTACGAATATTGTGAACAACAGTGGCACAGCTATTTCTCTGGGCATGTATATGCCATCGGCAAGTGCTATGATTACCTATGGTATGGAGGCATTGAAATATGGATTAAACTCAGCAGGTCAACAAACCCAAGGTATGTCTTTGTTTGTCTCCGGGTTATTTACGGCATTGATAAATAGTAAAACACTCGGGTTTACAAGCACTACAGAAGTGATGGTGCCGACTGGTGTGTTACCGACAATAATAACGTGGGCTACTGCACCAACAAGTACAGTCCAATTGCTTAACGCCAGCATCTATCCTAATACTTATAATTTACCCACCTATTCCCAGGTGAAGACATTTGACCTAAGTAGTTTGAGAAGCACCCCAGTCTATTTTTACGTGCTAGTGCAAAACTTCCCAGACACTGTCACTATTACCAATGGTGCAGCGAATACCTTTAGTATCACTGCTATTAAACCGTATGATGTAAATCCTGCCAATGTCTCTTTTACGTGTCAGATAGGTGCAGGTACTCCTTTCACAGTGAAAGCGGGTTCATCCACTCCCATTGTGTTCGCAGGCAGAAACTTTTACATTGGTAGTGCGTCGTCCACTACAGCCCCTATACCTACACCTACACCTATTATTTCCAACATTTGTTTCCCTTCCAAAACCCCTATTCAAACCGACCAAGGTATTGTCTCCATATATAAGCTGGATACAGCCTATCATACTATCAACGGACAACCCATCCTTCACGTGACACAAACAATGACCCTAGACCCTTACTTAATCTGTTTTGAGAAAGACGCGATAGAGAGAAATTATCCGAATAAACTAACGGTGATGACCAAAGACCATCTCATTATGTTCCAGGGGCAGCTAGTGCCCGCGTATCGGTTCCTCGATATGTCTAATAAAGTGAAGAAAGTTAAGTACTCGGGCGAAGTATTGTATAATGTGTTACTAGCAAATCACTCCCTAATGAATGTTAATAATCTCATATGCGAAACACTGCATCCCAATAACGCAATTGCAAAACTTTATATGAGCAATTTTAGCGAAGCCTACAAACGCAATGTTGTTGTCGTAATGAATGATGCTTTACAAAATAGAGATTTGCCGAAGTATAAGAGTATCATCAACAACGCACTTTTGAGCAATTCCGCTTGCGGTCGGGTTATAAAAGGGGCTACGCCCCTTTAAGGTTGGACCAAAACCGCACTTTTGGGAAAAGTGCCGCAAAACACCTACCTAGTTACAATTCACCCGCCTCCTTATTTATGCGCAATGTTGGTTCAACCTTAAAGGGGCGTGTAGCCCGCCGGTTGCTATAAAACAAGCGCAATATTACGTGTTTTTTGCGCGTGTTTTGCGTGTTTTTTTGCTATACTTTTCTCAAAAGTATATAATAAAATTGATTCTCATTTAAAAATATAATTTTATAGTATACACAAGACAGAAAATGGCGCAAAGCAGTCACATTAACGAAATATTCAAATCTCGCAAATATATTGTAAACTTCTTAAAACGTCAGGGGTTCGACGTAACGGATTATGAAAGTTTTAGCATTCACGAAGTAAATGCAATGTATCAAGCCAAACAAATGGATATGTTGTTCAAGAAAGAAGACGGATCCAAGAAGACCTATGTCAAATATCACACCGGCAAAAGCATTCAAATTGAAAAGGCAATTCGCCCTGCAAGTATTTATGAATACATTGAAGACCTCTTTACTTTAGAAGAAGTTCTAACGAAACCCGATGACTTAATTATTATCATCAACGAAGAACCCAATGAAACGATTGAGAAAACCTTGCGGCATATATGGGAACAAGACGGGTTCTTTGTGAATGTTATAAATATTAAACGTTTGCAATATAACATTCTGGAGCACGATTTAGTGCCTCCGCACACGGTTCTCACGGCAGAAGAAGCACAGGAAATCAGGCGTAAATATAATATTATGACAGATAAACAAATGCCGGATATATCACGGTTTAGCCCAGTGGCGCAACTTATCGGTATTAGACCGGGGGATATTTGTAAGATAGTGCGACCGAGCAAGACGGCTATTCAGACGGAGTTTTATAGGGTTTGTGCCTAGCAACAACCTTTTGGAAAAAGGTTGGACCAAAAAACAACCTTTTGGAAAAAGGTTGAGCCAAAACTAAATACTGATTTTGACTGCATCCGCCGGTGCGTTTAATGCCGGGGTTTTTTCGATTTCCGCTGCATTATCTAGGGCAATTCCAGCTAAAACCCCGGCATTAAACGCACCGGCGGATGCAGTCAAAATCACTCTGTATTTTGGTTCAACCTTAAAGGGGGCTACGCCCCTTTATAACCCGACCGCAAGCGGAATTGCAAAAAGGTTGTTTTTATATTTAGTATGAAAATTAAATATTATACTATTATATAATGAATGAATATGTAGTTGAAACTGCTGATAATGTTTATGCCAAACTTCAGGAAGACAAAGTAAAGAAAGGTGATTATATAACAGTAATGGGTCCAGGACAGGAAGATTATCAAAAGTTTAGGGTTATTATAGATAAAGAGGGAAATAAAACAACAGAGATTGCCGCGGGGTTCGAAGATCTAATGAACCCTGATGTGGAGGATTATGGTGTGGGAGATGAGGTGAACGATATGGAAACGAGTGAAGACGAAGAAAGTATGGGTGGTAGAAAATTACGAAAGAGAGGCAGAAAATCGCGAAAGGGTGGTAGAAAATCCCGAAAGAGTAGTAAAAAATCCCGAAAGGGTGGCAGAACATCCCGAAAGAGTAGTAAAAAATCCCGAAAGGGTGGCAGAAAATCCAAAAAGAGTGGTAGAAAGTAAATTGTAAGTTTAAGTTTAGTTTATCGCTTAAAATCAGGGTTTATTTTTATGTATGTTTTGGTTCAACTTGCTTCGCTTTAAACCTTTTCCCAAAAGGTTGTTTTTATGTGTATATTTTGGTCCAACCTTTTTTTAAAAGGTTGTTAAAAGGTTGGTTGTTTTTGCCACACTTTTTTCTAAAAAGTGTATATAAGAATGCCCTCTTCATCCTTCGCCGATGCCAACAAAGAATTAATTCAACGTTATAATATTATTATTGGAGAGATTGTGAAGACTTACCCGAATTACAAAGCCAATCCCACTTTTAATGAATATGATTCCGCTTATACTAAAAACATCAATAATTTACAGAAGCTACAAGCCGATATTTTTTTATTAAAAAATAACATCAGTAAGAATATCGATACAACTCAGCAGGATATTACTCAAATAGATGAAACATTATACAAGCTGGAGGAGGAAAATAAAGTATTGCGACAGAGGTTGGCAGATCTAAATAACAGTGATAATGCCGCGAACGGAATGCTCTATGATTCTAAGACCTTATATCGACAACAATTGATAAGCAATTGCATACTCTTTCTCTCTTTAGGCACAGCGGCATATATGGTGTTTTCTGGCAAAATATAAGCACAACCTTTTAAGCACAACCTTTTGAGAAAAGGTTGAACCAAAACTAAATACTGATTTTGACTGCATCCGCCGGTGGTTTTAATGCCGGGTTTTTCCCGATTTTCGCTGCATTCTCTAGGGCAATTCCCGCTAAAACCCAGCATTAAACGCACCGGCGGATGCAGTCAAAATCAGTCAAAGTCAGTATAATTTTGGTACAACCTTTATAATCCGACCGCAAGCGGAATTGCAAAAAGGTTGTGTTTTGGAAAAAGGTTGTGTAATATTATATGACCACTGTATTCATTGAAGATATAGGCACAGGTTTAGACGATAGTGATGGTTCTGCATTTGTCTATAAACTTAAAAACTCTGATTTAACCCAAGGTAAAGAGTTTTTAAATTATGAAAATATTATCGAGAAGAAAACCTTAAACTATTTGCCTTTTTTAGAGTTAACGTCAATGCCGGGCTTAACTTCTATAAACGAAGCCTTTACTGGGGATGACTCATTACGAGCCAAAAATACTGTTGTAGGACAAGCTGTTTCGGAGAATGAGAAAATATTTAACAAAACTCTCTCTGACTATTCTACTTTACAGCAGCAATATGATAATACGAAGGTGAATGGAAAGCCTACTGGAGACAATGAAATGGTGAGACAATTAGCGGAGTTTAAAGATAAACTGGTAGAATATGCTAAGAAAATAAATAACGATATGTCTAGTTTACAGGTGGATGATGAGTCTTTAAGAGGTTATATTTTAGAAAAACAGGCAAAATTAAATAACTATATTAACACTTTAGAAAATGTTACTCAAGGTAATACTAAACACTATCACTATCTGATGTGGGTTATTGTTTTAGTCACAATTTCATATTTATTTATGTATATATTAACGTCTAAACTGGTGATGAATACAGCAATTGCGCTTGCAGTCGCTATAATCGCACTTGTAGTTTTTTTACATTGCGGTTGCAATTATTAGTAATTTTTGCAAAAGTATTTAAGAAAAGTATATATATCAACTCTATGGAAAATAAAAGTTGTTATGATGAACTATTTACAGAAATGACGTATGACGAGTTTATTATAACAAAAATTATATTTTGTATATTTGATTTTTAAAATATCTACTACTTCGTTTGTACTTTTCCCAAAAGTATATTTTTTGCAATATCTACTTCGTTTGTACTTTTCCCAAAAGTATATATATATATGGATGAACTAAGTATCTATGAAAACAATTTATCAAAATTATTAGACAATTACGAAAAAGCTCAGACAAAGTATATAAATGACCTCAGACTTGCAAAAGGGGGCGCAGCCCCGGCGACTGCAAGCGCAATTGCCGCAATTGCAAGCTTAAACCAACAAATTACATTTTTATTGGAAGAAATATCTAGCAAAATAAATAAATTAAATCAAACGAGTGCCAATGCAGATGTAATTGCCAAGAAAAAAGCTGTTATTAATGACTTGAACAGTAAAATGCGTGATGACGGAGATAAAATAAATGCACTATTAAATGATACAGTTAATTTAGACGGAAAAAATGAAAGTATCCGATTGCAAACCAAGACCAGTTTATATTATTTAACATTTTACACCATATTTATTGTTATAATAGGTATATTATTTGTTAGAATTATCGCAAATAGTGAAACAAGCCTTAATGAAACTATTTTATTAATTTTAGCAATAGCATTAGTAGTCTATCAGTTTAAAGATACAATTATGGGATGGTTTAATTCTATGACAACATATCTAGGCGATGCAAGTTATTCGTGGTTAGCTCGAATTATTAATTGATACTATTATATTTAATATTTTATAGTATAAATATAATATAATATATGGATTTTTTGAAGAGTTTATTTTTTAATACAAATGCAAATGAAGATACAAATGAACATGCTGATAAACGTAAAGATAATAAAAAAACATGTGTTTTAGATCAAGGCAAACTGTTGCTTAGTCGGCAACAGCAGAGAGAAGTGGCTTTAACGAGTGAACTAAGTTTAATGGGAGAGAAAATTAATAATTATGAGGGATTTACAAGCAACAGCAGTAGCAACAGCAGCAGCACCTTAGCAAAAAATGAGAATGAAATGCTGAATACTACCGGGTTGAGCAATAATTTAAATACTAACATAACACGTTACAATAATGAATATCCCAACTTAATTGCGGATGCGCGCGCGTTTACCAAAATGACCAACAGAAATGCCACGGTCAATCGTGATTTTAAAGAACACGTAGATCTTTTATATGATATTACTGCCGATAAAGAAGGTTGTTATAAACAAAGTAGCAAGTCCAGTTTAGTATATCAATCGGATATGAAAGATGTTGATGAGAGAACGTGTAAAAATCGGGCGCTGGATATGGGGTATCCCGCATTTGCTATTAAAAAAAATGCCACTGGCCAACTCGGGTGTTACCTTAGCAAGGATATTGAAGGCGAGCGGTTTGGAGGTCTCGCTACAAAAGATATGACGTCTTTTTCTTTCAAGAAAAACAAGGGGGCTAATGTAGGTGGTTTATTAACGAACGGACAAATCGTATCCTATAAAGATACTGTTAATACGAATATGGTCAGATTTAACTGCTTATCCAGGGTGTGATATTCAGGGTGGCAATGTGTTTATAAATGATACAAGCGTGATAGCTACGTATGGCGGTAATTGTAAACCCCCGCCGTTAATACCCCATTTTGTAAATA
>Ga0214919_10012650_pt1 | contig 10343 bp, 8 predicted proteins | sample LL1503_MetaG_FD_177994 | JGI IMG/M metagenome (GOLD analysis project Ga0214919, IMG submission 177994) | Freshwater microbial communities from Lake Lanier, Atlanta, Georgia, United States - LL-1503 | ecosystem: Environmental > Aquatic > Freshwater > Lake | place: USA: Georgia | collected 2015-03-15 | reverse complement strand
TCAACCTTTGAATTAAAGGTTCACGCTGTATTGGAAAAAATTGTGAGTGAAGATATTCCTGCTGTATTTCATGTAACCCCGACCAGTACACCGCATTTAAAAAGAATGATCCGTATGATTGCAACTGCCAAACCTTTTCAACCTAACATTGAGGGCATGGCGAATGACCTGGGAATTGCACGTGATAGCGTTTATCATTTTTTGGAATGCCTCGAAAAATCAAAGGTCATTCGCAGCGTGAGATCCCCAGGGAGCGGCGGAAAACAAGCGAGAAAACCAGCGAAAATCTTACTTGAGAACACCAGTCTTCTATCCACCATTGTTGGGGGAGAATCGTTGTTGGCAGAGCGTGGCGCTCTCCGGGAGACATTCTTTGCGTCACAGCTACCGACTAGCATGCCTGCAACGACCGGATCGTCGGTCGATTTCATCATTCAAAAAAACATTGGTGTTGAAGTTGGTGGAGCAAACAAAAAAGACGAGCAATTCAAACGTGAGACGACAAAACACTTAGCGCTAAAAATTATTGCTCAAGATGGCATTGAAGTTGGCGGCGGAAATGTTGTCCCGCTTTACCTTTTTGGGTTTTTAAGGTGACCGTCCCTGACAGATGGGGACCCCGGTCAGGGAAGTTGACGCCCGTATGTTGCTCGCCCGCCCTAAACAGACCGAATCCCTTGCTGCCATGGCATCGCCGTGATGCGACCAAATTTCTGCACCTTGGGGTCTTGTGACCAAAGCTCCAATTGGGCTTCAGGAAAGTCCTTCGCAAAATGTTCGAGTGATGAAACGTGACTTTCATTCACTTGATTGGTGGATTTTATTTCAACCAATGCAGGGTGCTTTCCCGGTCGCTCAATAATCAGATCCACCTCAACATTCGTTTTTGTCAGAATAAAATTCAATTTATAATCGAGATTTTCGTAATGACTACGCGCGTTGAGCTCACAAATAACTATCTGCTCAAATAGATCGCCATAGTACCCGGTTTGGGGATGTGGAATCACATTCAGCATTTTTGATAGCGCCCGGGTCACGCCGGTATCGAAAAAATAAAATTTTGGCGATTGCCTCAATTGCTTGCGTATCGATGAATGCCAAGCGTCAACATGAAATCCAATCAAGGTATCTTCAAGCAGGCCATACCAGGCCTGAACCGTTTTGATGTCCACTCCGGTATCGCGCGCAATATTGCTGTAATTTAGGATTTTCCCGGAATTACGCGCCGACACTTCCAGAAAGCGACGAAACGGATCCAATCGTCTGACGAGCTGCTCCGCCCAAATCTCTTCTTTGACATACACATTTGCATAGGAACGTAGGATATCATCGCGCTCCTCCGCGTCGCTGGCATTCCAAATGGCAGGCAAACATCCCCACCTGATCGCAGACTCCATCAAGTAGGCTGAACCTAATTCATGATGGGTCAGAGGAAACAAGGTACGCAAGGCGGCGCGACCAGCCAGAAGATTTGCTCCGCCGGATTTTAGTTTGCGAGCACTCGAACCCGTTAAAATAAATGACTGTGGAACCCGATGAGTCGAGATGAGATTATGAACGACGTCTAAAAGTTTTGGGAGCTTTTGAATTTCGTCTAAAACCACATGAGTGATGGTGCTGGAAAGCCCAAGAACTTGCCTCTCCAATATCATTGGATCTCTTGCCAGCTGCTCCTCAACATCGAGGTCCAAAAGATTGTACGAGTGGGTCGAATGAGCCGGAAAACGCTCGCGGATGACCGTGGTCTTACCGGTCGCTCGAGCGCCAAACAGAAAAAAAGACCGTGATTTCGGTGTGTTAATAGTTCTGTGGAACATACTCCAAATTTATCCTCCATATTTGGAGTTTAATCCAAATATAGCCGCATGACAAGCGACCCGGGCGACTAAAAAAAATGCCCCAAATCCACCCCAACCTCGTTGAGTCGCCTCTGATCCCAAGCCGCCCCAAGGCGTAAGTCCCAAGATTCGGCAACACTTACCCCTGCATGAAGGTCATGTTTGATTCGTGTTTCAACCAGCCCACCATGATAGGCGCGGCGCAGCGCCTGGCTGGTAACATCCACTCTGATCCCGTGCCCCCCACTCTTTCCATTGTCCCCAGCACTTTTGATCCAAAGCTCGACAGCCGGACCCGTGCCCGCGAAAAATTGCTGTCCGATGCGTGGATCGCTAGCATGGCCCGCCTCCCCCGTCCAAAAGGCCGCCAATGTCAGGCGCTCGCCGAAAAAACGCCCGGCCACCCCCCGCCCCATAGCCAAAGAAGTGCTGGAGCACGCTGCAGATCCCGCGCCGGATTGCCCCGGACACTGCGCCTTCGTGCTGTAGGACGAATCTAAAAACCAACTTGCCGCCGGCAGCGACGAAGTCCAGCCACTGAGGCTTCGAATCCTGGTCAACACGACCTCGCTGATGACCGCCTTTTCCTCCCGCGCAAACCAACGGCCCGAAACACGCACCAAAACAATCTCAAGGCCATCGGCATACCCCGTTGGTGGAGCAATCAATTCATGAAGGGTAGGCGTCCAAGACAAATTCAGTCCGTACTCGCCAGAGGCCGTTTGAAAATAACCGGCAGCCAGATGACTCGATCCATGCCCGGCAATGGGGTCGTCGCCCTCAGACAATCCAGGCAAGGGATCGGGAACGGATTTAATTTCCTTGCGCGCTAGAAGAAGCGCATCGCGCAACGGAGTGAGGGGACCTTTCGCAGCGCTTTCGGATACCATTGGCTCCCGCATGTCCACATACTCTAGGCCAGCATCGAAAAGCCTGCGCCGGGCTTCAACTGAAGCCGTAACCGCAGCCACCCCAACTTCAGTATGACTTTGAGCCGCAATTTTTTTGACGGTGGCGGCAGCCTCGACAGGATCTTGGTGAATGAGATCGCGAAACTTGGCCGCGGATTCTGCGTCAAGAAGTGCCTCACGCGCACGAAACGTGCGCTCCTGGGAAATCCGCTGTGATTTAGAACGGACAAATCCGGGCGTGCCGACAACTGCCCGCATCGTATCAACGGGAACGACCCACGGTTTGATCTTCGAGGAAAAATCCCAGGCAGGATCTCCCGTCTCCAACAACTTCAACAGCATCCACGAACAATTCTCGTCCAGATACCAATAGCCAGATTGGTGCGGCGCAACCTCCCAAAGGCTCAGCAAGATTTTTCGCATCTGCTCCTGATTGGCGTTCAACTCATATTCCCAAAGGTCACGCGACTCGATGTTGTTGTACTCTTGAATTTTTACAAAATAAGACAGCATGCTGAAGCGCCCGGGAAAACGCCCCGTTAGCCCCTTGACGGGATAAAGCACGGAATTTTCCGTATCGACGTAGGCTGCATAATTCACCGCGTCGTCCAGAAGGTCACTCTCCCGGTCAGTCCGCCTGAAGCGCAGCATCGTATGCCCAAACATGGACCCCGGATTTTGTGGATACCAACTGGAAAACACCAACCACATAGATTTGTACTGGCGGTGACCAAGCCAGGTTTGAAGGTCCGGACAAGCCTCTAGAGAAGCCTCAGGAGAAGGCTCTAAGGAAGGGGCCCCGCGCCTCAGAAGTCCCTGCCGGACAAGGTATTCCAACCGCGCCGGAAACGCACATCGCAGCGGCACGGTTGTTCCGGGGGCCGTCGCCTTGGCATCTTGCATCCCGCGCAGAGTTGCCGCCAACTCCAACTCCGGGTTCGTTTTGCCGTCCGGGTCGAGGTAAAAACTAGGTGAGTCGATAATGCCCTTTTCGCCCCCCACAATCGTCGTCTGGTAAAAGAGTAGGCGGCGCCATTCTTTCAACCCAGGATCACTGGCTACCGCGGCGACAACGTTGCTGGCAACCGCAGTCGAGGCCAACGGAAAGCCTATTGAAAAGCCCAAGGCCATCAAGTGAAACAGTAGAGATAAATTTGATCGTTTCATGATGCCAACCATGGCATCAAAATACCGTCAGCGGCAAGTCCACAAAAAAACGGGGGCCAGCATCACAGCCGGCCCCCGAGCCTGAACGAATCAAATAGGTTCACACAGGATCATACTGAATCAAGCGCGGTCGCAGTTCTCCGCCGTCGCCGGATTGGATTTGATTTCTTCGCGCAGGTTGCCAAGGACGACTTGGGAATCTGAGTTGGAGAAGATCGCGTCAAATTTGGTTTGACACATTTCCTTCAGAGCCTCTGTACCCTCGATGCTACAGCCAAACACTTCGCCGAGTGCGTCCAAATGTTCACCGCTGCCTTGAGCCGCAGCCTTGGAAATCGAATTCAGGTTGGCTGCAATGAAAACTTCTTGTTCCAGTGAAGCCGTCTCACGCGGTTTATCCGTGCAGTTGGACGTACCGCTGGTGATAGCAGACGTCTGCGGGGAAATGAGGTGATTGAGAAGCGTCGCGCCAAGCTGAGGCAGTATCGTGTTTTCTTGAATAGCCAGGGATCCGAGGCCGCAGCCTGCCATGCCATAGGGCGGCAGTGACCCGGTCGCGACTTCGACCTCGGCAGATGCAGGTGCCTTGGTCTTTGCCTTGGCCTTGACCTTGGGTTCATCTTGGGCCCATGCGGCTGAAGAAAATGCAAACAAGGAAATCACAGCATATTTAAAAAATTTCATGTTAGGCAGTCCTTATATGTGGCACCACGGTGGGGGCCAATTAATTTTAAGATAATTAGAGAACCAGGCGATCACAACCAGTCGCGGTTTCGTTATTGTTGTTGAGTTGAGCCGTGGCATTGTCCCGGACGTTTTCGATTCCCGGCTGGGCAAAAACTGAGTCATGCGAGTCCACCAAAACTTTTGCGGCGGCCTCAATGGCTGGCCCCTTGCATCCCATCACTTCGCTAAAGGCTGTCACCGTGCGACCGCCGCCTTGGGCCATTTCTTTTTGCAGAGTTTTGAGATTCACCGACAGAAATTGCTCCTGCTCGATGATGGCAACGGTTGCCTTTTCCGGTTTGCAATTTGACGTACCGGCGGAGATTCCGAAGGACTGGCTGTAGGTACTGTCATTGGTGGTTGCCGCAAAGATCTGACCCCCATTCGGGCCAATCACGATAGATCCAAGGCCGCATCCCGCCATGCCGTACTTGCGTTTTGCGAAAGCGCCGGATGAAAAGGCCATGGTGCCGAGGGCAAGCACTGCTGGTAAAACGATAAAACGCATTCTAAACTCCTTTGTCGCTGACATCAGATTGAAATAATCGGTACAAGGTCTCGCCAATAATGCTAGCACTTAAAAATACACAGACAAAATTTCAGACTATTTTAATTTCGCTGGCTTTCCTGACGGGATGCAACCAGGTTTTTTATCAGCCGATGGAGGAGATTGTCGCTCTGCCCTCGCAATTTGGCGTGGCGTGGATTCCCGTGCGGATCCCTGTTTCTGGAAATCAAACCCTGGGCGCCTGGTGGATGAAGGCAGCGCGCCCGGCTAAGGCCGTTGTTCTGCAGCTTCACGGCAATGCTCAAAATCGCAGCACCCACATGAATTTTGTCGCATGGCTCACACAGCATGATTGCGACGTGGTGGTTGTGGACTACCGGGGCTACGGCGACAGCGACGGCAGTCCCTCCCGCGCCGCCACAGTGGAGGACGCGGTGGCGGCGATCCGGTGGACGCGAGACAATCCCGGAACGTCCAATCTGCCTTTGGTGGTGATTGGACAAAGTCTGGGCGGCGCCGTTGCGGTGACGGCTTTGGCCCAGAAGAGTTCAGACGGCGCGGCGCGAGGACTGATTTTGGACAGCGCTTTTTCGTCGTATCGGGAGATGGCCCGGGCGAAACTGGCGGGTGTTTGGCTGAGCTGGCCCTTGCAATGGCCCATGTCGTTTCTTGTGTCGGACGAACTCTCCCCGCGCGATCACGCGGCCAAGGTCACGATTCCAGTTCTAGACTTTCATTCCAAGGGCGACCCGGTGGTGCCCTACGCGCTTGGCCGGGAGTTGTTTGATTCCCTCGGTGCCAAAAATAAAAAATGGATCGCGGTTGAACCGGCGTCCCACACAGGGGCCTTCGGTGTCGAAGACGATATGTACCGGGAGGCCGCACTAGAATTCATTCGAGATCTCAGTCGGGAAGTCCGGGCCGATCAATAAGCATGTATGGCATGACGCGGCCCTGCACGTCACCGGACCAACGCGCCCAAGAACTGACGCCAAGGCACAGCCCGGAGGCCATCCAGGTCCACGGACCGATCAACCCTGCAAATCACGACGGACTCGGCACCCGCATCCAGTGTAAGGGATCTAAACGACCGCAGAGGCAAATCCTCGGGACGATCGGTGGATTTTATCTCTGCAAACAGCAGGGGCTTGCCGGGCCGTTCAATCACGAGGTCAACCTCATTGCCGTCTTTGGTCCGCAAGTAGGACAACCGCAAATCAAGACCATGGTAGTCGTTAAGGGCAATGATCTGCTGAATCACGAAATGCTCAAAACACCGCCCGTATGGGCCCGTATGAGGCTCCAGGCCCAAAGTCAACTCACCGCGAACAGCCCGCGCAACACCAACGTCAAACAAGTAAAATTTAGGATGCTGCAACTGAGCCTGCCTGATCGAACGGTTAAATGCCGGCAGGTAAAATCCAACCAAAGTGTCCTTGAGAATTTCGAAATATCGTTCCCCACTTTTTGGGTCAATACCGGATTCCCGCGAAATTTTTGCGATGTTGATGACCTCACCATTCATCTGCCCGACGACATCAAGAAACATGCGAAATGGCTCAATTTTGCGGACCAATTGCTCGATCTGAATTTCTTCACGCAGATACGTGTCGACGTATGATGCAAGATACTTTTTACGATCTAATGGAGATTCAATCCCATGAATCATCGGCAAACCACCCCAATGAAGGTAGTCATCCAAGCGAAATTCATCGCCAAGTTCCGAATATAAAAAAGGATGCATCCGATACGATAGGGCGCGGCCGGCCAACAGGTTTGCAGCACCACGCTTCAGCTTCCGCGCACTCGACCCACTCAAGGCAAATTTTATTTTGTGCCGCTGAATCCCAACATGCACAGCATCTAAGATGCTTGGAATTTTCTGAACCTCGTCAATCACCACCCAGCAGTCGTCATTGGGCTGACCTAAATCGGAGGCACGGGTTTTCTGAAGGTCTCGCCATTCATCCAGCAAGATTTCTGGGCGACGAGCATAACGACGTTCCTCGCGCGGGTTGGTCAGGTCAATCCAAAGGTGCCTGTCCGCCGGGAAGGACTCCTGAAGCCAGGTTGACTTCCCGGTCCCACGGGCTCCGAACAGAAAAAAACTAAGTGTTTTTGATGGGTTAACGATTCTATGGATCATATGTCGTAAAACTCCGCCATTTACGACATTAGATCATATTTTTACACATATTGGAACGATCAGGAACTTTGAGCCCGATCAAACCATCATCATCAGCGGCTGTTCAAGAAAGCCCGCCAGGGTCTTCAGGAACTCAGCCCCCATGACGCCATCGATCACGCGGTGATCGCACGACATGGTGATCTTCATGCGCTGCTCCACCACGACGTTGCCCTTGGCATCGACGGCAGGGGTTGGGATCGTGGCACCAACGGCCAAAATCGCAGCCTGCGGCGGGTTGATGATTGCCGTGAACTCTTCAATGCCAAACATGCCGAGGTTGGAAATCGTAAACGTCCCGCCCGCGTAATCTTCGTTGGCAAGCTGACCGGCCTTGGCACGTTGCGCCAGACTGCGGCTGGCCGCGGCGATATCGCGGACCGGCATCTGGTCGGCATTGCGAATGACCGGAGTCACAAGCCCCGTCGGAAGGGCGACGGCAACACACATGTGCACCGCACCAAATTGAACGATGTTGTCCCCTTGCCACGAGGCATTGATGCCCGGGTGATGGCGCAGGGCACGAGACGTTGCGAAGATGACGAGGTCGTTGACGGAAACCTTTGTGCCTTTTTCTCCAGCGGCGTCGTTCAACATCTGACGCCACTGCATCATGTTGCCCATGTTGACGGAGCGCGTCAGATAAAAATGCGGTGCGTCGTTCTTGCCGGCTAGAAGGCGCTTTGCAATCGTCTTGCGCATCAGGGTGACGGGAATCGTCTGGTCTTCGCGCGGCGCCATCGGCACAAATCCACCATTATTCGTCGATCCACTTGCCCCACCGCGCGCAACAACGGCCTCGATGTCTCGCATCACAATGCGCCCGGCTGGACCGGAACCGGCGACGCCGGCCAGGTTGACGTTGCTGGCAGCCGCCATGCGGCGAGCCAACGGGGAAGATTTGATGCGGCCCGTGTTGACCGGCGAGGCGGGAGCTACGGGAGCAACAGGAGATGCCGGCTTCGCTGCCGCAGCGACGGGGGCCGGTTTTGCTGCATGGGCTGCCTGAGCTGCATGAGCTGCGGGGGGAACTGGCGCGGCTTTTGATCCGGCAGCAGCCATCAGCGCATTCATGTCAAAGGCTTCGCCCTTTTTGCCGATGACGGCAATCGGTGTGTTCAGGGCCATGGTCTTGCCGGGCTGCGCGATGATTTTTAGAAGCACGCCACCAAAAGGAGACTGGTATTCCATCGTGGCCTTGTCGGTCTCGATCTCGCAAAGGGAGCCGCCTTCCTCGACGGTGTCGCCTTCCTTCTTCAACCAGCTGGCGACAGCGCCTTCTTCCATCGTGTCACTGAGCTTCGGCATTTCAACAATGTTAGCCATGGCTTTGGTGTCTCCGAATATCAAACGGAATTTCAATACGTCGCAAAAAATTTCTGCGCAAAAAATCTAGTAAAGCGTCTCACGAATTCCGGCAACGATGCGATCCACACCGGGAAGAACGCGGTCCTCAAGACCTTCGGCATACGGCATCGGCACAAACTCACTAGAAACACGCACCACCGGCGCATCCAGGTCATCAAAGCATTCTTTGTGAACGCGATCCGAAATATGGGCACTGACCGAGGCAAAAGAGTTGGCCTCGTCCACCACCACACAACGATGGGTTTTGCGCACACTTTCAAAAATCATCGGCTCGTCCAGGGGCTGCAACGTGCGTGGGTCGATCACTTCGCACTCGATGCCCTCTGCGGCCAAAATAGTGGCAGCCTCCAACACCCGGTGCAGCATCCTGTTCCATGCGACTACGGTCACATGATGGCCGGCGCGCTTGATGTCACCGACACCAATTGGAATCAGGGTTTCTTCCTCGGGGACTTCACCCTTGAAGGCGTACATCATTTCGCTCTCAAGAAAGATGACGGGATTGTTGTCGCGAATGGCAGATTTCAGCAGGCCGTAACCGTCAGCAGGAGTCGAAACCGAGATGACCTTCAGTCCAGGCACGTGGGTCAAGAACCCTTCGACCGTCTGTGAGTGCTGCGCAGCCAGCATGTGCGCCGAGCCGTTTGGTCCACGAAACACAATGGGAATCGGGAATTGGCCGGCTGACATGTAAAGCATCTTCGCCGCATGATTGATGATCTGGTCAAAGGCCTGAATGCCAAAGTTCCATGTCATCATTTCGATGATGGGACGAAGCCCCGCCATCGCTGCACCGACGCCGAGGCCTGCAAAACCGCCTTCGGAGATGGGAGAATCAATGACACGCTTTTCGCCAAACTTGGCCAGCATGCCCTTTGAAACTTTGTAGGCACCGTCATACTGGGCGACTTCTTCGCCCATCAGAAAAATATTTGGATCGCGTTCCATCTCTTCGCACATGGCGCGATTCAAGGCTTCGCGAAACGTAAGGGTTACGGTTGTCATGGTGAGTGGCCTCGATCTTTTTTTCTTATTCTAATTCTAATTCTTATTCTAATTCTTATTCTGCGTACACGTGTTGCCAGATCTCTTCTTCACCGGGGGGCGGCGACTGGTCGGCAAAGTCTTCCGCATCGGATGCAATCTTTTTCGCTTCTTCATCCCACTTGACCAAATCGGCTTCGGTTGCCAGTTTGCTGGCGACCAGAAACTTGCCGTGCATGTTCATCGGGTCTTTCGCCTGGTATTCGGCGACTTCTTCTTTCGTCCGGTATGCGCCCGGGTCAGAAACCGAGTGCCCACGGTAGCGGTACGTCATGATTTCCATCAGGTGCGGATGGTTGTCCCGGCGCATTCCGTCGGCGGTCGCTTTGACGGCATCATAAATATTGAGGACATCAAGGCCATCGACTTGCGAGTGGGCCATGTCGTATGCCAAAGCGCGTTTCCACAGGTGATCCACACTGGTCGTCCGGTGAATGTCGGTGCCCATGCCGTACCGGTTGTTTTCAATGATGAAAAGCACCGGCAATTTCCATGTCGCCGCCATATTGAGCGCCTCATGAAATTGACCCTGATTCGTCGCTGCGTCGCCCATGTAGCACACGCAGATGTCTTGCTCGCCGCGATACTTGATCGCA
>Ga0214919_10012649_pt1 | contig 10343 bp, 13 predicted proteins | sample LL1503_MetaG_FD_177994 | JGI IMG/M metagenome (GOLD analysis project Ga0214919, IMG submission 177994) | Freshwater microbial communities from Lake Lanier, Atlanta, Georgia, United States - LL-1503 | ecosystem: Environmental > Aquatic > Freshwater > Lake | place: USA: Georgia | collected... | reverse complement strand
CAGGATCAATTTTATAAATCATCTGTGGAATTTATTCTTAAAAATTTTACCGATCTGACTTTCTCAATCTCAAGCTAAGCAGCCTGTTGATTCCATATTTCTAAGTTGGCGGCTGAAAACCTTGAGGATCGAGAATAAAGTGCATATTCGCCAAACATCTTTTTAGCCGAGATCTCTCCTGCTCCTGATATTTGCTCCAAAATAAAATCAACCGTACTTTGCTTCGACGACATTATTGAGTCCCAATAAAATTATTGATTGAGAAGAGGTCTCGGATCAAAAGTAACACGAATTTCGGTAATTTTATTATTTTCAACATGGCTCCAATTAACGACTGGTAGCGGCTTGCTTGTCTTTGTCGTATGCATCTCGTACCAAGTAATAATATCTGTTTCGTCAGTCCACATATGTTGAATGACAATATCTGTCACTATGTTAGATAAGCCCTGCAAGCCTTTCAGACACTCATCAACACCACGTGCTTCACCAAGAGCGCCAATAAAAACAACATTCTCAGAAAAAAGAGAGCCCAATGTTTTAAAATCACGGGCTTTCCATGAGTCAAAGTAAGAGTTCGCAATGTTTTTCAAATCCATGGGCTATAAATTCCTTAAAAAAATCTGGATCATCCTGGTTTTTCAAAAAATTTCTACTCGTATTTAATACCAGGTTATCTCGTTAAAAATAATATGGGGAATGCACCTGCAATTATGGCCATGCGGGTGTTGCCAGATTGCAATTAAATAAAACTAAATCATGTTTTGATCTTATTTTTAAGCTCAAAGAGCTTATAAATTTAGTGGCTTTATTTAAATTCATCCCCACCCAATTTTCTAAAAATCCGACAGGTTCCGTCTTGAATAATCGCTGTTTCTGGATGCTCAATATAAGTTTTCACAAATGCTTTGACGTACGGCATCTCAGTGTGAATATTAAAGTCTTCAAGCTCTTTATATTCTTGGAATAAGACAATCTTATATTTAGATTTTCCAGGAGACTTTGAATGCGCGATCTGTTCAAAGGCATAAGCCTGAACACATCCTTTTTCAGATTTTTGCGTCATTTCCATTAAAGATCTCAGTCTTTTAAAAGCTTCTTGATCACAGCCTTCTTTGGGCAACCATTCAGAAATGACAAATACAGGTTCGGAGATCCTCTTTTCTCCAGTCAGGCCTTTATGCATAAACTTCCCCTTTCATAATAATTTTGGCGGTTCTGACAAATCCAGAGCTAAGACCAATCCATTTTCCAGCTTCATTGCAAATCACTTTGGCATCGACCTGCATGATTCCAGTCGGATGAATAATGCTGATGGATTTATTTTGATCTTTGATAATTTCAAAAGGGATCGTTCCTGGAATCCTTGCGGCACAAGCTAAATTAATCGCCCCAGTCCCAGTATGTGCATGATGCACTCGGCCCTCTGTCGATATACGACTGACAATACTGGCAGAAGTGTTTGAATTATTATTTTTAGGGGCAGAAACCCAAGCCAATCTCACGGCAGCGTTATAGGGAATGCCCATGATGTCCGCGCCTTGTTGGCCTAAGTGATCAATAATGGGTGAAAGTTTTTGAAAATCGATTTCTTCCGGAAGCTCTCCGCCTGACAAACCAAGATCTAAATCCATGGCTCTTACAAAAATAGTGGGATTCGCGCCCAGAATTAAAGTCGCTGGAATAGTTTTCCCAGAGGGTAATTTTAAAATATGAATGGGCTGATTATTGGGTAGTAAAGACTCACCACCGCTTGGATCAATAAATTCGACATAGATGGGTCTGCTTAAACCCGGCACTCCTGGAATAGAAATCAAATCTTCAGGTGGGATATTTTCAGGGGGAATATTCACGCGAATCTCATAGCCTAAATTCACTTGCCAGACCCTGACTTTTGCAGAGCCATCTGGATTTGATTTAACCAAGCCTGAATTTAAAGCGTAAAGACCCACCGCCGTTGCAAGATTTCCACAGCTGCCTTCCCAATCGATTTTGGGCTCTGTGAGACTCACCTGACCAAACAAATAATCGACGTCGATATTGGGATGAGCAGAGGGACTAATGATCGCCACTTTACTAGTACTAGAGATCCCACCACCGACGCCATTTAACTGCATATGGCTTGGATCTGGACTACCCATGACTGAAAGTAAAAAAGCATCTCGCTCTTCTTGAACACTTGGCAAATCTTTTGAATTAAAAAAAAGACCTTTGCTAGTCCCGCCTCGGATTAGGGCAGCGTTTGTGTGAGTCATTGGCATTATTAAATTCCCACTTAAATTCTTTGATCAATTTTTTGACAATGTTGCTTCCAGATCGTCTTCGCAAGTACCGCTTTTAATACGCAAGCCAAGACGGCCAAGAGTGCTAGAAAGACAGCCACCCAAATACAAGCGCTGGCGCTAAAACCTAAAGACAAGGGCACGCCGCCTAAATAAGCCCCGATGGCATTGCCAATATTAAAAACACCAATATTAATCGTCGAGGCAATATTCGGCGCAGCATGCGCGGCTTTCACGACGTTCATTTGCAAAGGCGCAACCGTTGCGAAAGAAGCCAAGCCCCAAAGAAACAAAGTGGGAATAGTTAAATAAAGCGAAGCGCTAGTAAAACTAAAAATCAAAGAAATAAACAACAGCAGACCAATGCTGATTAACAAAGCCCTGAGAATATTTTTGTCCGCTAATTTCCCGCCCCAAAGATTCCCAATCACAGACCCCACACCGATCATTAAAAGCATGGGACTAATCCAAGCACTGGGAGCCTGTGTTATAGAAAGTAAAATCGGCGAAATATACGTAAAGAGCGCAAAGACACTGGCAAAAGTTAAGAGCGTAATGAACATGGCAAAGAGAACATGGGTTTGACGAATAATCTTTAATTCATCTTTAAAATTAACAGGAGTCTCAGCAGCACCATCTTCTGGAATAAAAGCTAAGAGCGCTAGAAAAGCCAAGACGCCAATACCAGCAATCAACCAAAAAGTAATATGCCATTCCCAGTGCTGGGCAATAAAAGTTCCAAAAGGAACCCCTAAGACGTTGGCCAATGTTAAACCCGTAAACATCAGGGCCACAGCACTGGCTTTCTTTTCTGGAGGGACTAGTCGTGCAGCCGTCACTGCCCCAATCCCAAAAAAAGAACCATGACAAAACGAGGTCAGAATTCTCGCCAGCATCATGACGCCATAATGAAAAGACAAGGCACAGCCGATGTTCCCAATAATAAAAATAAACATCAGGGTTAATAGGGCTTTTTTCCTGGAAAAATTTTTAGTCAAAATAGCCAAGATCGGCGCACCAACAGCAACACCGAGCGCATAAAAGCTGACTAGTAATCCAGCACTGGGAATACTCACGCCTAAGCTATGACTGACTTGGGGCAAAATTCCCATGATCACAAATTCAGTGGTACCAATACCAAAGGCACTGAGAGCTAGGGCGAAGAGAGCAAGGTTGATATGACGGGTCATGGTGCTTTTAAATTCCTTATTAGCTCAAGGCTCATTAACACTTTTTCACACTCAAAAATAAAAAAATAGGCGGCTGAATATAGATCAAAACCTAAAACAACTTTTTCCCATTAGGCACCTTAGGATCTGGGCTAATCAAACAAACTCCCCCTTGCTCATCTGCAAAACCCACCAGTAAAAATTGAGAAATAAACCCGCCAATATTTTTCTCGCCCAGATTCACACAGCCGACAGTAGCGCGACCTAGTAATAGTTCCGGCGTGTAATGCACAGTCACTTGAGCGGAAGTCTGTAAAATGCCAAGTTCTGAACCAAAATCTACCCAAATTTTATAAGCAGGTTTTCTGGCTTTGGAAAATATCTCCGCTTTGACAATAGTCCCTGATCTCAGATCTACGCGTTCAAATTCTTCCCAGGTAATTTTTTCCATTTTGATCATATTGCCAACCAATCCTCGTAGGTCATCGCCCACCGCTCATGATCTCTCCATTCCCCATTAATTTTTAAATACCTTGGCGAGAACCCTTCTTTTTTAAAGCCATTATTTTTGACCAAATTAGTCGATCTAAAATTATCTGACTGAATATTGGCCTCTAGTCGATGCAGGCCTAGTTCTTCAAAAGCTTTCTTCAAGACCAATTTTAAGCCCGCACTCATCATGCCTTTTCCGGCATAGCCTTCGACAGAATAAAAACCTAAATACCCGCTTTGAAATCCACCACGAACTATTTCATTAATATTAAATACACCTGCGATATTTCCAGCGCTATTTTCAGACAGGTCTAAGAGCAAGAAGCTTTTATTTTGATTTTGATCTGCTGAATATTTTTGAATATAAATTTCAAATTCTTCTGATGTTTTTGGCGCAGATACCCAGGGATGATGTAAAGACTGGTTTTGAGTCATGGCTTCTAGAAAAAGAATTTTATCTTGAAGGACCGGCGCTCGAAGAGTTATGGAATCTATTAGCTCATTCACTTAAATCTCCCAGTATTCTTAAAAATTGTTCCAATGGCTCAGCATATCCAGCAGCCCCAAAGTTAATGGGTATTTGATTTATCTCTTTGGCCAGTTGTCTTAAATTAATCGGGTAAGTGGGGCGCTCTTGATGTTCAAGAAAAGATTCAACATAGCGCCTGAAGTCATTCATATGACCCAAAACTCTGCGATCATTTGTCTTGCAAAAAACCATAGGGCCACGAAATAATTTTATGACTTGTTCATGTCGGCCCATTAAATCATTTTTTTGCAAAAACTCTTGAAGCAGAACGCCAATACAAGCTGGGACATTAACAGCACAACCGATCTCAGCATAAGGCAGTAGAAAAGTAAAAAGTGATTTAGCATGAACCACCATCGCTACTTTTTTACGCTGAATGCGAATGACATCTATGAACCAATCGTCCAGAAGATGTGTCATCGGATTGGGCTCTACGAGTTTTTCTACTCGGCAATCTTTGGCGTATTTTTGTGTTAGTCGGAACTGGGGCATGATTGATCCATCTGGAGATTGTTTTGATTTTGCTTGTCTGCCAGCGATGTAAAATAGCTCGTTGTTATTGCTTCGCCTTAGAGATTTCGTCTATTTTCCGCTTCATTTTTTCACGACTCACTTTGCCATCTAGGTGTTCATTGTTACAAAGTTGTTCAACGCCAATCTGAATCGCTTGGCTGAGCTGTGCTATTAGGTCGCCTATAACTATTTTTTTAACCTCTGCCAAAGAGCTCACCTGGTGCTTTGGTAGCGTAAGCTCTTCTGGCAATAGCTTTCCATCCCTATTAAACCAGCAAGTATCGATTCCAACGCCCAGCCCGCCCTTGATATCCGAATGATAATTATCGCCAACCATCAAGACTCTTGAGTGGGTAAATTCACCCATCTTAGAAAAAGCATGTTCAAAAATTTCTGAGTGCGGCTTCGCAATACCAGCTTCTTCCGACGTCATGAAAAATTCAAAGCACTCTAAAAGACCTGCTTTTTCCAAACGAATTTTTTGTAATTGACTAAAGCCATTACTGATTAGCCCTAATTTAACTAATCCTGATTTTTTAAGATTTAAAATTAAATCCACGGCGCCCTCGATGGGCACGCAAACTTCAGCCATGGCATGTAAAAACAAACTATTTAATTCAGAACCCGTCTTTCCAGAGTCTTTCACCCAAACATCAAAACGCCGTTCGGCTAATTCTTTTGCTGTGACTTCATGAAGCTCATATTGCTTCCATAGTTTTTGATTTAATGCTTGATACTGCTCAAAATCTTGATCTGAAAAATCCAGGTCTAATTCTCGCAGCATCAGCTCAAGACCAGCTCTAGAATCAAAGTGAAATAATGTCTCGTCCGCATCAAATAAAACCCAGTCATAAGGATGGGTATTCATTTTTAATAAGCCCTGTGAAACTAAAAAATCCATGATGTTTTTTAAAATTTCTGAACATTGATCTTTATCTGAATAATCTAGCCAAGCTAACTCTTCGATTTCTTGATTGGCTTTGAGCACCCCTGAAAAATCGGCCTGATAACAACTAATTTGAACTACAACACCTGGCTTGCCATGGGCTTCCGCTTCAAATCTTTGAATAAATTTTGCAGTGCTTAAATCTAAGTCGACAGAAACCTCTTCTTTAATTTCACGAGCCAGTGCTTCTAAGTCGCTCTCGCCTGGCTCTCTCTTACCGCCAGGGATATAAAACTTATCTTGGCCTTTAGATCTTACGGCCAATAGCTTTCCACCTTGAAGGCATAACCAGCCTAATTTATCGATCATTAAAACTATCTCCATTGTTCCGTTTATCTTTATTCACATGGGCACTGGCGATCTCTTGATATCTTTTAATTTCTTTTTCAAGATTTTTGACGCTTTTGAATTCGCCGTTTTCAATGGCTTTTTCGATTTCCAACTCTTCTTTATTCAATTTATATTTTTTAATGGCCATGAGATTTCTCTTCATATTTTTTGTATTGGCCCTCAAGGTAGGCAACTAAATCAGACCCACCTGAATTATTAGACGGGTCATGGTCAGAATGATAATTTAATATCTTCTCAATCAAAGAAATGACCATCTTCTCATCTAATTTAAAAATTTTATTTTCTTGATACGGCCCATCTAAAATTTTACGGAGTTCTTCAGAAAAACGCTCAAAAGAGCAGGGCACTGCTTCCGCGAGCAAAGAACTCAATTCACTTGCATTCCTGATTTTACATACCAAGCTTTCTATTAAAATTTTATCAATTTCTTCTAATTTTTCTTTACAAATTTTATTTGAAAATCTAACTGTCAGCTCGTTTAAGAACTGAGCCCTTTTATTCAAAAGATATATATATGTTGCGTAGAAGTTACCTATATCATTTGAGTAGTACTGACATTTTTCGCGGAAAAAATTAAGTAATTCGATATGCTTCAACTCCAATAGAATTTTTTTCCCCTCTTTTATTTCAGTCTGTAAACTGATCTTTAAACCAAATGCACTAAATTCTTTCAAATACTCTTTAAAGAAAAAAATTAACCCAATACCAACAAAAAAATAAGCTGGCACTCTAGTGACATTAAAAAAAGAAAAAGACATCCCCAGAAAAATCAATAATAAGCCCACGGCCTCCAATGACTTCACTTTCTCAGCAATCGCTTTTCTCAATAAATTTTTAATAATTTTTTTACACCTAAATAACACATAAAGTACAACTAAAATTCTAATTAAAAAATTTTCTAAAAACACTTGGATTCTCAATCGTGTTTATTTTCGTTCAAACTCCAACGGACTCCCCTCCGCCATCCCTTTAAAATAAGGCTCTTTAAAGTAATAAATCTTCTTACACTTAATAGCCCGATAGCCCCTCACAAAAACAAATTGCTCATCCGAGCTCAGCTCTCGAATTTCATTGGTATGAATTAAATCTGCCGCGGTCTCATGAGTACTCCGGCCTTCGCCGCGGGAATTATTTTTATTAAATAACTGGTTTGAATTAGTGCTGATTCCAGAATTCTCAGAGATATTTTCAGTCAGGATGGTCCGCTTGCCGCCGAGGGTTTGGATCCACTCCATGGTCTTGGGATCATCAATCTCAAAGAACTGTTTGACCTTAGCGTTCTTAAACAAATTAGGTTTTTGATAAAGCTCAATTTGATCCACGTCCTGGAAGACGCACCAGTTCACCACGCCATAAGCTCGAGTCACTTCCAATGACCATTCAACGTCATCGTTATATCCCAGCTGCCCTAGCTCATCGAAGATAGAAAGAATCTTAGTCTTAGGCTGTTTGCTTGGTGGGGTTTGAATGAGCATCGAGGTGATCGTCGAAAAGATCATGCGGATCACCCGGCTCTGAGACTTCACCTGATCGGCTGGAATAACCACGTAAATATCCATATCGCCTTTTAGAAATTCTTTGAGATCGAAATTGCTCTTCTCAAAAGTATTCCGAAGATTTGAATCCACGAGCCACTGGACCTGCCGATAAGTCGTTGAATAAATACTCCCTCGCTCTTCACTCGCAACCTTGAGAATCTGACCCGCCGCCGCTCTCGCTCTAGGACAATCTTCCAAAGCATGCATCGCTTTTAATAGCGCCTCCATGTCTTCTAAATTTTGGGTGATTAAATCATGCAAAGTCAGCAAAGTTTTTTCTTCATGGTGCTGCAAAATATATTCAATCAGGCCTCCCAATAAAATCTTGGCGTTCTCTTCCCAATGCGCATGGCTATTGAGCTCTGGCACAACCAAGCTCTTACCTAAAGTGGTAATGGCTCGATCTCTAAATCGTTCATCCTTGGGAATGTAATCCAGCGGATTAATCGTAAATGTTTTGCAAAGTTTTTTTGATTTTCCTTGTTTGAATCCTGGATCTTTTAGAATGCCAAAGGGATCAATAGCGATAATTTTTCGATTAAATTTTTCAGCACGATGCTTGGCCGTCACCGCCCATAGCTCCCCTTTAATATCGTGAACAATCACGGGCCTATTTTCGGTGAGAAGCGCTGGAATAATCAGACCTGCCGACTTACCCCCGCCGGTCGAGGAAATAATGGTTCGGTTAGATAATTCATACCTTAAAAAATCGCCCTTCTCATCTTTCCCCAGCAAGCTTCCTTCTTCTTTATAAAATCCATGCGCTCGCAAATAATCTTTGCTGGCCATTTCAGCAGACCCAAATGATTTTGAGGTTTGATCGATCGATTTATGAATATCTAAGCTTCTTCGACGCATCCAACAACCTGCGCAGAAGCTCATCAAAATCACGGTTATTAAAGTCGCGTAAATAGACCCAGCACTTTCGCCATAGATAGAAAGCAAATAACCAAAACTAACGTCAGAACTATTGGCGTAATTATTTAAGGTCATCATATCCAGGCTAAAAAGTACCGCCATGCTTACAATGGCACTGACAAAAACCCCTTGAATGCTTGAGACAAAAAACAAGTTGCCTTGGGTCTTAATTCGTAAGTAGGTCCAGACACAAAAAATCACAGAAGACAAAATAAAAATTCCCAAAAAGATCTTTTCGCTCGTGGGTCCATTGGGCACGAAATCTGTCTGAAAATATGAATCTAACGCCCGATCAAAATTTAAAATTACTACGCCAAAAATAACCAAGCCAAGCCTAATTGCAGCTGAGATCCACTGATCAGAGGTTTTGTATTTTCGACTGTCTAGGCCTCAGTTTTTTAAGCGTAAGTAAGTCATTGAGGTTATTCAGTTCATTTCTTGCCGCGTTGTGTCGCCCACAACAAAGCAGGGTGTTGTCGAATAATGGATTGTTGATCTTCATCATCCGTAATTAGCTCAGGGCAGATTTCAGCCTCTTGGCTGACCTGCTCAATAAATTTTCTTTCGTTCTCACTCAAAGGCAAAAGTATCGTTAAAGCTGTTTTTAATTCTTCCAGCATGGTTTCAATCCAAGAAAGTAATTTCCTTCTGTCCTTGATGAGATCGCTTTGCTTCAAAACAGGTAGCAGCCGATCATGAAATTCATTTAAATTTGGCTGAATCGCTTCAATAGATAAGGCGCTCACTGGAAGACCCGTCATGGCAATGTAAACACAAAAGGCAAGACGAAATGTCTTTTTATCTAATTTCGCCTGCGTTAATAAATGATGTGCATCAAATAAATCTCGGCTAGCTGTCCGAGAAAACAAAGCGGAGAATTTTCCAGCAGCCAATTCATGAATGTCTAAAACAGGAAATTTCAATTCAGAAAATCCAGGCAATACCGGTGTCATGAGCATTGGCTTTAATAAGGGTTGTCGGTACATATAATTTAAATCGATTTCTAAATTACCCTTCTGCCCCATAAGACTGGCATAACGCCAAACGAGCTTTCCACCGGCATGACCACCTGGACTGCGATAATTTTCGAATTTATTTTTCCTGAGAATTTCTTCAATGGCATTATTGATGAATGGCCGCTCTTCGAGCATGGACTCTCTATCAAGGCTACCAATGTAATTTAAATCGATATCCACACTGAGCCTTGGGATGCGTTCAAAGAAAAATAAGTTAAGGGCTGTTCCTCCTTTCAAAACCAGGCGGTCTTTAAAATAAGGAACCTCAGAAATCTGCACTAATACATCCAAAAGCTTATGAACTTTTTCTAAAATTTCTGGTTTATACAATTCTGATTTAGCTGCGCGCAGGAGCTCTTCTTTAGAAGTTATCATTGGGTTCTTCCCATGTTTTATTAATCACTCGCTCTGGAAGCAAAATGTTCCATTTTTTAATGAATTTTAAAGGCTCCCCTTTTACTCCTCTGATAGATCTATGATGCAGAGGTCTTTCCGATAACAAACGACCTAGCTGTTCTTCTGAAGGTGAAAATACACCGGGCCTTTGTTCTAGAAAAAAACCAACTTTTGCGTTCAATATATTGACCCCAAG
>Ga0214919_10012646_pt1 | contig 10346 bp, 12 predicted proteins | sample LL1503_MetaG_FD_177994 | JGI IMG/M metagenome (GOLD analysis project Ga0214919, IMG submission 177994) | Freshwater microbial communities from Lake Lanier, Atlanta, Georgia, United States - LL-1503 | ecosystem: Environmental > Aquatic > Freshwater > Lake | place: USA: Georgia | collected... | reverse complement strand
AAAAGTGGCGGTGCTGATGCCCAGCTCCCGGCAAATATCCGGCACAGCAAATCCAGCCTCAACGCGCTTGACCGCGTCCATGATCTGACTGTCAGTGAATTTTGACTTCCTCATGTAGAACCTCTTCCTTTGGAAAAAATTCTACTTCTCGCGCCTATGGTTCTAGGGGACGATTACCCAACCAGCGGCGTATTGCACTTTTTTGGCCTCTGAGGCGGAAAGCTCGACTTCTTCGTACAGAGTCTTGGCTTCAAAGAGCGTCCAGGCGTGGGCGCTAGTGCTGCCAACTATCTGCATACAGGTCATCGGTAAGAGCAGGGACGCCAGTCGGAGTGCCTGGCAGCGCAGCTTGTGTAGTCGCGCTCGCTGCGCGGACTGCGTAAGCACTGCAACCCGCTGCTTGGCGGCAAGCCCTATTTGCATGCAAAGCGGAGAAATCATAGTGGTAAAGCCGTCAGTTCGACTTCGCTAAATCCGGCCGCTCGTCTCGCAGCGATATTGAAAGGTGGCTTCAAGGTGGGCGCTTTGTGCAACAGGGCAGCCTCTTGGTAATAAAGCCCGGCATGCACTGCGCGCTCACTGCATAGATAGTGAAACCAATGGTTGCCAATCGCCACATGTCCCACTTCATCGGCCAGTATGCGGTCCAAAATCAGCACAGCCTCCTGAGAATGGGCATACGGTAAGTTGCGCAGCTTGGCCTGGATCAGGGGCGTGGCATCCAGACCGCGCGCCTCTAGTGTGCGCGGCACCAGCGCCATGCGGGCTAGCACATCGCCTTCGGTGGAGACACAGATAGTCCATAGACCGTCGTGGGCGTCGAAGTCGCCATAGCCAAACCCCAGGCTGCCCAAATGATCTTGCAGCAACGAAAAATGCAGCGCCTCCTCACCTGCGACCTTCACCCAATCGCGGTAATAAGCATCGGGCTGTCCGGCAAAACGCCAGGCAGCATCGAGCGCCAGGTTGATCGCATTAAATTCGATATGCGCGATAGAGTGCACCAAAGCCGCATGCCCGGCCACGGTATGGGGCGAGCGCTTGGGCACGGCGCGGGGGTGAATCAGCAGCGGGCGGTCAGGTCGGCCTGGCCCCGCGGGTGCTTTAAAAACTGCCGCCACGTCGCAAGCCAGTGCCCCAGCCTGCGCTGCCAAAGTCCGCACTGCTGCCGCCTTTTGGCCAGGGTCGGACAGCTTGAATGCGGCCAGGGCGAGTGCGCGGAGTTCCATCCCTACAATTCTAGGCACCTTGCAACCCTTTTTTAGGAATTCTCGTGGCCGTTTACGAACTCGATCAGATCAGCCCTACCATCCCCGACTCGGCCTATGTGGCCGACAGCGCCCAGGTCATGGGCAATGTGCAAATGGGCGAGCACAGCAGCATCTGGTTTGCTGTGGTCGTGCGGGGCGATACCGAGCACATCCATATCGGCGAGGGCAGCAATGTGCAGGACGCCAGCGTGCTGCATGCGGACTTTGGCGTACCGCTGACCATCGGCAACTACGTGACCGTGGGGCACAAGGTCATGCTGCACGGTTGCACGATTGGTGATGGAAGCCTGATCGGCATGGGCGCCATCATTCTTAACAACGCCAAGATCGGCAAGAACTGCCTGGTCGGCGCAGGTTCGCTGGTGACGGAAGGCAAATCCTTCCCCGAGGGCTCCGTCATCATGGGCAGCCCTGCAAAAGTGGTGCGCAATCTGAGCCCCGAGCAAATACAAGGCATGCGCCTGACAGCCGAGCATTACATCGAGAATGCTTTGCGTTACAAAGCCTCATTCAACAAAATTGCCTAAGTCTTTGCAGTTATGCAAACCCGGTCCATAGGGCCGGACTTATTTCGGAGCCCCCATTGTCCCAATTGCATAAATTTATCTTCGATGGCCTGCCGGTGCGCGGCATGCTGGTGCAGTTGACTGACACCTGGACCGAAATTTTGCGCCGACGTGCGTCTAACACACAGCATGGCGCATACCCTGCGCCGCTGCGTGACATGCTAGGCCAGATGACGGCAGCGGCCACGCTCATGCAGTCCAATATCAAGTTTGACGGATCTCTCACCATGCAGATCATGGGCGATGGGCCGGTCAAGTTAGCTGTGGTGGAAGTGCAGCCTGACTTGGCTTTGCGCGCCACCGCAACGCTGATTGGCATGCTACCCGAAGCGGCCAGTTTGAGCCATATGGTCAACGCGCACAACCAGGGCCGCTGCGCGATTACGCTGGACCCCAAAACCAAGTTTCCTGGCCAACAGCCTTATCAGGGCGTGGTGCCTTTGTTTGACGACCACGGCATGCCGATAGAGCATTTGTCCGAGGTGCTGGAACACTATATGTTGCAGAGCGAGCAACTCGATACTACGCTGGTGCTGGCAGCTGATGCCACCATGGCTGCAGGCTTGCTGATTCAGCGCCTGCCGGTGCAAGGCGCTGGCAATCTGGAAGGCAGCATGGTTAGCCGCGAAAACGAAGATGCGATTGGCCGCGATGAGGATTACCAACGCATCGCTATGGTGGCCAAGACGCTCAAGTCTGAAGAACTACTGAGCTTAGATGCCGAAACGATTTTGCGCCGCTTGTTTTGGGAAGAATCCTTGACGCGCTTTGAACCTTTACAAGGTGCCAGCGGCCCGCGTTTTGCCTGTAGTTGTAGCCGCGAGCGGGTGGCGCGCATGATTGTGTCGCTGGGTGCGGACGAAGCCCATAGCGTGATCGAAGAGCGCGGCGAACTGGAAGTAGCGTGCGAATTTTGTGGCTTGCAATACCGCTTCGACCCGGTGGACACCGCCCAACTGTTTGTCGAGCCTACGCGCCAGGGCGCGCCGGGTACGAGCGCGCATTGATCTGTGCGAAACGATCCGCACCCCATGATCTGCGCGCTGGATAAGCGCAAGGCTTTCAGCGCATCGCAGTCGCTTGTAAGTCGCTAAACAGACGGTGCTCGCAGTCGGCGTCCGAGCACTTGTCACATAGCCAACGCCAATTGCTTCTTGCTTGCTGCATGGTGGATGCGCCGGGCTCCAACACCGCCAGTGCCCCCGCCAAGCGCTGCGAACCATGTCCGTACACCATACTGAAACCCACGCCCTGGCGCTGCAAGACTTCGCGCAATCGCGCATCGATCCGTTCACGCATAGCTGGCCCATCGCGCTGAATGCCGTCAGCCTGCCAGGGCAGGTCTAGTCCCGCCACCAAGGTGTGTTGGTAGATGCGCTGGTGGCTTAGCGCCAAAGGGTAGAGCGACGGGTCTTGAAACAGCACATCGCTATAGATGGCGGTCATGAGCGGGCTGGTATCGGTGATCAGGTAATCAGCGTCTGGCGCGCTTTCAGCCAATCCTGCCTGGGCCTGCGCAATTGCTTTTTGCTCATGGGCTAACGGCGTGCGTCCATGCTCATCACACCAAATACGCAGCACTTCATGTACGACAACTACCTGCGCGCCTCGGGCTTGCCAATGGGCTTGTAGCTTTGCCACCAAGCTCGATTTACCAGTGCACTCGGCACCGAGTACCGCAATTTTCAAAGGCTGTGCCATAGGCCTGTAGCCAATGGGTGCCAATTGGCCTTACTTAACCACTTGCACAAAAATTTCATTGGGTTTGACCATGCCCAATTCCGAGCGGGCTCTTTCTTCGACGATTTCCAGTCCCTCGCGCAGATCGCGAATCTCCGCTTCCATGCGCTGGTTGATCTGCTCTGCACGCGCATTGCTTTGCTTTTGGGCATTTAGTTCTTCGTTAAGCCGCGCCACATTCGGAATGCTGCCGCGCCCGAACCACAGTTGCCCCTGCAAGACCAGCAGCAGGACCAATAGGACAGCAGGAACCAGGCGCAGCTTCATCGCAAAAGGCTGTGTTTAACGCAGGTTGTAAAACGCCGAGCGGCCGGGATAGACCGCTACATCGCCCAAGTCTTCTTCGATGCGCAGCAACTGGTTGTACTTGGCCATGCGGTCAGAGCGGCTGAGCGAACCGGTTTTAATTTGCCCGGCATTGGTGCCCACGGCGATATCTGCAATTGTGGTGTCCTCCGTCTCGCCGGAGCGGTGGCTGATGACGGCGGTGTAACCGGCGCGCTTGGCCATTTCGATAGCGGCAAACGTTTCGGTCAGCGTGCCGATCTGGTTGATCTTGATCAGGATCGAGTTGGCGATGCCTTTGTCAATGCCTTCTTTCAAAATCTTGGTGTTGGTAACAAACAAGTCATCGCCCACGATTTGTACTTTTTTGCCCAATCGGTCGGTCAGCAGTTTCCAGCCATCCCAGTCGCCTTCGGCCATGCCGTCTTCGATGCTGATGATGGGGTATTTGTCCACCCAGGTGGCGAGCATATCGGTCCATTGCTGCGCGTCCAGGCTCAGGCCTTCGCCAGCGAGTTCGTATTTACCGTCTTTGTAAAACTCGGAGGCAGCGCAGTCCAGGCCCAAGGCAATTTGCTCACCTGCCACATAACCGGCTTTTTCAATCGCTTCCAAAATCATCTGGATAGCGGCTTCATGGCCCGGCACATTAGGGGCAAAGCCGCCTTCGTCACCCACGGCCACGCTCATGCCTTTATCGTGCAAAATTTTCTTGAGCGCGTGGAACACTTCGGCCCCGTAGCGCAAAGCGTCTTTGAAGGTCGATGCACCTACCGGAATAATCATCAGCTCCTGCAAGTCCAGGTTGTTATTGGCATGCGCGCCACCGTTGACCACATTCATCATGGGTACCGGCATTTGCACCGCCGCCATACCACCAAAGTAGCGGTACAGCGGCAGACCGGCTTCTTCGGCCGCGGCGCGGGCTACGGCCATGGACACAGCCAACATCGCGTTAGCGCCCAAGCGGCTTTTGTTCTCAGTGCCGTCCAGGTCGATCAGAGTCTTGTCCAGAAATGCTTGCTCGGAGGCATCCAGGCCGAGAATCGCTTCGGAGATTTCGTTGTTGATATGGTCCACGGCTTTGAGCACACCCTTGCCCAGGTAGCGCAGCTTGTCGCCGTCGCGCAGCTCAATCGCTTCACGCGAACCGGTGGACGCGCCCGAGGGTACGGCTGCACGGCCCATAGTGCCGGATTCCAGAAGCACATCACACTCGACGGTCGGGTTGCCACGGCTATCCAAAATTTCCCGACCCACAATATCCACAATCGCGCTCATCTTTTTCCTTGCAAAAAATAATAGTCACACCGGGGCGGCTACGCCCTCGAGCAAAACCATGTTGAAAAACTGGGTGGCACCGGCGCGCTTGGCGCGGGCGCGGGCATACATCTCGCCGTGGTACCAATCTCTGGCCGCTGAAAAGCTGGGAAAGCGCAGCAGGGCCATGCGCCCGGGCTTCCAACCGCCTTCCATCACTTCGAGCGCGCCGCCACGCGCCAAATATTCGCCGCCGGCCTGCGCTACCGATTCGGGGGCCGAGGCCATGTACTGTTTGTACTGCTCCATGTCGGTGATCTGCATATCCACAATGATGTATCCGTAGGCCATGGCGTGTTTAGTTGAAATGGCTTTCAAGAAAGCCGGAGCGCTTGGTCACAGCGTCCAGCGCCAGCAAGGTTTCCAGCAAAGCCTTCATATGGTGCAGTGGAACCGCATTGGGGCCGTCGCTCAGGGCTTGGGCTGGGTTGGGATGCGTCTCCATGAACAAGCCCGCCACGCCGACCGCGACGGCGGCGCGGGCCAGCACCGGCACCATCTCGCGCTGCCCGCCGCTACTCGTGCCTTGCCCGCCCGGCAATTGCACCGAATGGGTGGCATCAAACACCACCGGCGCTTGGGTGTTGCGCATGATGGCTAGGCTGCGCATATCGCTGACCAGGTTGTTGTAGCCAAAGCTGGCACCGCGTTCGCAGGCCATGAAATTGTCTTCTTCCAGACCGGCTTCGCGCGCCGCAGCACGCGCTTTGTCGATGACGTTTTTCATGTCACCCGGCGCCAGAAACTGGCCTTTTTTGATGTTCACCGGCTTGCCTGATTGGGCTACCGCGCGGATGAAATCGGTTTGGCGGCACAAAAAGGCCGGCGTTTGCAGCACATCGACCACACTGCTGACTTGGGCAATCTGGTCTTCGCTGTGGATGTCGGTGAGCACCGGCACTTGCAATTCGCGTTTGACTTTGGCCAAAATCTCCAGGCCTTTGTCGATGCCCGGCCCGCGAAAGGTATTGCCGCTGGAGCGGTTGGCTTTGTCAAAACTGCTTTTGAAAATAAAAGGGATGGCCAGGCTTGCGCAAATCTCTTGGAGCGTGCCTGCGGTGTCCATTTGCAATTGCTCGGACTCAATCACGCAAGGCCCGGCAATCAGGAACAAAGGCCGCTCAAGCCCGACCTCGAAACCGCATAGCTTCACGCGGCCACCTTGAGGTTTTTGCCATCGCGCTGGTGGTCCAGCGCGGCTTTGATAAACGCATTGAACAAAGGATGGCCGTTCCATGGGGTGGACTTGAATTCCGGGTGGAACTGCACGCCTACAAACCAGGGGTGCACACTTTGCGGCAGTTCTACCATTTCGGTCAGTTGCTCGCGTTGGGTGAGCGCAGAGATCACCAGGCCTGCGGCGCGCAAGCGGTCCAGGAAATGCACATTGGCCTCGTAGCGGTGGCGGTGGCGCTCGGTAACCACGTCGCCGTAAATACGGTGCGCTATCGTGTTCTTGGCCACGTCCGAGCTTTGCGCGCCCAGCCGCATGGTGCCGCCCATGTCCGAGTTGTGGTCGCGGGTTTGGATGGTGCCGTCTTTGTCTTTCCACTCGGTAATCAGTGCAATCACCGGGTTGGGGCTGTCCGGGTCGAACTCGGTGCTGTTGGCGTCGTCCAGGCCAGCTACATGGCGCGCAAATTCGATAGTCGCCACTTGCATGCCAAGGCAAATACCCAAGTAAGGCACTTTGTTTTCGCGGGCAAAGCGCGCTGCGCTGATCTTGCCTTCGATGCCGCGCTTGCCAAAGCCGCCGGGCACCAGCACCGCATCAAATTTGGCCAACTGCGGCAGGGTTTCCGCGTTAATGGTTTCCGAATCGATGTAATGGATTTTTACCTTTACATGGTTCTTCATACCCGCATGGCGCAAGGCTTCGTTCAGCGACTTGTAGCTGTCCGACAGATCGACGTATTTGCCGACCATGGCGATGGCGACTTCGCCTTCCGGGTGCTCAGTCTCATACACCAAGTCGTCCCAGCGCTGGAGTTTGGCGGGCGGCGTATTGAGGCGCAGCTTGTCGCAAATCAGGCCGTCCAGACCTTGCTCATGCAGCATGCGCGGCACTTTGTAAATCGTATCTACATCCCACATGGAAATCACGCCCCACACCGGCACGTTGGAGAACAGCGAAATTTTCTGGCGCTCTTCGTCGGGGATGGGCCGGTCGGCGCGGCAGATCAAGGCATCGGCCTGGATACCGATTTCGCGCAATTGCTTGGCGGTGTGCTGGGTGGGTTTGGTCTTGAGTTCGCCGGCAGCGGCAATCCAGGGCACATAGCTCAGGTGGACAAAAGCGCTGTGGTTAGGGCCCATCTGAAGGCTCATTTGGCGCACGGCTTCCAAAAAGGGCAGGGACTCGATGTCACCCACGGTACCGCCAATTTCCACGATCGCTACATCCACCGCATCGGGCTCACCCAAACGGGCGCCGCGCTTGACGAACTCTTGGATTTCATTGGTTACGTGCGGAATTACCTGCACCGTCTTGCCCAGGTAGTCGCCCCTGCGTTCTTTGTCTAATACGCTTTTATAAATTTGCCCGGTGGTGAAATTATTGGACTTGCGCATGCGCGTTTCTACAAAACGCTCGTAGTGGCCTAAGTCCAGATCGGTTTCGGCGCCGTCATCGGTTACAAAAACCTCGCCATGTTGCAGTGGCGACATAGTGCCCGGGTCTACATTGAGGTAGGGGTCCAGCTTGATGAGGGTGACTGTCAGGCCCCGCGACTCCAGGAGCGCGGCGAGGGAGGCCGATGCAATTCCCTTGCCCAGGGAAGACACCACACCGCCGGTGACGAAGACAAATTTGGTCATGTCAGAGTGCGAACCCAGTGGTTCGGTAAGCTGGTAAGGCGCGATTATAGGTGTCTGCTACATTGCGCTTTGAAGCTGCTGCCACGATTGGGGCAGTGCATAACGGGGCGAAAACGCATGGATTTGAACGGTAAACACATTGTTTTGGGCCTGACCGGCGGGGTTGCTTGTTATAAGGCCGCATATTTATGTCGCCTGCTGGTCAAAGAGGGGGCGAAGGTGCAGGTGGTGATGACCGAGGCGGCCGCCCAATTCATCACGCCGGTGACCATGCAGGCCCTGAGCAAGCGCACTGTCTATGTATCCCAGTGGGATGCGCGCGAGCCCAACAATATGGCGCATATCAACCTCAGCCGCGAGGCCGACGCTATTTTGGTAGCCCCAGCCAGTGCTGATTTCATGGCCAAGCTCTTGCATGGCCGTGCGGATGATTTGCTCAGCCTGATGTGCCTGGCGCGCCCCTTGGAGCGCGTGCCCTTGCTGCTGGCCCCGGCGATGAACCGCGAGATGTGGGCGCACCCGGCTACACAGCGCAATATGACGCAACTGCGTACCGATGGCGCACACGTGCTGGGCGTGGGCGAGGGCGACCAGGCTTGCGGCGAAACCGGGGACGGGCGCATGCTCGAGCCTGAGGAGTTGCTCGAAGACCTGATTGCGCACTTTCAACCCAAAGTCTTGACTGGGCGCAGGGTCCTGATTTCGGCAGGCCCCACCTTTGAAGCCATCGACCCGGTGCGCGGCATCACCAATTTGTCTAGCGGGAAAATGGGCTTTGCCTTGGCCCGTGCCGCAAGAGACGCCGGTGCAGATGTCAGCCTAGTTGCCGGGCCGGTTCACTTGGCCGGGCCGCGCGGTGTGCGGCGTATCGATGTGCGCTCCGCGCTGGAGATGGACGCGGCTTGCCGCGCGCACGCAGACCAGGCCGATGTGTTTATCGCGACCGCTGCGGTCGCCGATTGGCGCCCCGCCAGCGCGCATACGCAAAAAATCAAAAAACAAGGCGATGGCCAAGTGCCAAACCTCTCTTTTGTGGAAAATCCGGATATCTTGGCCGCGATTGCCGCATCCGAACGCGCCCGCAGCGGCGCCCTGTATTGCGTGGGCTTTGCCGCCGAAAGCCAGGATTTGGCAACGCAGGCGACGGCCAAGCGTTTGCGCAAGGGCGTTCCTTTGCTGGTGGGCAATATCGGCCCGGCTACTTTTGGGCAAGACGACAATGCATTGCTCTTGATCGATGCCCAGGGCACGCTAGAAATGCCACGCAATTCCAAGCACGCGCTGGCGCGCATGCTGGTAGCCGAGATTGCAAAGCGCTTGCCGGTGCCTGACGCGGCCTGATACCGCGAGCGCTCACTTTCCCCTTTTATTACTTTATTCCCCTATGCACATCGACGTCAAAATTCTCGATCCGCGACTGGTCGATCAGTTGCCAGCCTACGCTACACCGGGCAGCGCCGGGCTGGATTTGCGCGCCTGCCTGGACGCGCCGCTGACACTCGCGCCCAATGCCTGGCAACTGGTGCCCACCGGTATGGCCATGTACCTCAAGGACCCGGCCTACGCTGCACTGATCCTGCCGCGCTCCGGGCTAGGCCACAAACACGGCATCGTGCTGGGCAATTTAGTGGGTTTGATTGACAGCGATTACCAGGGCCAGCTCATGGTGAGCGCCTGGAATCGCAGCACCGTGCCTTTTGTCATCGAACCCATGGAGCGTATTGCCCAGTTGGTCATCGTGCCGGTGGTGCAGGCGCAATTCAATATCGTGGAAGCCTTCCCGGAGTCTGAGCGCGGTGAGGGCGGCTACGGCTCGACCGGCAAAAAATAACTGTTTATTTAGTGCAAGGTGCGTTGCCCGGATATCGGATCAGCCAGCGCTTCAATGCGAAAAAAGCCGGTGCCGGTGGAGCCGCGTTGGACTTCCTCGTCGCTGGCTTCACGTACGGACTCCACCCGCATGCGCAAGCGGATTGCAATGCCAGCCAGCGGGTGGTTGGCGTCCAGCACCACATGTTCTGGGTAAATGTCGGTCACGGTGTAGAGCGCCTCGCGGGGGGCATCCGGGTGGCAACCGGCCGGAAGTGCCGAGCCTTCGATGGTCAGCCCGACTTCCAGTTCCGCAGGGAAAAGGTGCCTAGGCTCTAGAAACAGCAGTTGCTCATTAAAGTCGCCAAAGGCCTGTTCCGGCTCGATTTGCAATTGCACCGTAGCACCGGCTTCGTGGCCTTGCAGCGCCTCTTCGATGGCAGGGAGTAAATCTTTGCCGCCGACCAAAAACTCGACCGGCTCGTCTAAAACGTCCAATTCCTCGCCCAGGGTGTCGCTTAAAACCCAGGTCAGCGCG
>Ga0214919_10012645_pt1 | contig 10347 bp, 11 predicted proteins | sample LL1503_MetaG_FD_177994 | JGI IMG/M metagenome (GOLD analysis project Ga0214919, IMG submission 177994) | Freshwater microbial communities from Lake Lanier, Atlanta, Georgia, United States - LL-1503 | ecosystem: Environmental > Aquatic > Freshwater > Lake | place: USA: Georgia | collected... | reverse complement strand
TGGACAAAGTGGGCAAAGAAGGCGTGATCACCGTGGAAGACGGCAAATCGCTGGACAACGAACTCGACATCGTCGAAGGCATGCAGTTTGACCGCGGCTACCTGTCGCCCTACTTCATCAACAACCCCGAAAAGCAAGCCGCTTTGCTGGACAACCCTTTCGTGCTCTTGTACGACAAGAAAATCAGCAACATCCGCGACCTGCTGCCCACGCTGGAGCAAGTGGCCAAAGCCGGCCGTCCACTGCTGATCATTGCCGAAGACGTCGAAGGCGAAGCCCTGGCAACTTTGGTGGTCAACACCATTCGCGGCATCTTGAAAGTGGTCGCCGTCAAAGCTCCTGGCTTTGGTGATCGCCGCAAAGCCATGCTCGAAGACATCGCCATCCTGACCGGCGGCAAAGTCATCGCTGAAGAAATCGGCCTGACCCTGGAAAAAGTCACCCTGGCTGATCTGGGTTCTGCCAAGCGTATCGAAGTGGGCAAAGAAAACACCATCATCATCGACGGTGCTGGCGCTGCTGGCGACATCGAGTCACGCGTGAAACAAATCCGCGTGCAAATCGAAGAAGCGACCAGCGATTACGACCGCGAAAAACTGCAAGAGCGCGTGGCCAAATTGGCCGGCGGTGTGGCAGTGATCAAGGTCGGCGCTGCCACCGAAGTCGAAATGAAAGAGAAAAAAGCCCGCGTAGAAGACGCCCTGCACGCGACCCGCGCTGCAGTGGAAGAAGGCATCGTGGCCGGTGGTGGCGTCGCGCTTCTGCGCGCCCGCCAAGCTGCTGGCGCTATCAAGGGCGACAACGCCGACCAAGAAGCCGGTATCAAGCTGGTGCTCAAGGCCGTTGAGTCTCCTTTGCGCGAGATTGTGTACAACGCCGGTGGCGAGCCTTCCGTGGTTGTCAACGCAGTGTTGGCCGGCAAAGGTAACTACGGCTTCAACGCAGCCAACGACACCTATGGCGACATGATCGAAATGGGTATCCTGGATCCCACGAAAGTGACCCGCACTGCTTTGCAAAACGCAGCCTCGGTAGCCGGCCTGATGCTGACCACCGAAGCCATGATTGCTGAAGCCCCGAAAGACGACGCTCCTATGGGCGGCATGGGCGGCGGCGATATGGGCGGCATGGGTGGAATGGGCGGCATGGGTATGTAATCCCATGCTGGTCTGGCGCGGTCTGTAAGGACTGTGCTGCCACATAAACAAAATCCCCGCAGGATGCGAGTCCTGCGGGGATTTTTTATGTCTTTAACTTATCGCGCCAAGGCCTTTAGCGCCAGCTTTATCCCCTCACTCACCCCCACATCAGCAGGCAGCGCCTTGAGCGCCAGCGCCGCTTCTTTATCGTTGTACCCTAGCGCGACCAGTGCCTGCAGAATGTCCGACTGCGCCTCGTTACCCGCACCGGACGGCATGCCGATGTCAGCGCCCAGCTTGCCCTTGAGTTCGAGCAGCAGGCGCTCGGCAGTTTTCTTGCCGATTCCCGGTACCTTGGTCAGGCGCCCGGCCTCTTGCAGCGTGACGGCCTGGGCTAGTTCGCCCACCGCCATGCCAGACAGGACAGACAACGCGGTGCGCGGCCCCACGCCGGAAATTTTGACCAACTCCCGAAACGCCGAGCGCTCGGCCTGTGAAGCAAATCCGTACAAAATTTGCGCATCCTCGCGCACCACAAAGTGCGTCAACAGGCTCACTTTTTCACCGGTGGCGGGCAGGTTATAAAAGGTGCTCATGGGCACTTGCACCTCATAGCCCACACCCCCGCAATCCACCACCACCTGGGGCGGGTTTTTGTCGCTGAGAATGCCTGTGAGCTTGCCAATCATCGGGAGCCTTTTGTTTAATTGCCTATCATCGGGGCAGTGCTTCGCGGTCTTGCGCGATGGCGCAGCCCCTGACACGGAATTATCAACTTGATTCTTCGACACCTCTTTTCGCCCCCCAACAACACCCGCTTAGGCCATTTGTGCGGGCCGACAGACGCGCATTTGCGCAGCATTGAGGCGGCACTGGGCGTACGCATCGCGCACCGGCACGAGCAATTCAAGGTGGATGGCCCCAAGGCCAAAGCCCAGCGCGCGATGGACATGCTGCAAGCCTTATACGAGATGGCGGCCAAGCCTATCCCCGATGAAGTGGTGCAACTGATGCTGGCAGGCGATGGGGCGCCCGATGTAGCCGACGGCCCTAGTTTGTCCACCCGACGCGCCGACCTCAAGCCTCGCAGCGTCAACCAGGCGCTGTATCTAGACAATATTGCGCAATACGACATCACCATTGGCATCGGCCCGGCGGGTACCGGCAAGACCTATTTGGCGGTGGCGGCGGCCGTGGACGCCTTACACCGTAGCGCAGTGCAGCGCATCGTGCTCACGCGCCCAGCGGTGGAAGCGGGCGAGCGCTTGGGCTTTTTGCCCGGCGACCTGAACCAAAAAGTGGATCCGTATTTGCGCCCCTTGTATGACGCGCTGTACGACCTCATGGGTTTTGAGCAAGTGCAAAAAGCCTTTGAACGCCAGGCCTTGGAAATTGCGCCGCTGGCTTTTATGCGCGGCCGCACGCTAAACAATGCGTTTGTGATTTTGGACGAAGCCCAAAACACCACACCTGAGCAAATGAAGATGTTCCTGACCCGTGTGGGTTTTGGCACCAAGGCCGTGATTACCGGCGATGTCAGCCAGATCGACCTGCCCAAAGCGCAGCTTAGCGGCTTGATAGACGCCGAGCGCACCTTGCGCCGGGTGGAAGGCATCGCCATAACGCGCCTGACCAGCGCCGACATCGTGCGCCATCCGCTGGTAGCGCGCATCGTGGACGCGTACGACGAAGCGCGCCGCTTAGAAGAAATCGCTGCTGCCGCTGCGGTTGGCGCGCAAGCGCTACCGACCCTGATCGATGAAGCATCGCCATCTCGCAGCGGTATGCCTAAAACACGGGCGCCCAAGCGGCGCTTGGCTTAATGAAAAGCGTCAACCAGTTTGCGCGACAGGACCAGATCGCCCGCGCGCGGCGATTTGCTGCTGTTGGTGAGCCAAAGCTATGAGCGCCAAGCTTGCGGCGCTAGGACTGTCCTTGCAATTTGCCCGTTTTGCCGATGCAGCGGAACATCGCCGGGCTTTGCCCCGCCATTTAGTTACGCGCTGGATTCGCCACGCGCTCGCGCACGATGCGGAAATTACGGTGCGCGTCGTGGATGCAGCAGAAGGGCAGGAACTCAACCGCAGCTATCGGGGCAAAGACTACGCCACCAACGTGCTCACCTTTGATTACGCCATCGAGCCGCTAATTCACGCCGACCTGGTGTTGTGCGCGCCGGTGATCGCTCGTGAGGCCCAAGCGCAAGGCAAAACCCTGCAAGCCCACTACGCACATTTAATAATCCACGGCACTTTGCATGCTCAGGGCTGGGACCATGAAACTTCGCGTGCCGATGCGCGAGCCATGGAGGCGCATGAGGTAGCGCTATTGGCGGGGCTGGGGTTTCAGAATCCGTATTCACGTTGAAGTTACGGGCTGTCGCTAGGGGATTGCCCGGCAAAGTCAGGCCAGCACCCTTTATTCCCTTTTGGCAGACTTATGCCAGAACCCTAAGGCCTGCAGAGCGCCATATGGCAACTGTTGGGGATGGGCTAGGCAGCCACCCGCATCGGTATCGTCACCGGCCCGTCATTAACCAGTTCCACCTGCATATCGGCCGCAAACACGCCGGTTGCGACCTCACTGTGTGCCCCGCGCGCCTGCTGCACAAAATAGTCGTACAACGTGCGCCCCAATTCAGGCGCTGCGGCTTGGGTGAAGCTGGGGCGGTTGCCGCCCGAGGTGTCGGCCGCCAAGGTGAACTGGCTCACGAGCAGCAGGCCACCGTGCTGGCCGGAGCCGTCGAGGTCTTGAACGCAGCGGTTCATCTTGCCTTGGGCGTCGCTAAAGATACGCAGCTTCAAAATTTTGGCAAGCAACTTGTCAGCCTGTAGTTGGCTGTCGCCTTGCTCGGCGCAAACCAGCACCAGGAGGCCCGCGCCGATTTGCCCCACCACCGCACCATCAATGCTGACGCTGGCGCGGCGGACCCGCTGGATCAGCGCGAGCATGCGGGTTCAGGCCAGGGTGACGCGCATAAATTTGCGCTTGCCCACTTGCAGCACATAACTGCCCGCACCCAGTTTCAGGCCTTTGTCGCTGACGACGCTGCTGTCCACGCGCACGCCGCCGCCGTCGATCAGGCGGTTACCCTCGCCGCTGGAGGCGGCCAGGCCTGTGGCTTTCAGCAGCGCGGCAATGCCCCAGGGCGCGCCATCCACCAAAGTCAACTGGCGTTCCTCGATCTGGTCAGGAATTCCGCCCTGGCTGCGGTTGATGAAGTCTTGCTCGGCCGCGTCGGCTGCGGCAGCCGAGTGAAAGCGGGCGGTGATCTCTTTGGCCAGCGCCACTTTGGCGTCTTTAGGGTTGCGCCCGGCGTCCACTTCGGCCTTGAGCGCGGCGATTTGCGCCTCGCTTTGAAAGCTCAGCAAGGTGTACCAGCGCCACATCAGCACGTCCGAGATGCTCAGCACCTTGGCAAACATGGTGTTGGCGTCCTCGGAAATGCCAATGTAGTTGTTCTTGCTCTTGGACATTTTGTCCACGCCATCCAGGCCTTCGAGCAGCGGCATGGTCAGAATGCACTGGGGCTCTTGGCCGTATTCGGCTTGCAGATGGCGCCCTACCAGCAGGTTGAACTTCTGGTCGGTACCACCCAGCTCCAGGTCGCTCTTGAGGGCCACGCTGTCGTAGCCCTGCATCAGCGGGTAGAGGAACTCGTGCACGCTGATGGACTGGCCGCCTTTGAAGCGGTCATGAAAGTCGTTGCGCTCCATCATGCGCGCCACCGTGTAGCGGCTGGCCAGCTGAATCATGCCGCGCGCTCCCAGCGGGTCGCTCCACTCGCTGTTGTAGCGGATCTCGGTTTTGGCCGGGTCCAGCACCAGCGAGGCTTGCTTGTAATAGGTTTGGGCGTTGGCCTCGATCTGCTCGCGGGTCAGCGGCGGGCGGGTGCTGTTGCGCCCGGACGGGTCGCCGATCATGGTGGTGAAGTCGCCGATCAGGAAAATCACCTGGTGCCCCAAGTCCTGTAGCTGGCGCATCTTGTTAAGCACCACGGTGTGGCCTACGTGGATATCAGGTGCCGTAGGGTCCAGTCCCAGTTTGATACGCAGCGGGGTGCCGGTGGCCTCGGAGCGAACGAGCTTTTTGACCCAGTCGTCCTGGGGAATAAGCTCTTCGCAGCCGCGCAGGGTGACGGCTAGGGCGTCGCGGACGCGGTCGGACATGGGCAGGGAGGTGGTCGGGACTGGGTGCATAAAAATCAGGAGGGCCGTAAGTTCAGCCCGATATACTCGGCCCCTCGTTAATTATTCGGGCGCTAGCGGAAAAGGCATTTTAGTCCTCGCTTGCGTCACAAAGAGCGCCCAGCTTTTTGCTGGTGCACTTGCCCCAGAGGTCGCGATTGCTAACTGATTTGCTCCATTCCGCCCAGAAGGTGGCCTTGGATGTGGCGGCATCTATTCACCGCCATCCAGGCCGACTCCTGTCGGGCCTTGCCCTGTTGCTCGTTGGCGCAACCGGGGGTAGCTATGCGCTGGTCTCGCTCGCCCCTGACGATTCACAATTGGCCGTTCGTACCGTAGTGGAAACGGTGCAACCACTGGCCATCGAGCCGCAGCGCGATTTGCTAGCTGCGCAGGCCATGCGTTTGTACCGCAGCGATGTAAGCCGCAGCACGGATACCGCGGATAGCCTGCTACGCCGCCTGGGTGTTAGCGACCCAGCGGCGTCCGCCTTTTTACGCTCCGACCGTATTACACAGAAAAATCTGCTGGGCCGCGCAGGCCGTAGTGTGCAGGCTGAAGTCGACGAACGCGGCCATCTTGTCTCACTTGCCGCGCGCTGGAGCCCCGAGGATGACGGCACGTTCACCCGCTTAACGGTGCTTGGCGCTGCGGGTGCCTGGAAGTCGACCTTGGAAACGCTGCCGCTGACTTCCAGCACGCGTATGGCCAGTGGCACGATTCAAAGCTCCTTGTTCGCTGCCACCGACGATGCGCGTATTCCTGATGGTGTGGCCGTCCAGATGGCGGAAATTTTCTCGGGCGATATCGATTTTCACCGCGCCTTGCGCAAGGGGGACCGCTTTGTGGTCGTCTACGAAACCCTTGAGGGGGACGGAGAGCCTTTGCGGTCCGGGCGGGTGCTGAGTACCGAATTTGTCAATGCCGGTAAATCCTTGCAGGCCTTGTGGTTTCAGACCCCACAATCTGGCTCAACCAGCCAGGCAAATGCCAAAGGCGCTTACTACAACATGCGTGGTGAGAGCATGCATCGTGCGTTCTTAGCCTCGCCGGTGGCCTTTTCGCGTGTTACCAGCGGTTTTGCGATGCGATTCCATCCGATTTTGCAGACATGGCGCGCGCATCTGGGCGTGGATTACGGCGCGGTGACCGGCACCCCCGTGCGCACCGTAGCCGATGGCACAGTGGAATTTTCCGGGGTGCAAGGTGGCTATGGCAATGTGGTTATCGTGAAGCACGGCGGCAACACCACGACGGTGTATGCCCACCTAAGCCGCATCAACGTGCGCAGTGGCCAGCGCGTTCAGCAAGGTGACAACCTTGGTTTGGTCGGGGCCACCGGTTGGGCGACGGGTCCGCATCTGCATTTCGAGTTCCGTGTGAACGGCGTACACAAAGACCCCATGACGATAGCGCGTCAAGCCGAGGCCACTCCGGTCACCGCTGCCTTGCGGCCTGCATTCGACCGTGTGGCAGGTCTGGCGCGTCAGCAGTTGATGGCGGCCGCGCAAGTGCACGTCGGCAACGTCCAGTAAGGCGGGCGGCCGCAGCGCATGCCCGGCCTGTATATTGGTTTAATGTCGGGCACCTCGCTCGACGGCGTGGACGGTGTTTTGGCCCAGCTGGGCGATGCGCCCTTTAGCGCACAGGTTCTGGCGCGTGCCAGCTTGGATATGCCGACGGCATTGCGCCAGGAGCTTCTCGCACTCAATACCCCAGGACCTAACGAGATCCATCGTGCCGCTTTGGCCGCCAATACCTTGGTCGGCTTATACGCCCAACTGGTGGAGCAGCTTGTGCATGCAGCCAAGGTATCGGCACAGGAGGTTCAGGCGATCGGCGCCCATGGACAGACCGTCCGGCATCAACCAGGCGCCTTTGATGGGGTTGGCTATACCGTGCAGCTGAACCAGGCAGCCTTGTTGGCCGAACGCACCGGCATTGATGTGGTCGCAGACTTTCGCAGCCGTGACCTGGCTGCCGGAGGGCAGGGCGCACCCTTGGTACCGCCCTTTCATCAGGCCTTATTTGGCGACGTCCTAGAGGGGCGCGCTGTACTCAATATTGGCGGGATTTCGAACCTTACTTTTTTGCCCGCTCAATCGGAGCTGGGTGATAGCCTGGGCTTATTGGGTTTTGACTGCGGTCCGGGCAACGCACTCATGGACGCCTGGTGCGAGCAGCACACAGGCGCGCGCTATGACGCGCAGGGCCAATGGGCTGCGCAGGGCCAATTGCATGCCGGCTTACTGGCCGCTCTGCTAGACGAGTCTTTTTTTACACAAAAACCGCCTAAAAGCACCGGCCGCGATACGTTCAACCGGACTTGGCTTGACCGCAAACTGGCAGATTTTGCGCCGATAGAGCCGGTCGACGTGCAAGCTACCTTGACCGAATTGACGGCCCAGGCCTGTGCGGGCAGCGCGCAATGGGCGCCAGCAGCCTGTGGGCGATGGCTGGTGTGCGGCGGTGGCGCGCGCAATCTGTTTTTAATGCAACGCTTACAAAAGCTGCTGCCCGAGGTGACTTTAACCACGACGCAGGTGCTGGGCGTTGCGCCGCAAGATGTGGAGGCGCTGGCGTTTGCGTGGTTGGCGCAGCAGGCGCTGCGTGCCAACCCTGCCAGTCTGCCCAGTGTGACCGGCGCGCGAGGTGCCCGGATTTTGGGTGCTATTTACCGGGCTTGAGTCCGGCAGCGAGATGCCTAATTAGGCTGAGAACGATGAGCCGCAACCGCAGGTGGTCGTTGCGTTAGGATTTTTGATAACGAACTGCGCGCCTTGCAGGTCTTCTTTGTAATCAATTTCCGCACCGACCAAGTACTGGTAGCTCATCGCGTCGATTAGCAGGGACACGCCATTTTTGGTCATGGTCGTATCGTCTTCATTGGTGATTTCATCGAATGTGAAGCCGTATTGGAAGCCCGAGCAGCCGCCGCCTTGCACGAAAACGCGCAATTTCAAGTCGGGGTTGCCCTCCTCCGCAATCAGATCTGCGACTTTGGATGCGGCACTGTCGGTAAACAGAATCGGTGCGGGCATCTCTGTGGGAAGGGCTTGGGCAACTGCATTCATAGGTAGTCCAGGAAGAAAAATAATGACGCTGTAATAGTACAGTATTTCAGTCGGAAATGAAATCAGGCAGGATTTGCCTCGGTCGTCAGTGGGGCTTTTTGATCGCTGCTCAGGATAGGCGTCAGACGGCCTGCGATCAGCGCACCCTGATGCATTTCAAGGGCTCCATAGGCTACATCGCCTTCGATACGGGCATTGGGCTGCAACTCCAGCATCAGTCGCGCAGTCACTGCGCCTTTAATCGAGCCATTGATGATGATGTGATCGGCCGTGATGTTGCCTACGATGCTGGCCGATTCCGCGATGACCAAAATACTCGCCTGATGGTCGATCGCCGTGATATTGCCCGCGATCTCGCATTCAATACGGATGCCATCACTGAAAAAAATATCTCCCGCGACCCGTGCGCCCTTCGCAACCAAGCTTTTCAATGGGGGCTGCTTTTTTTTGTTAAACATGGGGCTCCTTACCGCGTGACTACGCTTTTAGCGACGATCACAGTTTAATGGTTTGGCTGGCGCGCAGCGTTGAGCCGTCCATCACTTTGGCCGTAAGACCCTTGACGCTAACTTGCGGCGGTATATCCAATGAACCCTCCAGACGGCCGTATTGCGTGACCTTCAGCGGAACGGTCGCCAGGGGTCCGCTCCACGGTTTGCCGTTGGACACCCCCGTCACCATGATCTCCAGTCGTCCGACCAGCTCAGGCGCGTTCTTTTTGCTTTGAATCACCAGCACCTGCCAACGGATTTTTCCATTGTCGAAGCTCTCCGCCTGCAAACCGCGGATAGCTACGGCATCGGCCGAGTCAGTCGGGATTAATTTCTCGAAAAAACCCAGGTCATCGCGCAGGCGGCGGTTCTCCTCCTCCAATTGCTTGATCCGAGAATTAACCTGCTCGCTAGATGCTTTTTCCGCAGCAACCAAAGTGCCTGCGGTGTTGGCAATGGATTGGGCCTGATCGCGCTGCTCGCGCGCCGCGTCCGTTTCTGACCTGAGCGCATCAATTTGCGCGCGCAACTGCAGCATTTCTGCCTGACCGCCGTTTTCCAAACCGGCGATGTCACGGCCGAATTCGAAGGCCCAAAGGGCAATGGCGCCGCAAAAACCCAGCATGATCGCCGCCACTGCCCAGCGCAGCGGCCAGGGCATAGCACTGCGCACCGACATGCGCGGGGCACTGATAGTGAGTCTGCGTCGTAATAATCTGAATCGCACCCTTTTGACCTCTCACAAACACAAAGACCGCCCTGGGGCGGCCCTTGTGGCAGACCCAATTGGGGTTTAACGCTTAGAGAACTGCTTACGACGGCGTGCGCCGTGGAAGCCGACCTTCTTGCGTTCGACTTCGCGCGCATCACGCGTCACGAAACCGGCCTGGCTGAGCATAGGCTTGAGCGTTGCATCGTAATCGATCAGCGCACGGGTAATACCGTGGCGCGTAGCCCCGGCCTGGCCCGATTCGCCACCACCGGCCACGTTGACCATGATGTCGAAAGTTTCCGCATGGTTGGTCAGCAGCAAAGGCTGCTTGCAAATCATGATAGAGGTTGCACGGCCGAAGAAATTTTCGATCGCCTTGCCGTTGACCACGATCTGGCCTGAACCCTTTTTCAGGAAAACGCGCGCAACGCTGGATTTGCGACGGCCGGTTCCATTGTTCCAATCACCGATCATTTTGCGACTCCTGCGATTTCAAGCACTTTGGGCTGTTGTGCGGTATGGGGATGCTCGGCACCGCCGTACACCTTGAGCTTTTTGATCATCGCGTAGCCAAGCGGCCCTTTGGGCAGCATGCCCTTGACGGCTTTTTCCAAAGCGCGGCCGGGGTGTTTGGCTTGCATATCGCGAAAATTGGTGGCTGTGATACCGCCGGGATAACCCGAGTGACGGTAGTACACCTTGTCCAGGGACTTAGCGCCCGTAACACGCAGTTGGGCTGCATTG
>Ga0214919_10012642_pt1 | contig 10349 bp, 14 predicted proteins | sample LL1503_MetaG_FD_177994 | JGI IMG/M metagenome (GOLD analysis project Ga0214919, IMG submission 177994) | Freshwater microbial communities from Lake Lanier, Atlanta, Georgia, United States - LL-1503 | ecosystem: Environmental > Aquatic > Freshwater > Lake | place: USA: Georgia | collected... | reverse complement strand
AGTAGCAGTCCACCGCACAATCCGGTAGTTCGTTCGTCAATCAGCAGTAGCAACCTGGGCTCGTTCTTTGTCCTGGGCAAGTGCCCCGGGCGTGGTGGAGAACATTTACAATAATTATTCTCGAATTGTATTGACTCAATGAACCAAATAGATAACAATATCCAATTAGTACGCATAGGGTAGTAGGTACCCTAAAACATTCACGGCCTCCGGGCCATTCTTTTTACGAGGTGTTTTATCATGGGATTGACCGCACAACAAGTAACCGACAAGTGGGCCAGAGGGCTGACCGGAGCAACCGAGTCTATTAAGGCTGGTATTAATGCAGTTACCGAAGCTCCAGCGTTGGCCGCTGTAGCAAATAAGGCAGGTTATTTACAAGGAGTTCAAGAGAATGTTGATAAATGGAGTCGCAAACTTGGTGCTGTCACTCTTGATAGCTGGAAACGAGCCGCCCTTGATATCGGTATTGGCCGACTTACCTCCGGCGTTGCAAAGGGCAAAACCAAGATGGCAAGCTTCATGGAAGTTTGGTTGCCATACGAAGACGGCCTCAAAGCCCGCCTCAAACAGATTCCCAAGGGCGGAATTGAAGCGTCAATCGCTCGGGCAACCGAGGCGATTAGATATAATAAGGCGTTCCGCCGCTAGTAGTCGAACTGGTTGTTTGGGCGGGGCATGTCCAGCCAACTAGCTCTACCTCCGGGCCTCCCGCATAACTCCATTTATTCGGGGGGCTTTTATTTATACTATCTTCTACTTACGAGGTCTTAAATGATTCACCTAGCATGCTATCAAGGTACGGTTTCCAGTAACGCCAACAATGTTGATATTCCAGCGGTTAACGACCAAAGTTTAACTATCTCCAACGGACATTATGTTCTTACCGAGCCCGCACGCTTGGCCGGGGCATATTCCCAAGGTACGAGTTTAACCAGGACAAGAATTAATACTCCGACTTTGCGGGCAACTTCGCTCCCTTACATGACTCCGCTCCGCCGTGGTACTTTACCGGGCAACTTGCCTCCGATGGCAATACTTGGCGATTATGCTTTACCACTTACTCCAATTGATGAGATTGCTTTCGAGACTTCAAACAATCTCGCATCCTCAACTGAAGTTCATACTATCGGAGCTTGGTTTCAGTTCGGTATGAGGCCAATTCCAACGGGTGCAGCTTACACATTAAGAGCAACATCAAGCTTCACGGCCGTTGCTAATAAGTGGACTGCTGGGGCGTTTATTCTCGATCAAGTTTTACCCGCTGGCCGATACTCGGTAATCGGCCTATCGGTTATTTCAGCCACGGCTATTTTTGGCCGCTTGATATTCCCAGCCCAGACTTATAGGCCCGGAACTTTAGGTTGTGCGGATGAGGGCCAAAACAACTTTGGTTATGTTCGTATGGGTTCCATGGGCGAACTTGGGCAATTCGATTCTATTGCTCAACCCCAACTCGAGATATTCTGTACTGGGGCCGATACCGAACAGACTGTATTTATGGATTGCATTAGGGTTCGGTAATCAATGCCAAGTTATCAACCGGGAACGCTTCACAAGTATTCTTTCCCGGTTCAAAATATCGTTGTAACTGCAAGCTTGGTAACTCAAGCTTGCTTATCTAATGCCCGGCGTATTGCTTTGGGCCTGTACTCTAGTGATGCAACTATGGTTATCTACCCAACGAGTACGGGCCTATTGCAATCCCAGATATATCCGAGCATCGCAACGGGCGGGGGCTATTGGTTCCTTGCCCAAGATGTTGGGCCGCTTTGTCAACTCGAGTGGTATTGCTACACCACAAACGGCGGAGTAATAACAGTTCTTGAGGTTGTCGAGGAGTCTTAAAATGTGTATGGAAGATGTTCGCTTGGGCCGTAGGTCAATCGTATTTAGATATCGTCTTACCGTACCCGCTAACGGCTCGGTACAAGTATTATCCAACGCCCCCGATAGAATTGCAATGCTTATCCCCAGTCATGGGGCGGCAACCACTCTGGGGGCCGATACTGTGGATATGGGCGGAGTTGTTGAAGGTACAATAAATCTTCAGCAAAACAATGTGAGATTATCCATCGGGCATGATGGCAACTTGGTTACTTTCCCTTGGTATGTTATGAATAGTAGCGGAAGTGCCCAAACAATAACAGTTTGGGAAACAAGGTTAATGGAGCAATAGAAATGGACATGAACCCGTTAAAAGATGCCGACCTTAAGAGCATTAATAAACAACTTTATTTACTCAATGAGCTTATCGGACACATAGAAAAAGCAAAATGTGCAGGCATTGATTGTGATGAGGCGGATCTTCGCCGGGAAGATATGACACAGAAATTAATGGCCATCAAGACGGCCTATTTCCCCGGTAGGTAATACCAATGCCCGAGAATAAAACGGTTACCTATACCATTGAAATAGACATGGAACGCTATAAAACCCTACCATTTTTAGCTTATGGGGGTAATGGTTACCCCGTTGGATCATTTGAAGCAACGGCGGAAGTATTACTAGCAACTTTAGGCCATCCCACAGAGATTACAGATAGCCGTTGGAATACCTTCCACGAAGGCAATTATAGGGCGTTACTAGCTTGGATAAATAAGCTTGACCCATTAGGTACTTCACCACTATTTTCTGTTAATGACCCCACACAAAACCCAATTTCTTGGACTATCAAAACCCAAATTAGGGGCATACCTTGATACTCCAATTATTGCGTACTGAAGATGCTCCAACCTTAACACCCACACCAAGCCCTTCACCGAGCCCGAGCCCTTCACCGACTCCGAGCCCAACGCCAACGCCAACAATTCAAAGCGGTTCTCATTGCTACGATGGCCCCTTAGCAATTCCAGAGAATGTGGCAAACGATATAAGAAACAATGATTTCAATAGCTATCAAGTAATGATAAATAATATGTCAGTTTATCCTTCTTGTTTCGAGACAAATACAAACCCGCAAGCACTTAGAGAGATGGTTGTTTCACCAGTACCAGTTCAACGAATGGATGCCCAAATGTGGCAGACTGGCGATCCTAGTGTACCTTGGTTTATACCTGTTACATATGCCGGCTCCCAAGGTTTACCCCCAAGCGTTCCAGGTACAGTAATAGAAGAACCCCCGCCCCCGCCCCCAGTTATGCCGCCGCCTCCCGAGCCTCCGATACTTCAACAATGCAGACAACGCATTAAAAAGGAGATTGAACAACCAGTTGATGAGAGCGGTTTCATCTATGATAAGCTTAAGGCCCAAGCAACTGGCCAGATAGATTATCAATTGGCCCAAGTCGAGCCGGCCATAGATAAAATTACTAATAAGATTAATTCCAACATCATAAACACTATGGGAGAGGTTTATCAAGGGGCTTATCCTATCGGCTTGGGCATTCCGTCAACCGAACAAATAATGATGGGCGAGCCTGTTTACTCGCCTTACGGCATTGGGGCCGATCAACCATTACCAGAAGGAACAACGCCAATATATGTTCCCGATTATAATAGCTCTTTACCATATTGCGATTCACCAACCCCGACACCGACACCGACACCGACACCGAGCCCAAGCCCAACGCCGACACCGAGCCCAACGCCAACACCAACGCAACCGCCCCCAACGCAACCGCCGGGCGTTTCATGCCCCGCCCCGGTAGTACAATGCCCCGACCCGCCTGATATCATATTCAAGCCCAACATTGTCGTAAACATACCCAAGGCCGATGGAACGAGCGTTTCGGTAACTGTACCAACACCGACCCCGACCCCGAGCCCATCCCCGAGCCCGAGCCCCGCCCCAACCCCAACCGAGCCCGCTCCCGAGCCCGAAGTATATGTTGAAGAGCCGCCAATTCCCGACATTGCAAGCCCCGATTATGAAAAGCAAGCGGAAGCGTATTTATCATATAAAGGAATAAAAGAGCCCACGACTTACGCCGTTTCAATGGACTGGAGCACTACGGCCCCTTGCTTGGCATTTCGAGCACAAACGGCGGCCTACGCAACTAACTGGGCTCACAAGATGTTCGGGGTTGCGGCGGCCCAAAGATATTCGAGCCCCTTTGATTTCCTTGACGCTATTCCTGTTTTTGGTAAGCCTATGAATGAGGGGCTTTACGCCTTAACCTCAATGGCGGCCGATGTAGTTGAAGCAATCCCGGGAATTATATTTGGAACCAATGCAGGGCAAGCCGTACCATCGTTTATTACTTTGACTCTTAGTGGTTTATTAGATAAGTATTTAGGCATTCCAGCCTTATACCTTGCCCGTGGTTTTCAATACGATCTTAATTACTTATACCCGCAAACAATCCCGAGCGAAACGGATTTCGTCAACCTGTTTTTATCCGGGTTTATTGATGAACGATCTTTAGAGTGTATGGTAAGAGCGAACGGCTCCCATTACTCTTGGTACAAGATGCTTGCAGGGGCCAACCGAACCCGGGCAAGCAATGAACAAATAATCCAACTTAATCGGCGTGGGATTCTTAACGATGAGCAAGCATTTGCAGAGCTCCGGGGCAATGGCGTTCTCGAGCCCTTCGATCGGCAAAACCTGTACACAGCCTCCGAAGCCATGCCCACAGTTTCCGACATTGTTAGGTTCATGGTTCGAGATGCCGATGACGAACAGGTTGCAATCAAGTACGGAACCGATGCCGCTTTAGATAGTAAGTACGGAATCCAATTGCAATCGTGGGCCCGTGGGCAGGGTATTACAGATCAAGTTATGAAGTATTATTGGCGTTCACATTGGGAAATACCTAGTAACACGGCCTTATTTGAGATGTTTCACCGACTTCGACCAGGAAGAAACGGCGGAGCGAACCCCAACCAAGTATCAGTAACGGCCCAGGATATCAAAGACGCTTTAGTCGTTAACGATGTGCTCCCATTCTGGGCCGAAAGGCTTATGGAAATAAGCTATAAGCCATTGACCCGAACCGATGCCCAGAGAGCTTATTTCATTGATGCCATTGACGAAAGTGAGTTAAAAGATAGCTATTTAGACTTGGGATATAATAACGACAATGCGGATAGGCTGGTACGGTTCACCAACCAATTGAAGGGCAAGAGAAAACAGGCAACGGGCGGAACGGAAAAGGCAATGGCCGTTCTTAAGTATTACAAGAATTTTCTATTGACCGACTCCGAGGCAACGGCCCGCCTAAGAAATGGCGGATTAAGTGAAAAGGCCGCCGTGGATGCAATGCAAATAGCAAGTAAGCAAAGATCGAATGATTCTCAATTGGCGTGTATCAAGGGCGTTCACTCAAAATATAAGCGTTTTATTTACGGCGACAACGAGGCCCGACAAGACTTAATAGCAATCGGCGTTCCCATTGAGAATATTGATAAACTAGTTGCAAACTGGAATTGTGAAAGGGGCAATAAGCCCAAGGAACTTTCAGCGGCCCAAGTATGCAAAGCATATAAAAACGAGCTTATTGATGAAATGGAATATCTTAGGCGTTTGCAGGCAATCGGTTACGGCCGGGATGAGGCCGGGATTATCTTTGAACTTTGTAACGCTCCAAAGAAACCCCCAACAAACAAGTTTGGAACCCCGATTGCAAGTAAGACGCAAGCCGAAAAGGATGCCCAAACAGCGGCGGCAAGAGCCGTTACTCAAGCCGCATTGGATCGACTGGGGGCTCCGCCTCAATTACCAGCGGAACCGACCATCCTTTAACTTGGGCGTGTTTCCGCCACCGATCGGGAGAGCGATGAAGGTCAAGGGATTGACCATTCACGCCCTCCCCGGGCCCGTGTGCTATTACATTAGCCAAGCCATAAAAATTGTCTTGCCGTATCGTATCCGGGCCCAATATTACAGCCGATGACTTTCGCCCTGTTTGAATGATTCTATTTCCGAACTCATAATCACCGGGCCCATAAAAATCAGCATCATTGCTAGGTTCTTCGAGTTCCCTTAGTTGACCCATTGCAGGCCCTATAAGCCCGTTTTTTTGGATTATCTCGAAGGCCCGCTGATTACATATAAGTGAGTCAGTATGTTGATAATAGATGCTGTTTTCGGGGCACAATTCCCGAATTTGTCGCATATATTCCCGGGCGTTTGAGGTTACAAACGATGAAATGGCACAAAACGAGTTTGACCCGTCAACGGAATCGGCCTTTGTTTGAACATTACCTGCAAAGCTCCGGTACACTTTGGGCTTGGTGTCATTTATCCCGAAATGCCAGAACTGCCCAAAGTCAACATCGGGAGTAATCCCGGGAGCATCGACCCAACGGGGCGTTCTCTGGGCGAACTTGCCATATAGCGAATTTAGCATCAATTTAGCGAACTTTTCGAGGTGGGGGAATTTCCCCACCCTTGCCTTTTCCCGTTCTTTATACCAATGATTTACATAGTCTTTGAAGATCGGCCCAAGCTGGTAAACAGCCATCCGCCCAACTCTGTACACTAGGCCCTCTTCTATTGCCCGCCCCAGTTCATCGGCTGCAAGCGTAGTCCAGAACTTTCCGAGGGCGTAGCGTGTTTCATCTTTGTACTTGGTAATAAAAGGTATTTTATCTGTTTGTAAAAAGACTTCTGCAATCACTCCCGCACAGCGTGAATAATGTTCCAGTTGGGCAAGTGTTCCGGTGTTGTAGTATTTTTGCAGGCTTACTGGGTACTTAGCTTGGGCCATGCAATAAGGGAATAAGCTACGAATATCTAAATGATGGAGCATTTCATTGGTATGAGGTCGATCGCTGAAATGGTTCTTTTCTGGGCTTACATAGCCATAGTAAAAGCAGGATATTTGCCCGCCGTGATATGATTGCCGCTCTAGGCTCTTGGCCTCATCGTTTTCATGTATGACGATGTTTACCTTATCTTTGCCTTTCCTAGTTACTATCTTCGGGGCGTGGTCATGCCTGTAATTGTTCCACGCAAGGCCCGGGGCTGTATAGTTCCAATTTCCGTTATTTCCCGCCCGCCATGATTGCATCAACGGCACCATTAATTGCTCGATAATGGCAACATCATTAAGGCAATAAGCCTCCCATTGTTCTTTACTGGCAAGCTCCCCGGGAAACGCCATCTTGGGAAGCCCTATTTGATTACCTAAGTCTTTTAACGGTTCTTTGAAGTAATTGAGAGTGTCACAGAAAACAATCGTACCCTTTTCCGCCCTGCACCGTATGAAACAAGGGATTGAATCAATAACAAATAAGCCTTTCCAAGGGCGTTTCTTTGTCTCGTATGGTTGCCCAATTCTAAAATCTCCGGGCCTTTCCTCAATGATTAATTCACGATAGAGCAACTTATCAAATATGTTCAGCGTTTGCAGGTCGAAAGCTAAGTTATGAGCGAAAACCCAATTCGACTTACGATTATTCAAGGAAGAAAAGAGAAAAGACCAAAACTTTTTAATAGTCCAAAACTTGTAAGTTTCCCGGTAAACAACCTTATTATCCCGCAACTTTACTTGGGTTATTACGCCCATTTTAAACTTTTCTACGAAATTAGTAGGCGTTCGGAGCGAATAACTTCTAGTAGTCTCGGTATCGACAAAGAATAGAGACTCGGGAACCTCAGTTCCAGCGTTGGAGCTTATGTAGCGGGGCATGATAATCTCGTTTATTAGTTAGTAAGTACGGCGAACCATTGAAATAACTCGATCAATTTGCATGTTTGTTTGTGATGCCGTTCCGCCCTTTTCGTATGGCGTTAGTATTTCAGGAACGGCTGCACTAATATTTGAAATGCTTTCTTTGATCATTTCGGCAGTAGGATTACGAGCATAGTCAACGGTTATAGTCCGGTAACTTTCCGCCCCTGTTAGTGGATCGGTTCCCTTTGTCAAAACTTTGATACGATAGGCAACGCCCTTTGGGAGCGTAGTATCTACAGGTATTTCGGCTCTGGGGACTTGGTTAATGTTCCGAATAATGCCGGTCATTTTGTTGCCAGCTTGGAACGCCATTTCCCCCTTTTCTTTAATGGTCGATAATTGCGACTTGGTGGCACCGAAGAAATAACGCTCAATACTTTTAATAGTCCGGTAGGCGGCCCAAGGGCCAGACTGTTTCAGCCTAGACACCGCATAGCGTTGAATAGCTTCGCCTATCATGTCCAGGCTAAAACCGTAGCCGCCTCCCGGAGTTCGTACCATTATTTCTTAGCCTTTGCAATTGGTAGCCTCAACTTGTCTAACTGGTAATCCGTTGCGTTTACACAATGGCGGAAATAATCAATATTGTTCATTATCCACGGCTCTTGACTTACCTTTGACATGAGTTTCATTCTGTCATAACCCTTGGCAAAATCTTCCCGGGTTGCGATGAGAAACGCAAAGAATAATTGCTTTTCGTCAATAGTCATTGTTGGGTACGGATGAACTCGTTTCGGGCGTGCCATTATTGTTTATCCTTTTCGATTATTGGTTTATCTGTATTAAGAACGCCGTTCTCTGTTTTTGCCTTGTCTTCGGGCGTTCCGCCCGTTGCCCATAACCCGGGAGCGTATTCTTTTATTTTTAGTGGGCGTTTCTCCGGTTCTTTGACTCTGGGAGATAATGGAAGCAATCTTGGCACAAGCGTTATTTGCAAGGGGATGAACATTAACAGTATTATTAGAAATAACAATAATATTAATACACTCACACCGATAACAGTAGAACCATGAGAATTTAGGTATTTCCACACTATTCACCATCCTTTCCGTAAAAGAAGATTAGGTCGTCTTTACTAGCTTTTTTCCTGTCCTTTAGTCCTGCAATAAATGGCAACCTAGCTTCATGTGCCAGGCTAATTGCCGCCCTTGTTGCAGGATCGTTACTGAAATAGAAGTAGTCACGATAAATTTTAGATATCCGCCAAACGCACTCCATTGAAGGCACTTGGCGGAATAATTCATACTCCGCCGGGAAGTATTTATAATTTCCCGGTACGCTCTTGGGACCCCGATCCGGGAACCGTAGCTCCCGGAACACCGATAGGGCCTTTCCAACGCTCTGCACTTGCGGGGGGCTGTCCATTGTTTACGCTCTTACTTAGGATGGATTGTAAGGCAATATCGAAAAGCTCAGATCGTAACAAAACTGCAATAGCCGATGCAATCTCAGAACGATTAGAACTTTTCGGAATACTACCAGCATGACCCAAAACCTTAAGCGTAGTTTCGATCAATTCGTCCAAATACCCCGCTTGACGCATTTCCACTAATAGAATAGAGGCAATTTTGGTAATATCCATTATTTAGCTCCCTTCGTGGGTTTAACTTCGGGCCCGCTGTTAATCCCGATAAACTCGAGATATAGCATTTTATAGCCCTTTTCGGTACGCTTTTGCTTGATCTTAAACGCTATCCCATGTTCCCAAGGCGGGGCCCCGAGAATGTTGATAACTCCCTGCAAAGACATGAATATTCCCTTTGAGCATGTGCCAACTGTCGAACCATCAACCATAATTAGCTTAGTTAATATGGCCGACTCGAGCTCACCCGTGGTTTGATTGAGTTTCTCTACATTTTGGCACATTATGTGCTGTATGTTAAGAACTTCATCCAATACCTCATCGGCTCCCTTTTCACAACGCTCGAGGCACTTAATTAAAAGGGCCAAGTGCTTGGGGTTATTCTTGTCGAGACTCGAATAACAATTATCCTTGGCCGTGGCAACATCAGCGGCTCTAGTAACGCTCCGGGTTACTATGCCTGTTTCTTCGTTAACTGGGGCTTTCACTTCATCACTCATCTTTCAGACTCCTAAAAACATGGGAAAAAAACAAGGGCCCTGATTATTAGCATTAGCGGGGGGCCCTCAATACCCGCTTTTCCTTCCCCATTAAAAGGGGCAAGGTTTACGATTGAATACTGTTTACCGGATTATCCCAACCGAGCCATTTTGCCAATAATAAGGCATAAATACGGCCGGAATCTTGGGGGCTTAAATTGTGTGCGGTGCTCCATTTCTCGCTCGATGTTAGATAAACTGTTATTTGCCCAGTTTCATCAGCGATAAAAGAACGGTTCTCAACAATGCCAGAATCCCAGATATCACACCTAACATTTACCTGAAGCCGCTTATCGTACGGCCTCGAGTCAGACTGGGAAATAAACTTAACTACTTCAGAAAACAACGCCATATTAGTCATTACAGATTCTCCATAAAAAGTAAAAACACAAACACCACACAACCCTACCCTACTGTACTTTTCGGGTATGTCAACCCAAATAATTAATAATTATTCCAAATAACCAAACGCATTATAGATATGAATATCTAATTAGTACTTGTAACAGACCCACGCCCGGGGCACTTGCCCAGGACAAAGAACGAGCCCAGGTTGCTACTGCTGATTGACGAACGAACTACCGGATTGTGCGGTGGACTGCTACT
>Ga0214919_10012640_pt1 | contig 10351 bp, 8 predicted proteins | sample LL1503_MetaG_FD_177994 | JGI IMG/M metagenome (GOLD analysis project Ga0214919, IMG submission 177994) | Freshwater microbial communities from Lake Lanier, Atlanta, Georgia, United States - LL-1503 | ecosystem: Environmental > Aquatic > Freshwater > Lake | place: USA: Georgia | collected 2015-03-15 | reverse complement strand
CCACTGGTGCCACTGGTGCCACTGGTGCTCAAGGTGCTCAAGGTGCTCAAGGTGCTCAAGGTGCTACTGGTGCCTTCTCTGGTCCACCTAATGTATTAGGTTCTTCAAATACACCAGCAGGAGATATTTCAAATCCTTATATTGGACAACAATGGTATAATAACAGTACAGGAGACAGTTATATTTATCAATTAGTTGGTGGCGTTCCAACATGGGTATTAGTCCCATGTTGTAATCAAGTATCTTTTTTCCCTCCTGCTATACCTCAAGTTTGTGGTACAGGATTAGATTGGGATGGAGTAGAAGCTTTAGAGGGTACCAATAAAACAGGGAAAATATATTATACAGGTGTTGATGTGGAAATAAATCCAGGTATTGTAAGTACTCCCGCTGTAAATAGTTTTACACAAACTAATGCAGAATATATTTACAATGGATTATCATCTTTAACTCTTTCTAAATTTACAATAACTGCAAAACTTAATGGGGAACCAGCTTTAGCAGATGCTGTTGGATATAGATATGATCTATTAATTAATAATATAATAAAGTCAACGGTTACATTAGATAGTTCGATAACACCACAAATTGGATGGGCTACTATATCTTTTATTATAAATCCTGGTGATAAGATTGTTGTAAGAGCTACAATTAATTCAGGACAACATAAAGCAGATGATCCTGATGATATTACATTTAAATGGTGTGCAAATATTGCAAGTAACTTTTAATTAAATAATATATAAAATAATTTATTAAATATTTTATATTTATATTTCTGTTGTTGTTTCTGTTACAGCTGCTGCATTTGCTACAACATTGTCTGATTTAGGTACCATATGAATTAATAAGGTTGCAATTAAATAAACAATACCATATAATATTGTACCCCATACAATATCTACCGCGGCAGTTTTAATTTCATATTTATCTAGAGTACAAAGATTTGTAGTATTGTATATACCAAATATAACTAAACCTAATACAAGTGCATTTATTAAACTATTTTGATTTATAGCAAAATATTGTAAACTGAGTGCCATTAACATGTAACAAAGTAGTGCATATAGAAATACACCATAACTTTTTGGATATGGTCCTATTTTGGCAAATTGTTCTGCATACATTTTTTTATTAATAACCAAAATCATTGGTAAATCAACTAATAAAAAAATAAATAAAACTAAACCAAAAATTTTAAATTGGTCACCAGCTGCTCCGCCTATCATTTCTATATCAAAAATTGAATTTGTAAAATTACTTGTCATTAAGTAATTTTAGAATTAAATTTTTGTAAAAAAAATAATTAAATATTTTTAAATAAATTAATTATTTGCTTTATCAAAAATTTTACTTTTTATTCTTATTCACTATCAGAATCAGAATTATTTTTATTTTTATTTTTATTTGCGTTAAATTTTTTTAATGGTTCAGCTGGAGTAGCTTCATCATCAGTATCTTCATCTGAATCATCGCTATCTGAGCTATCAGTATCAGAATCATCTTCATCTATTTTTCCAACAGGTTCGATTTTGATAATAGGTTTTTTAAGTTTAGAAGTTGTTTCAAGAATATTTTTACAATTAGTTCCATTTAATGCAGTAAAATATTGATCCATTTTTTTAACTAATTCATCACGGTCATTTTCTAATTGTTCATAATTTTTTTTATGGTCTGCAATTTTAGAAGTTAGTTCACCCCATTCAATTTTCCATTGTTTTACTTGTTCGTTATCTTCAACAATTACTTTCTTTTCAATTTTAACTATTTTTTTAGATTCTTCTTTAGGTTCTACCTTTTTAATAGTTTTAGATTTTTCTTCAACAACTGCTTCTACTTTTTTCTTACCGCCTTTTTTTCCACCTTTTGCAGTAACTTCATGTGTTGTTTCATCATCAACTTCTTTTTTTACAATTGGGGTTTCTTCTTCTACAGTTTTCTTACCTTTTTTTGCTACAGGTTTTACTTCTTCGGGAGTTTCTTCTACAGTTTTCTTACCTTTTTTTACTACAGGTTTTACTTCTTCAGGAGTTTCTTCTACAGTTTTCTTACCTTTTTTTACTACAGGTTTTATTTCTTCAGATACATGAGTTTCTTCTACAGTTTTCTTACCTTTCTTTGCTACAGGTTTTATTTCTTCAGATACAGGAGTTTCTTCTACGGTTTTCTTACCTTTCTTTGCTACAGGTTTTACTTCTTCAGATACAGGAGTTTTAATTATAGGAGTTTCTTTTATAGTATTTACTACTTTATCTTCAATAACAGATTCTTTATTTTTTTTAGGACCGGGCATTAAGATTAAACTTAATTAATTAATTTATTATTTTAACAATTTTTTTATTATATATATATATAATGGTAAAAAGAGTATATATAGACGGAGTTTTTGACCTTTTTCATAGGGGTCATTTAGAAAGTTTAAAAAAAGCAAAAAATATATTAAATGATATTAATAATACTATTTTAATAGTTGGAATTGTTAGTGACATAGATTGTGAATCATACAAAAGAATACCTATAATTTCTGAAGATGACCGTGTAGAAATAATTAAAAATATTAAATGTGTAGACGAAGTTATATCTCCTTGTCCTTTAGTTGTAACAATGGATTTTATAAAAAAAAATAATATTGATTTAGTAGTACACGGATTTTCTAATGAAAAAGATAGATTAGCTCAAAAAGATTTTTTTGCAGAATTAATTGAAAATAAATGTTTTATGGAAATAGAGTATTATGATAAAATATCAACAACTCAATTGATAAAAAAAATTAATTAGGTAAAAAATATCTAAATATTAATATATATAAATATATATAATGTCGCATTTTAAATTTGAATCAACTATTTATGAAGTAGTAGGAGAAAATGATTTTGTAGACTCTAAAGGTACAGTTTTTATTAAAGGTAAGAAAAATAATGGAGAAGAAAAATTAATAAAAAAATCTTCAATTATAAAACCAACTCAAGAACAAATAAATGCTTTTGTCAGGGAAAAAGAATTAAGACAACCAGCTTCAAGGCAACAAGAATTAAGACAACCAGCTTCAAGGCAACAAGAATTAAGGCAACAAGAATTATGGCAACAAGAATTAAGGCAACAAGAAATATCTACAGTATCTGCATCCAGAGCTGTACCCCATACAGTATCAACAATCACAGTTTCTGTTTCAGGATATAATGATGAGCAAATGCAAAAAATAAACACTGCAAAAAGAGCGTTAGGACTTCCTCTTGACGGGTATATAACAAATGAACAAGAACTCAGACTAGTAAGATATATGGAAGCACAAAGATCATCTACAGTATCTGCATCCAGAGATCGTCCCCAATTTGATAATAATAGCGTATCAGAAATTAGGTCAAATCCGTATGCTTTATTAAAAAGGAGAACTGGTAGATAATTATTAAATTAAAAATATTTTAATTTAATAATTTAATATATATATATATATATATAATGTCGCATTTTAAATTTGAATCAACTATTTATGAAGTAGTAGGAGAAAATGATTTTGTAGACTCTAAAGGTACAGTTTTTATTAAAGGTAAGAAAAATAATGGAGAAGAAAAATTAATAAAAAAATCTTCAATTATAAAACCAACTCAAGAAGAAATAATGGCTTATAATAAAGAATTATCAGAAAGAAAAAGTAAAACTTTTAATCAAAAAAAATGTAATTTACCTAAAAGTAATTCAATTTACAATTTTAAAATGATTGATGTTCAGTCTTCTCATTTTTCAAAAATGAAAGTACCTGGTGTTTTATGGCAATTTGTTAATAATTGTATTTTAACAGATGCAAAAAGTTTAGAACTTTTTCAATTTAATGCTTTTGGTAAAAGTGCATTTCAAGATAACTTTTATTCTATATATGATATTAATGTATCATATTGTATAGAAGGTGCAAATCACTATGTATGCTTTAATTCTACAAGTAATTCAATAAATAGTTTTATATCTTGGTTAGATTCTGCCAGATCAAGTAGACCTGAATTGACGCAATATATTAATGATTATGCAATAGAATTATATGAAATTCATAGAAAACAAGAAGAAATAAAAAAATTAAGAGAAGCTAGAGGATATGAACTAGTACATGTATTACCAGGTCATGTATTCTTAGGTCCTAGTGTTGGAAGACGTTTAGAAATACCGAGTGCATTATTAAGTATGCCTTCTGTACCAAATTGGGCTCTTACATCGTATGGAGGACTATCTGAGGAGAATGCAAGAAGACACGCGCAAAACTCTTTTGGTATTGATAGAACACCAATGTTTTCTATAATAAAAAAAAGAACTCCTAGATTGAGATAAAAAATGAATTAAATAAACAATATATATAATTCTATAGTATAAATATGTTATGGACTGATAAGGCCAAAAAAATTCTCGAAAAATATTGGGGATTTTCAAAATTAAAAGAAAAACAAATAGAAGTTATTAATCAACTATTATTAGGTAATGATGTAATTGGATTACTTCCTACTGGTTATGGTAAATCAATGTGTTATTTAATTCCGCCATTAGTTACAAAAAAGGCAATAATTATTATTTCTCCATTAATATCTTTAATGGATGACCAAAAAGATAAATTATTAAAAAAGAATATACCAGTATCTGCATTACATGGAAATAATAAAAATAAAGATAAAGAATTATTTGAAATTATTGATGGTAATATTAAAATAATTTATATGTCTCCTGAATATCTAATAAAAGGTGATGGATTTGAATTAGCTAAATCAATGATTGATAATAATTTATTGGGTTATTTAGCTGTAGATGAATCTCATTGTATAAGTGTTTGGGGTCATGATTTTAGACCAGAATATATGAAAATAAGTGAATTTCGTGAAAAATTTCCTCAAATACCAATACTTGCTGTTACAGCGACTGCAACTACAATTGTCAAAGAAGAAATATCAAAAAGTTTAAATTTAACAAATCCAGTTGTTATTACAGCTAATTTTGACCGACCTAATTTATATTTAAAATGTTTAGAATATAAAAAAGAGAAAGTAGAAAAACCAAAAAGAAAGAAAGGAGAATTACCACCTGAGAAAGATTTAACTGATATTACTGGTGATATAGATTTGAAATTATTATTTCCATTTTTTGAAAAATATAAAAATGATAAAATAATTATTTATACAAATTCAAGAATAATGAGTGTAAATTTAGCGAATGAAATAAATAAAGTTCATCCTGAAGGAAGAATATCAGAAGCTTATCACGCAGGAATGTCAAAAGGTGTCCGTGAAAAAATACAAACAAATTTTGCTGATGGAAAAATAAAAATTATGGTATCAACTATTGCTTTTGGAATGGGAATTGATTTGATTGTACGTTTAGTTATAATTATTGGTGCATCTTCATCTATTGAAGAATATTGGCAACAAATAGGTAGAGCAGGTAGAGATGATAAAGATGCTGAAACTATTGTTTTTTTCCAATACAAATCATTAGCTATAGCTGAAGCAATGTTAAAAGAAGTTAAAAACCCATTAGTTAAACGCAGTCGTCAAAATAATATATTTGCGATGAAAAAATATTTTTATCTAAAAACATGTAGGAGAAAATTTGTATTAAAGCACTTTAACCAACCACCTAAATTTTTCACTTGTAATAAGTGTGATAATTGTTGTGAAAATCCGTTGGTTGATATCACTGGAGTTGTCTGGACATACTATTTTAAGAAAGAAATAAAAAATCCTCATTTAAGTAAAAAACAAATAGAATACATTTTACAAAATTTAAAAAGAATAAATTCAAAATCTGTATTTTCAGAATTAGATTTAGATATTTGGTTAAGGTATGTCAAAGAAAAAAAATTTACTATTGAAAATTTACCAGATAATTTACATATTAAAATACCACAAGTTACTTTGTCTATTATTGATGATACAGAAGTAGATGCAGAAGTAGATGAAATTACTAAATGTGAAAAAATATTAAATCAATTGAAGATAGAAGATTTTATATATTAGTAAAAAAAATATACTTAAAGATTTATTAATATATATATTTATTAGTAATAAATAGTTATTTGTTTTATGATGATTTAAGTTATAAAAACTAATCAGTTATAGTTTTTATTATTCTTAACGGAATATAAAGACACAGAGAGTTTATTGTGTTATTAGGTATTATAAATTTATTAAATTTACAATGAAAATATAATAGTTTTTATTTAATATTGGTTATAATGAAAATAATTATTATATAAAAGGTTTAAAATCTATCCAATATTTATAAATTTATAATAACATTAATATACTCATTTTTTTGTTCCCTAGAGACATCTTTTTGTCCCTAAGAGGAAAATTGAAAGAAAAATATATTATCAGCTCCTTCTTTATTAAGGAGAATAAGGTTCTTTAGCTCAGTTGGTTAGAGCATTCGGCTGTTATTTTTTAAAGTAACAATTACCGAAAGGTCTTGGGTTCGACTCCCACAAGAACCTCAAAGCCCGATTAGCGCAATTGGATAACGCGTCAGCCTTCTAAGCTGAAGATTGTGGGTTCGACCCCCATATCGGGTAGTAATTATTACATTATATCTAAAAAAGATGACAAGACTTTCTTCTTGTTACCAGTGGGGTTGTCCGAGTGGTTAAGGAGACGGTCTTAAGAGCCGTTGCGAAAGCGCATGGGTTCGATCCCCATACCCCACAAATTAAATATCATAACAGGTGACGATATGATATTATTTTATTAATCAAATAAACTAAGTAAAATATTAGTTAGTTTACATGATTTGTTTTACACAGTAATTATTTTCTTATATTTTATAATGTGTTTTGATGAAAGAGTATCAATTTTAACATATATTATTGGAATAATAGGATGTGTTATTTTAATTAAGAAAAATTTTTATGTTGAAGCAATATTTTATTTTATTGTTATTCAAATGCAATTAATTGAATTTTTTATATGGCAAAATCAAGAATGTAATAATTATAATAAAATCGTAACAAAATTAGGACTTGTAATAAATCATTTAGAACCTATTATTTTATGGATAGCTATTAATTTGTTTTCAAAAAAAATATTACCAGATTGGATTCATTATTTAATGATTTTATATATATTTATAAGTATTATTTATTCTAAAAAAGTATATGGTAATTATTGTACAAATGTTACACCTGAATCAAAACCATATTTATATTGGAAATGGAATTATGACAAATATTCAGAATATTATTATTTATTTTTTATAATTATTTTAAATATTTTATGTATTTATGGTGTACAATATGGTTATCATATGGCATTTATAATTAATATTTCATATTTAATTACATATATTTTATATGGGAAATATCATGCCATTGGTACTATGTGGTGTTTTGCTGCTGCTTTTGCACCATTAATTAGTATTGGATTTTATCAATTAGATATTAGAAATATTCTTTACTAATATTTTTTATTATTTTACTAAAATTTGTTTTAAACAGTACTTATTTTATATATTAGATGAGTCGAGAAAAATATGATTTATTAATTTATAAAAAAGATGAATTATATTGTTTGAATGATATAGCTGAGAAGTTAATTGGTAGTAGTAATGTAAAAGAATATATGCATAAAATTAAAAATAAACAATTTATTGATGGTAATTATTATATTGATAAGAAAGATATGATGAGAATATTAGAAAGGAGTAAATCGGTGAAAGCTCATCAATATAAAGAATATATTTTATCATTAGAAGAAGTAATTATAGATAATGATATAAAATTTATTTATAAAGATAATACTAAACATAAAACAACAAAAGAACAGATTCAAAATAAAATAGATAATAGACAATTTATTGATTTTGGATCAAATGAAATAATATATTCTGATAATAAGATATTGTTTTTCAATTTTAATGATACTGTTTATTTTAAGGCAAAAGATATTTGTGATTTATTAGGTTATTCTAATACAAACGATGCTATTAGTAGACATATTGATGAAACAGAAATTTTATATTTTAAAGTTAATGATGAATTAGATATAGGAGGGAGAAGGGGTCGTAAATCACGACCCCTTCTCCACGATGACAAAACATCACAACAATTAAATAAAATCAAATTAGAAATTGAAAATAAAACTAATAAATATATAGAACCAAATACAGTTTTTATTAACGAATCTGGTTTATACTCATTAATCTTATCTAGTAAATTACCTCAAGCTAAAATATTTAAAAAATGGGTTACCAATGATGTATTAACAACTATTCGTAAAACAGGTTCTTATAATAAAGTTTATAATGCCCCTTTGTATGATGATCATAAACTAAAAGAGTTAGAAAATCTGAGCTGTTTATATGTTATTCACGTAAAAGATTTAATATATAAATTTGGTATGACAACACATTCATATAAAAGAATGAATGAACATAAACATAATTTAGATTATAACGAGATTATTAAAATATATCCAATGGCTAATTCAGATTTAGTTAGAAAAGTAGAAAATAAAATTAAAAAATATACTTCAAATGCAAAAATAAGAAAAATATTAGATGAAGGTATTGAATTTTTTGAAATAAATGAAATATATACAATTGAAAGAACCTTGAAAGATATTTCTTCAATAGTAGAAGATGAAATTGAAATTTTTGAAAAACTAGATAATAATAATAAATTAGATACAATAGCATATATAGAATTAAAAAAATTACACCAATATGAAATAAAAAATCAAATAGCAGAAAAAAAATTAATAATTGCAAACAAACAATTAGAAATTACACAAGCAGTTGAAAAAACCAAGCAATTACAACTAGAATTAGAAATACTAAAACTAAAACAGAATATTAAACCAATACCCAAACCTACAACCAAACCAACACCTAAACCAACACCCAAACCTAAAAAATGCATTGATTGCCCTACAATGATTTCTGAAAAATCAACAAGATGTTCTCCTTGTGTTTATAAATTTAAAAAAGATAATGCATTGAAAAATTCTAAAAGACCATCTCATAAACAGTTGTTAGATGATATGAAAAGTTTAGGCGCATATACTAAAGTAGGCCTTAAATATAATATAAGTGATAACACAATAAGAAAATTGATTAAAATATATGAAAATATATAAATATACTTAAAGATTTAATAATATATATATTAGTAATAAATTACTCACTTAATATAAGTATTAAGTTATAATAAGGATTAAAAAAATTGATTAATAAACATTTTGAAATCTATTCCATATATATAGCAAGTGGGGTTGTCCGAGTGGTTAAGGAGACGGTCTTAAGAGCCGTTGCGAAAGCGCATGGGTTCGATCCCCATACCCCACACAACATTTGATTTCTTACAGCAACTAAAATTCATAATAATTTTTTTCAGAAGTCAGCAATTAGTACGATTAGCATAGTTGGTTAATGCACCCGTCTTATACGCGGGAGACCGCGGGTTCAAGTCCCGCATTGTACACAAACGATAATATAAATAAATATATTATCAAATTAAGCTTCCGTTTTATTTATAAAGTGAGAAGAATCCAGTTAATATAGCTCAAGGCGGGCAATAGATTTTTTTCTATGGTCAAGGTTCGATTCCTTGTATTAATAAACACTAAATACTTAGCTCCCTTGAGGAGATTCCAGTTAGTATAGCTCAAGAAGAGCAATAGAAATCTTTTCTATGGTCAAGGTTCAATTCCTTGTATTAACATAATTAGAAATATTTAGTAATATACAAAAATTAAAAAAGAAATTTAAGTTCCCTTGAGGAAAATTAACCGGATTAGCTCAGTTGGTAGAGCGCGGCCCTTTTAAGGCTGAGGCCAAGGGTTCGAGCCCCTTATTCGGTATTTACATCATTATTTTATCCTATTAATCTTAATAAAGCATTAATTATTTAGTTATTATAATATTATAACAACTAAATACAACTAAAAAAAAAGTTATATATGAAAAAAATTGAAAAATAAATTATTTAAACAATAACCTAATAATAATAGATAATTTGTTAATGCAAATAAACAAATTATTTCTTTTTGGTATATAGCAAACACCAGTGAAGTTGTCCGAGTGGTTCAATCCCCATACCTCACAATTATTATTTCCTTACAACAACATATTCTTTGACTCAAATTACTAGGAAATAGCAAAATAAACAATGTAGTCTGATAGACTACTTACAGCGTAACTACTTTTCATGAACCCAATTTTATCTGCCTACAGCAAGCCCAAACAAACAACTTTAATGTTTTTTGGCAGATAGTAAATTAAAAATCAATGTAGTCTGATAGACTACTTACAGCGTAACTACTTTTCATGAACCCAATTTTATCTGCCTACAGCAAGCCCAAACAAACAACTTTAAATGTTTTTTGGC
>Ga0214919_10012637_pt1 | contig 10352 bp, 9 predicted proteins | sample LL1503_MetaG_FD_177994 | JGI IMG/M metagenome (GOLD analysis project Ga0214919, IMG submission 177994) | Freshwater microbial communities from Lake Lanier, Atlanta, Georgia, United States - LL-1503 | ecosystem: Environmental > Aquatic > Freshwater > Lake | place: USA: Georgia | collected 2015-03-15 | reverse complement strand
AAACGCTCCTTGCCGTCGGAGTAGGTATAGTTCTCCGCGATCCAGAGGCGGCCGCGTTCGTCCCAGCAAAGAGCGATGGGTTGACGGACATCTGGCTCGGCGGCGAAGAGCGTGGCCTTAAAGCCCGCAGGAACGTGCAACTTGGTGAGCGCCTCGGCCGGCGACAGCAGCGGGATCGTCTCGGCCTGATTGTTAGGCGGCTCCGGAAACGGCGCAGCGCAGGCGGCGGCCCCGAGAAATATGGCTAAACTGCGGACGAGCATGAGGGTGCGACCAGCCTGCGTGGCGGAGGTTCCGCATCAACCTAAGATCACTTCAAAAACCCTTCGCGATCTGCCCGTAGACTTCGGTCGATGCGATTTGTGCCGGTAGGGCCACAGACGATGACGCAATCAGTACAGGCCAATCGAGGGGGTCCTCCGGGATGCGACCATGCGAGCCCTTCACGAGCGAGGCGTCCTGCGAAATGACCTTCATGAGCGCCTTGAAGCCGAGCTTCTTCTTCAACAGGAACCAAGCGATCTTGAGCAACGGGAAACGGATCTTGGGGTCGATGAACAGTTCGACGGGGTCGTAGCCAGGCTTGCGGTGGATGTCCACGCAGCGCGCGAAGTCCGGTTCACCCTGTCCTTCCTCCCACCAGTAATACGAGAACCAACTATGGCCGTCGGCGATGACGACGAAGTCGCCACTACGCACATGCTTGATACCAGCGGCCGCTTGGCCTGCAGCGTCGAGCACCTGGGCCACGCCGGGCGTCGCGAGCAGAACCTGGCGGACTTCCTCGCGGATTGAGGGGTCGAGGACGACGACGTGCGCAACTTGGTGATCCACGACGGCGAAGGCCTTGGAGTTAAAAGTATCGAGGGTAAGGCTGCCGTCCTCGGGCTTGAGTTCGAGCCAGTCGTGCGCACGCAGAACCTTGTTCAGCGGCACGGCGCGGTCGACGGCGGTGATAGCGTACTCGGAGACGATGAGGACTTCGACGCCGCGGGCTTCGAGGAATTCGGCGAGGTCGCCGACGAGTTGATCGACGTCACGACGGGCGCCGTCGCAGCGCGGGTCGGCCGGGCCGAAACGCTGGAGGTCGTAATCGAGGTGCGGTAGGTAGACCAGGCTGAGGTCGGGCTGCTCGTGCTCTTCGATCCAGCGGGCCGAATCGGCGATCCACTGCGACGAAGGCAGGCCGGCGCGCGGACCCCAGAACGAATGGAACGGGAATTCCCCGAGATCGCGCTTGAGCAACTCCTTGGTGCGCTGCGGGTAGCTCGCGATGTCGAAGATCTTCCCGCCGTCGGCCTTGTAGACCGGGCGCGGCGTGACGGAAATGTCGGCCGCGGTGCCCATATTATACCACCAGAAAAGGTTCGCAACCTTGAGCTTGGGATTCTTCGCGTGCAGCTCGTCCCAGACTTTCGGCGTAAGCACGACGCGGTTCGACTGTTTCCAGAACTGCACCTCGCTGAGCGTGCGGTCATACCAACCGTTACCAACAATGCCATGTTCGCTCGGCCGCTTACCGGTCAGGTAATCAGACTGCGCGGTGCAGGTGACGGCGGGGAAAGCCGGATGGATCTTCGCGACGCTGCCCTGGGTGGCGCGCGCGGCGAGACGCGGCATGACACCGGAGCTCAGGTCCCGGGCGGAAAGACCGACAACGTTCAGGACCGCGCGACGCATGGCTGCTGATCCCGCGTCCGCAGCTCGTCGGCAGCCTTACGCACGACGGCAGAAGCCATCTCGTGGACTTGCGTGGACTTGCCGATGGCGGTCGGCAAGACGAGCGTGAGCTGGCCGCCGAGATGTTCGCGAAATTCTTCGAGGCCAGCCAGCATCGGTGCGCCACCATCGAGGTGCATCTCGGGGGCGTAGATCTTGAAACCGAGGGCGACGAGTAGATTGAGCGAGCGCTCGGTCTCTTCCTTGCCGAAGTGTCCGAGTTCGCGGGCGCAGATGAGGTCGAGCGCCAGGCCGACGGCCACAGCCTCTCCGTGCGTCAGGCGATGGTTCGTCATCGATTCCAACTTGTGCGCGGCCCAATGACCGAGATCGAGCGGGCGGGCGCTGCCGAGCTCGAAAGGGTCTCCGTTGCCGGCGATATGACGGGCATGCAGTTCAGCGGAGCGACGGACCGCACGGCCGATGGCTGGAATATTCCCGGCGGCGAGCAACCCGGATTCTTTTTCGAGACTGATGAAGAAAGCCGGGTCCTTGAGCAGCGAGACCTTCACGGCCTCGACGAGTCCGTCGCGCAACCCACGGGCGTCGAGCGAAGCGAGGAGCGCGAGGTCGTTGACGACAGCAGCGGGCACAGAAAAAGCACCGGTGAAGTTCTTCTTACCGAAAGTGTTGATGCCATTCTTCACGCCCACGCCGGCGTCGCCCTGTCCGAGGGTCGTGGTAGGCATGCGCACGAGACGGACGCCGCGGTGAGCCGTGGCGGCGGCGAAGCCGACGGCGTCGAGGAAGGCACCGCCGCCGATGGCGAGGACGTAGGAATGGCGGCAGATTTTGTCGGCTTCGATCGCGGCTAACGCGGCCTTAACCACGGCAGAGTCTTTCTTAGCAGCCTCACCGCCAGTGAGCACAAGCGGGGTTCGGGTAAAGTGTACGCCCATGGCCTTACCGTAGGCGCTGATCTCAGCGATGAAACCTGGGCGAGCGTTCGCTAGGCCGGCGTCGACGATCGGAATGACCTTGGCGTCGGCAAAGAGGTCGGCGAGAACGCGGTTACCCGAAGCAAACGCACCTTCGGTGAAGAAGATGCGATGGCGGTAGGTCACCGCGAATTCGAGGTCAAGGGAGTCGTCCATAGCCCAGGGGGAGGGTTTATCAGAAGGATTTAGACCCCCAAGGACAAGCCCAGTTCCGATAAATAGCCGGAAGCAAACTTCCCATTTAAGCCCATTACCAAGCTTAGGTCGTCGGAATCCAGCGGCGGAAGAGCAACGTCAGACCAAAGCAGCCCAAAGGAATCAGCCAGAAAAGCCCGGTGGTGCGGGTCACTCCAAGGTAGTTACTCTGCAGGGAACTGTCGGAGCCGAACATCTGAGCGGTGAAGAAAAGGTAGGTGCCGTTAGCCGCAAAATCCAGCAACGGGAATGAAGCCAAACGATCCGAGACGCGGGCACCAACGCCGGCGGGCAAGGGATGCTTTCGATTCGAGCGATAAATCCAGAGCCAATAGAGTGCGCACCCGAAGAGCGTCCAGCCGAACTGCGGCGATGTGAGCAATAACGGTAATGGTACTAAATACAAAAGGGCTTCGGCCCAGCGAGGCGGCTGACCGTTGCCGGATTCATGCCGCGCGACCAAGGTGATTGAAAATGTCAGCAGCCACAGCACCAACGGATGTGCGACCAGCGCGGCCGCGCTAAACGACTGCAGGGCAAGGTCGGCATCGGTGATGGCGCAGAAACCGATGACCGGGAGAAGCGCGCGGCATAGCCCCATCACCGCAGGAGCCCACGCCACCTGCTTGTGCCAGCGATCATAAACCAAGACGCAGAGCGTGAGCGCCAAGGCCAACTTCGCCACAAGCGCGCGATGTTCGGCGAAGATATTGCGCCCGTCGTGGTAAGCCGAGCGCACGGTGATTAAATAGCCAAAAAGCAGGCAGAGAAATCCGACGACGTAGGCTTGGCGGGACGAAATCAATCCAGACGGGATGGGCCGGCTCGGACGATGCTCCGCATCCCACTTTGCATCGAAGGCATCATTAAGAATCATCCCGCCGACATAAGTCAGCGAGACGCCCACCCCTAGGCCGAGCAACGCGAACAGCGCATTAATCATTGCTGGCATATGCTGCGCGAAGACGAACGCGAGCAGCCAGCCGACGAAGAGGTTCGACCAGACCGTGGGGAGATTCGATCCGCGCGAAAGGATAAGCCAGGCTCGGAGCTTCGCCTTCATGTTCAGAGAGGCTTTACGCCACGTTTCGCGAGCTCGGCGAGCGTCCAGCGATATTCTTCCGCGATCATATCCGCAACGTCGGCCGCGCGGACTTCCGGCGGCAGGACTTCCCAAGTATAAGTTTCGATTTCCAACTCCCGACAGGCTCCAGGATTTTTCGCAATCACATCAAGCGCCGCGCACAGATGGTCGTTCGTGGTGGTAAATTCGTCGGACAGACGGTCGGCGTTCACGGGCACATGAAAGTGCACGCGCAGCTCTTCAAGCGTACGCAGCTGGTCGATCGCCGCCATCGCGAGTGGGATATCCTTGAACCGCACGATGGAGCCATCCTTCGCTCGGCCCATGGTCTGATGCAGATACGTGGGCTCATGCATCTTCGCGAGGCGCGCAAGGGCGACCTCGGTAGGCTTCAGGCGCAACGCCGAGCTGAGGTGGAATTTCAGGACGGGCGCACCGCCGGCATTGAGCTGCGCGATGGCCTCATGGGCCTGCTCGTATTGCAAAGCGAAGTGACAGGTATCGTAAGTGATTCCCAAGAAATCGTCGACGAGTCCCTTGGCTGGCTCTTCGGCGCGCAACTGTTCGAAAAGCCGAAGCGACTCGGGAGTGTTTTCAGCATATCCGAGAGGCTCAGGCTCGAGCGCAAGGCGCAGATGGGTGCCGGTGCGATCGCGGAGCCGAGCGAGGTGTTCGGCACAGGCGAGCAGGTTGCGGCGCATGATTTTGAGCTCGTCGGCATTACGGCCGAAGCCCTTGAAAGAACCGGGGAGCGTGCTGACGGTGCCAACGCCATCGGGCGGCCCGAACGCGGCGAGCAGATCAAAGAGGCGGTTGGTGTATTCGAGGCGCGGTGCCTCGCACCAATCCGGCGCGAAGACGTTGTCCTTCACCGCCTGACCGTGGAACGGCCCGAAAGGGAAACCGTTGATACCCGCGACGACACAATTTTCTTTATCGAGCCAAGCGCGGAACGCGGCGAGCGTGGCAGGCACGGCGAGCTCCTTCGCGGCGAGGTCGCCGAGGCGCAAGCCGAGGACGTAGGTCTTACCGGAGGCGACGCGGTCGCGCACGCGTAAGGCGTGATCACGCAGACCAACGAACGTCTCGGCCCATCCTTCGCCGCGGTGAACGTTGGTGCAATAAGCCAGAGAAAGTCCTTGGGTCAGCTTCACGACTTCAGCGCAGCAGGGTCCTTGAAGTTCGGGCACTGCGAAAGGAAGCGCACCGGATTGCCGTAGACCAGACTATCGATGGCGGTGGCGGAATGCCCGCGGCGACGCATCTCCTGGGCGGCCTTCGGCACGGCGATCGGATCACTGACGCCCCAATCGCAGGCGCTATTGAGCCAGACGCGTTGCGATGCGAAATTCTCAAGCATGTCAACGGCCCGGACAGGCGTCGCCTTGGATTCGGGGTAGAGCGTGATACCCGCCCAGAAGCCTGCGTCCAGTACCTCGCCGATGGTATGTTCTTCGACGTGATCAATGATGACGCGCTCCGGCTTGACGACGCCATTGGCCTTAAGCGCGTCCATGATTAACCGGGTACCTTTGCGCTTATCCTCCAAGTGGGGAGTATGGACGAGGATGAGCTGGTCGTATTTCACGGCCAGCTCGATGTGTTGCTCGAGAATCTTCATCTCGTTGCGCGTATTTTTATTAAGACCGATCTCGCCGATGCCGAGGACCGTGGAGGACTTGAGAAACTGCGGGATCAAAGCCAGAACGTCATTCGCTAAGGCGACGTCTTCGGATTCCTTCGGATTGATGCAGAGCCAGCAATAATGCGGCAGGCCGAACTTGGCGGCACGCTTCGGTTCATGCTGCGTCAGCTGGCAGAAATAATCGTAGAAACCGTCGGCGGACTTGCGATCGAAGCCGGCCCAGAAAGCGGGTTCGCAAATGGCGGCGCAACCGGCCATCGTCATCGCCTGATAATCATCCGTGGTGCGGCTCACCATGTGGCCGTGGGGTTCGATATAGCGCATGGTCGTAGCTTACTTGATGCCTGGCCAGACGCCCGTGGCGGCCTTGGTGTCGGACTTTTCGATCGGGGCGGCAGAGGGGTCGGACCAGAGCGAGAGAATCTTCGCGACCCGTCCGTCGCCTTTTTCCAGCAGGAGCGGCAAGGCTTGGCGGAGACCGCGAATGCGGTGGTCATCGCCACCGGAAGCTCGCTCGAGACGGTCCAGGAAGGCCGCGAGGTCGAGCAGCTTGTAGCGCGCGTCCATGAAATGGAGCTCGGCGACTTGCTCGCGGGAGCGAGGGGGCGTGCCAGAGAGGGGGTGCGGGGAAGACATGGGGGTGGGACGCCTCGGGCGTCTCTGATTGAGACACTAAAATGCCGTGCAGGTCCCCTTGGGTCAAGCCACCCTACCCTTTGAGGGGCTTACTTGCCTTCCTTCTCGTATTCCGCGGCGGTCCAAGGGGTCTTGCGGTCGGCATACTTGGCCTTGATCGCCTTCACTTCTTCTTCGGTGACGGCGGCACCCGAGTTGCCGAAAGAATTATTTACGTAGGTCACGACATCGGCGATGTCCTTATCGGTCACACCCGCAACCGGAGGCATCATGCTGTTGTAATTCATACCCTTGACGGTGACGGGGCCCTGCATGCCGTTCGTGATATTGCGGACGGCGATGGACGCGCTCTTGGCGATCCACTCCGAACCGGCGAGCGGCGGGAAGACCGGAGGAATGCCCATGCCGGTCGGCTGGTGGCAGGCGATGCAGGTACGAGAATAAACGGCGAGGCCGCGCTTCATCGTCTCGGCGTCAGGCGCCTTGGGCTTGGCGTCTTCGGCAAAGACGGCCGTGGCGAGGAAGGAGAAAGCAAGGAGCTTGAAGGATGAGGACATGGTGAATTGGTAGACCTTCAAAGAGGCTGGTTTCCCGAGAATCTCAAAGTGAAAATAATCCCCAAGCCCTTTTGCCCCATGACATAAGGCCCAGCCGGGGCAGGCATTAGCAAAACCGCCCGAAGCCCTATCGGTTTAAAACGACATGCGACCCTCTGGCCAGAGAGGGCGTAATAATACCATTATTACCCTTAAAACAGGGTCGTATTTGAGATTTTTAACTCCAACCTAAATGGTATGAGAACGACACCAGCCCATCAAGATTGGCTGCGACGAGTGCAAATCTCGAGCCTGCGCAGCGTCTTTGATCATCTTCCCGGAGTGATGTTCTTCGCGAAGGATCTCGAGGGGCGGTTCACGATGGCGAACGAACCCTTCGCCCAACGTTGCGGCTTTGCCGACGAAGCCAGCCTCTTGGGTAAAACTGATAAAGATATCTTCCCTCCCGAACTGGCGGCAGCATTTCGCAAAAAAGATGTTCAGGTCAGCCAGTCTGGACAGCCCGCTCCGCGTATCATCGAACTTTTCCCGAATGAAAAAGGCGAACACGTCTGGTATGAGACCTCTAAGCTACCCCTTTTAGACCTAGACGGTAACCCCTGCGGCGTGTGTGGAACGGTTCGCAGTTATGAAGGGACCCGGGCGCTCTTGGAGCCATTTTTCCAGGTCGAGGCGGCGGCTGAATTTATCAAAGTCAACCTTTCCGAACCCCTGAACATCGAGAAACTTTCGAAGCTGACTGGCCTCTCGGTGCGTCAATTTGAGCGTAAATTCCATAAAGCCTATCAGATGAGCCCGAGGGCCTACCTCGTGCGAATGCGGGTAGCCGCGGCGACAGATCTTTTACGCACCTCTGACCTTAGACCCTCGGAAATCGCCCACCAGACAGGGTTTTATGATGCCAGCGACTTCTCCCGACAGTTCCGCCGGGCCATGAAGGGAAGCCCGACCCAATACCGCCGAAGCTACTTGGGTAAGGCGGCCGACTGAGAGGAGGGTGTCGGGAAAGTCATAGGCCGCACTGCCTACTCGACAGGCGGGGGCGGATGCCTTTTATTCGTCACGTACCCCCTACACTCCTATACATGAGCACAGAAACTACTGCACCCAATGCGAAGCGCCTACTCTGGGCCGGCTTCATGGCTATCCTCGCAGCCGGCGTCGGCTTCGCCCTTCGTGGCGGCATCTTCGGCGCCTGGGCCTCTGAATACGGCTTTACCGCGACCCAGCTGGGTGCGATCGGTGGCGCTGGTTTCTCCGGCTTCTGCTTCGGTATCATCATCGGCGGCGTCTTGGTCGACAAGTTCGGCTACGGCAAGCTGATCGCTCTCGCCTTCTTGGGTCACATCATCTCGGCCTTCGTCACCTTCGGCGCCTCCTCGCCTTCGAATGCGTATGACTTCCTCTACTGGGGCATGTTCATCTTCGCCTACGCGAACGGCACCCTCGAAGCCGTGGCCAATCCGCTCGTCGCCACGACCTTCCCCGAAAAGCGCACGCACTATCTCAACATCCTGCACGCCTCTTGGCCCCTCGGCATGGTCGTCGGCGCCGTCGCCTCGTATTTCCTCGGTTCGGTGATGCACTTGGGCTGGAAGGGTCAACTCTCCTTCTACCTCGTCCCGACTATCGCTTACGCGGTCATGTTCTGGGGCCAGACCTTCCCTAAGTCGGAAGCCGCCCTCAAAGGTGCGAACTTCAGCGAAATGTTCAAGGACGTCGGCATCCTCGGTGCGGCCGTTGCCTGCTACCTTGTCGCCCTGTTCTTCGGCGGCGCCACGACCGGCTTTGCCATCGGCGGAGTGCTCTTGATCACGGTCGGTATCATCACGCGCTTCTCGCTCGGTTCACTTCTCCTCTTCGTACTCTTCGTGACCCACGCCCTCGTCGGCGCCGTCGAACTCGGCACGGACTCCTGGATCGAAGCCATTACCGGTAATCTCTTCACCGCCGACCAAGGCAAGACGCTCTTCATCTGGACGTCAGCCATCATGTTCGGCCTGCGCTTCTGCGCTGACTTCATCGAGAAGAAAGTCGGTTCCCCGATTGCCCTCCTCGTCACCGCTGCCGTGCTCGCCTTCGTCGGCCTGCGCCTCGCTTCTGGCATGGACAGCTTCGCCGTCGCCCTGATCGCCCTCGGCATCTACGCCCTCGGCAAGACGTTCTTCTGGCCCACCATGCTCGCCGTCGTTGGCGACCGCTTCCCTCGCTCTGGCGCCGTCGCGATGTCCATCATGGGCGGCATCGGCATGCTCTCCGCCGGCCTGATCGGTGGCCCTGGCCTCGGTTACGCCAAGGACCGCTATACTTCCGAATCCCTGAACAAAGACGCCCCAGCCGTCTACGCCTCCGCCAAGGCTTCCGGCGAGTCGAAGTTCCTCTTCCTCGCTCCGGTGACTGCTGTTGCGGGTGATAAGCTCGAAGCCGCCAAGAAGGCCGGTGCTACGGGCACGGCCGACCAGAAGGCGATTGTCGCCGCCAACCAGGCCGGTGACCGCGCCACGCTGAAGGCTGACTCTTTCATCCCTCTCGCGATGGCCGCGATCTACCTACTGCTGCTCTTCTACTTCAAGAGCCTCGGCGGTTATCGCGCCCTAAAGATCGAAGAGCAGGCTTAATCAGCCCTGCCCTCGCTATGAAGCTGAAGGCCGCACTGCGAAGTGCGGCCTTCTTCGTTTGGTAGATTTGCGAAGCGGCAGGTCGTCTTTATCAAAGAAAATCTGCTTCCTTATCCATCCGCTTTTCCGCTTCATACCTCTACCCCATGAGCACTCCGAAAATTCGCATCGCGCTGGCCGGCCTCGGCTTTGGCGCCGAATTCATCCCGATCTACCAGGCCCACCCGAACGCGGAGATCGTCGCGATCTGCCAGCGCAACCCGGAGAAGCTCAAGGCCATCGGCGACCACTACAAGATCGCGAAGCGCACCACGGACTTCGAGGCGCTGCTCAAGGACCCGGAGGTCGACGCGATCCACATCAACACGCCCATTCCCGATCACGGCCGCCAATCCATCGCTGCCCTCAAGGCTGGCAAGCACGTGGCCTGCACGGTCCCGATGGCGACCTCGATCGCCGAATGCGAAGAAATCGTGAAGCTGGTGAAGGCGACGGGCCTGAGCTACATGATGATGGAGACGGTGGTCTACGCCCGCGAGTTCCTCTACGTGAAGGAGCTCTACGACAACGGCGAGCTCGGCCGACTGCAGTTCCTCCAAGCCTCGCACCAGCAAGACATGGAAGGCTGGCCCGGCTACTGGCCCGGTCTCCCGCCGATGTACTACGCCACGCACTGCGTCGGCCCGATGCTCGCCCTCACCCGCGCCGACGCGGAATACGTCTCGTGCTTCGGCTCCGGCCGCATCGCCGAGGACATGATTGCGATCTACAACTCGCCCTTCGCAGTCGAAACGGCCCACATCAAGTTCCATAAGTCCGACGTCTCGGCGCGCATCATCCGCTCGCTCTTCGACACGGCCCGCCAGTATCGCGAATCGATCGACGTCTACGGCTCGAAGAAATCCTTTGAGTGGCCGCTGGTCGAAGGCGAAGAGCCGGTCCTCCACACGGCGAAGAAAG
>Ga0214919_10012636_pt1 | contig 10354 bp, 11 predicted proteins | sample LL1503_MetaG_FD_177994 | JGI IMG/M metagenome (GOLD analysis project Ga0214919, IMG submission 177994) | Freshwater microbial communities from Lake Lanier, Atlanta, Georgia, United States - LL-1503 | ecosystem: Environmental > Aquatic > Freshwater > Lake | place: USA: Georgia | collected... | reverse complement strand
TTTTTTTCAATTTTTATAAAAAATATAATAAATTAAAAAATAATTATATTTATTATACACCCTTGAACAATTAAGTTCGCACAAGAAGTGAGTGTTTTTTCTAAAATTACTATATATGAATAAATACAAAAGTGATGATTATAAATTAAGTGCGGTTCATTTTTATTTGAAAAATAATAAAAGTATGGATGATGTTTGTAAAATATATAATTGTAAAATATATAATTGTAAAAAAAGCACTTTAAAAAGCTGGGTAGATAGATATAAGAATAACAAAAATGTTTCTAGAAAAATAAGAAAATCGATTTCTTATAAAGTTAGAAAAGAACAAGTTAGAACTGCTTTTTAATTGGTTGATAATAACGAACAACTTACTATGGATGAACTATTATTTGATATGAGACAAAAATATCCTTTTAAACTGGACTGACTATATTAATATAGATTCTTAATATTATAGTCAGTTTATTTTAAAATTGTGGTAATTTAAAATAAAATTTAATAAAATATATTTATATATTATTTATTATTATTATTTATTATTTATATATGTATTCAATAGATATTATAAACTTAAAAATAATAAAATTATTAGTAAAAAAAAATTAATATTATAATTAGTACTTTTAATTTACATATAATATTTTTTAAGAATCTATATTAAAATATTTTTAAGAATAATTTTATATTTTTAATAATTATTCTTAACATAATCATCATATAATTCTATATTGTTATCATTTTTATGTTCATTGTTTTCAATATTATGTTCATTGTTTTCAATATTATGTTCATTATTTTCAATATTATCTTCATTATTTTTTATATTTTGATAAATTATTTCAATCATTTCTTTATAAAATCCTTCAAAATATTCATTACCTATATCAATACAATGTTTATATTTTTTTTTAAAAATATTTATTAAATATTTTTCTAAATAGTCACAATTATCACATATAATTTGAAATAGTAAAATACTTCCTTTTGGATATTGATTTAGTCTTTTATTATTAATTTGTTTTGTTTTACCTATTTTATATATTTGTTCATTTGTTTTTATAAATTCTCGTTCTTGTAATAAATAAATATAGTTTGGTTTCATATATTTTTATTAATATTAAATAAGTTTTATGTTTTATTTTTTTATAAAATTATATTATGCATTTAAAGAGTATTTATATAAATTATTTTTATGCTATATTATAAATGTATAAAATGTGATTATCAAAAAAAAAATTTTAGAGATATGAAAAATCATATAAATATTAAAAAAACATGTATAAATAATATTAAATATTTTGAATTATCAAATGACGAAATAATTATAATGACATTAATTCCTTATATAAATAATAAACAAGATACAGATTTTAGTAAAATAAAAAATTACAAATATACATATAAAAATAAAAATTTATTATTAGATGTTCTTCTTTATATTGAAAAAACAAATACTAAAATATGTAAGTATTGTTCAATAAAATTTAATAAAATTCAAGATTTAAAAAAACATATTATATTAGAATGTTTTGAAAAAGAGATGGAAAAAAATTTTATGGAAAATGATTTAATAAAATTAAATAATTTAAATTATAATAATACAATTAATAATTTAAATATAAATTCAAATAATATAACTAATCTTATACCTTTTGATGAAAACTGGGATTTATCAATGATTACAGAATTAGATAAATTAAATTTAATATGGACTCAAGTTTCTTATACAAAATTATTAAAAAATATTTTAAAAAATAATAATAATTTAAATGTAATTATTGATAAAAATAAAGAATTTGGATTAGTTTATAAAAATAATTTTGATAAATATATAAAAATGGAAATTGCAGAAATAGTTAAAAACTCAATGGATAAATTACATAAAAATTTAGTAAATATTAATGAAGATTTTAAAAATAATATTTTTTATGATAAACATATATTAGAATATAAAATTGAAGATATAAATAAAAAATATGATAATTATAATAATGATCAACATATTAAAAATGCATTAAATAAATATATTTCTGATATATTTGTTAGTAAAAAAGATGATTCAATGCAAATAATGAGAGATTTTTTATTAAATAATGAAAATATAGAATTATCACCATATGGATATTAGTTAAAATAGTTTATTATTTCCAAAGAAATGTTTAAAATTTCAGAAAAATGTTTTTATTATAAAAATATACTTTTTATAATAAAATATAAATAACACATTCCATAGATATTATTAATTTATAAATAATTATTTAAATGGTATTACTTTATAAATAATATCTAAAAATATTAATATTTCTATAAAAACTTTGAAAAGATGGATAAATTTATATTAAAAAATTATTTTTTAACTTTCATTTTTCTTAAATTTAAACATTTATTTGAAAATAATAATTGCATTTATTATATTTATTATATTTATTATGGTAATAAAAAAAGAATTACAATTCTTATATAATATAGATCATATAAAAGTATGGACAATTATTCTAAATAATAAAAAAATAACTATTAATTTTGGTAAGAAAAATACAAAATTACAAGAAAAAGTTATAATCTTTGAATCAAATAAATTTGCACAAGAAGAATATAATAAAAGAATTGAAGAAAAAATTAAAAAAGGTTATGTAGAAATAACTAATAAAAATATATTTAAAATAGAAAATATTAATGAATATATTAATTTTTTATTAAAAATAAGTAATAAATATTGTGATCATAGAGAAGTTCTTTATAAAAAAAATCCATATGAATATAATTATTATGATGAAGAAAAATATGAAAAGTTTATGAATAAAGGTATTGAAGAATTTCATAACAAAAATAAAAAATCTATTGAAAAACATATATTATTTGTTCAAAATAAAAATATTAAATCTTTTAACCAAAGTGGTGTAATCATTGATAATATTCCAAAAAGTATAAAGAATTCACTATTAAAATCTATTAATAATTTTGCAAATAAATCTATTATTGATTATCATCCAAACTCTAATAATAAAGTAAGAGATATTGTACATCCATCATTATATCCATTAATTACAAACATTAAAAAAACTAAAGAAAAAACTGATTATTGGGAAAGAACATACGAAAATTCTAAATATCAATGGTTACCAAGTGAATTTAGTATTGATAAAGATGGAAAATGTAAAATAGATAGTTATATAAATAATCTTCCTATTACAGAAATAGAAATTTATAATAATATTGAAAAATTATTTGAATTTATATTACCACAATTTGAAAATATTTGGAGTTATATAAATACTATTAAATTATATAATGGAGATATTTTAGATGAAACAAAAGAAATTATATATGAGCAATTATCTCTTAAAAATAAAAAATTACAAGTTATTACAAAAATAGTTAAAGTAGAATTAAATAAAGATAGTTTAGAAGGTGCATGGCATGTTGAAGGAATGTCTCATGAAAATATAGTTGCAACTGCATCATGTACATTAGAACAAGATAAAGATTTTAATGCGAAATTAATGTTTAAAAGAAAATATACATTAAATGAAGCACATAAAATATTATTAGGTACATGTCAAAATCCTCCTAAAGTATTAGACAAATTATTAAACGAAGGTACAGTACCATTGGGAAAAAGTAATATTAAAGATGGTTCATTAATAATATTTCCAAATTCACATATTCATAAAATTGATATGGAATCAAAAAATAAGTTAAAACAAACAAGAACAATAATTGTATTTTGGTTAATAAATCCAAATATAAAAATTAAATCGACTGAAGATATTAAACAACAAAATTATAATATTAATGAAGCATATAAAATAAGATTAAAATTAATGGAAGAAAGAACATTATATAAAAATTCGTTTAATATAAGAGATTTAAATTTATGTGAACATTAAATTATTATAATTAATTATTTTATCTATAATATTATATGAATATAGATAAAAATAAATATACATTTCCATTTGATACATGTGAAAAACCTACAAATAAATTTTTTGCACAACCATATTCTGTTACAATAAATTTTATATCAACGTTAATTGTATTATATTTTTTATTTAAAACTCATACATTACATGGATTTTTATTATTATTTAGTTTATTATTATTTGATTTATCACATACATTTTCTCATTTTATACATATAAAACCTGGTATTCAAATAACATTAGTTCATGTTTTAGCATATTTATTAAATTTTGCATTTTTTTATGCACTTTATAAATATACAAAAAAATTACCATCAACTCCATTAATTATTTTTTTAATTATTATTTTAATAATTGATATTTATGCATTTTTCAATCTATCTTTATTATATTATATATTTACACAAATTTTATTTTTCTTTTCTATTTTCATTTATTATTATAGTTCATTATCAAATACAATGAAAAAAAGATTAAATATATTATTAGTTATAATCGGTATTATATATTTAGGATTTGTAAATGAAGCATTTAATTGTAAAAGAATGTTGGAAAAATTTCCAAATTTTCCATTTCACGCACTAATTGAAATATTAATTTTATTTGCAGTATATTTCTTTTCTCTTAGTTTTTATAATATATAAAAATATTATTAATAGGAAAGATTAAAATTTTATATTGATAAAAAACTATTTTGTTTCATTTTTAGATATATTAATAAATATTAAATATATAATTAATTAGATAAACAATTTCTTCTTTTGTAAATTCATCTGTATCATAAGAAAACTGAAAACGCGGCATACTTTCATTTGACTTTATACGTATTATACCAAATATTTCTAGTTTTACACCAGAATTATAGCAATAATAAATGCAATTATTACAAGATGAAATATTTATAGAAGAATCATATTTTGTATATAAAGTAAATAATTGTGTGAAATCTAATTTATATATTCCATCTTCGTTTTTTATTGGTTTTTTATTAAAATAAGTTTGATAGATTTTTTTTTTATCTTTATATTTTTTAAAGTACAGTGGTATGCTAGAAAAAGATCCAACTGGAAAAATAAATTTAAAATCTTTTAATTTATCATTCATCTCATAAATTTCTCCATCATCAAATAAGAATATAAATTTAGATTTATTGATTATATATTGTTCATTATTTAACCATAATGACAAAATTGTAAATATATTTGTTTGTTCTTTATTATTGAATATTGTAAGTTCGCCATATTTGATTGGCATATTAATAATAAAATATATTTGATATATTTATATTTATATAAAAATTTTTTATATCAATTTTTTATATCAAATTTTTTAAATTTTTTATATTACTATTACTTTACACTTTTTCTCATTTAAAATGCCTATATTAATTGTATATGCCTACCCAAAAGAATAGTGATTATAAAGAAACAGTTATTCATTATTATTTAGTTTATGATAAAACATAAGAAGAAGTTTATAAAATTTTATCAAGGGTGCTTGTGAAATACCAGAAAAATATGTATCCAAAAAAAATAATACACAAAAAATCAAAAAGAATTATTTATAAGTGGTTCTCATTTAAAATAGATGTTTTAAATTAGAAAAGGTATAATATATTATGTATTTATAATAAAATAAATTATTATTTTATTATAAAAATATAAATTTTTATTTATCAAACATACAATAATTTTTTATTATTTGGTATTTTAAACAAAGAATGAAAAAATAAAATATCATTAACTATTTTATCGTCGTCTTTTAATTTTTTATATATTTTATCTAAATATTTACCATAATCTAAATTAATATAAAATTTTTTATTTACTTCAGCACCTATTCCTTTTAACATATATTCAGTATGTCTTATTTTTTTTTTATTAAAAAAAGTATTATAATAACCATAATTTATAAGTTTATCTTGATAATTATAAAATTGTATGCTCTTTTCTATTCCATAATAAAATTTTAATAAATTATAATTTTTATTACCAATTGTTGGAGAATTTAATGTTACATTAAATATTTTAATTTTATCTAATTTATTTTCTAATAATTTATATTGTGATAATTTTATTTTAAATAATAATGAAACAATATTACCAAGAATTCCCATTGAATGTCCTAAAAAAACAATATTTGTTTGTTGATTTTTTATTATTTTTAATAAATCATTTATTAATGGATATAACATATTAATACTTTCATTATAATATCCTTTATGAATTTCAATATCAATATCATCTTTTAAAGGAACAGTTAATGGATTAAAATATTTATTTTTATAAATATTTTTATTTCTCCATATTATAAATTTATCTCTTTCATCGTCGGAAATAAAATCAAATTTAGTTCTATAATATTCTAATCCTTGTATTACATCTGATAAGTAGTTTGTTCCTCTAAACGTAATTATTATATTATTATGTTCTTTATTATAAATTATAAAATATTTAGATTTATTGTAGTCATTTGAATAAACTACATTTATATCTTTCAAAGTATCTTCTATATATTCTATTACAAAATAACTTAATGAACATAATTGTATAGATTTTTCTAATAATTTATCATAATCATTATTAGAAATATTTGTAATATTTTTAATATAATTATTTATAAAATTATCATTCCATTTATTAGTTGATAATCTACTATAATCTACATATTTATTAATATCTAAATTTTTAAATATATTTTCTGTTTTTTTTAATATTAAATAATCTATATTTTCCATATAATATATAGATTATTTAATATTAAGTAAAATTTTCATTATTATTTTTTATGAATTAAGAATCTATATTTTCTAAAAAATAATTTTTAAAATTTATACAATTATTTTTGTATAAATTAAAAGTTTTATCATAATTATTAATAATATTATTAATTTTTATATCATTTAATTTTTTAATTACTTTATTTGTATCAGATTTTTTAGTTTCATTATACCATTCTTCAAATATATTAGAATTTAAGTTTTCAAAATATACTAATCTTATTTTACCAGGTATATTTTTACCTAATAATATTTTAATTAATTTTTTTAAATCTTTTTTTAAATCTAAATCTTCTTCAGGTGTGTAATCAATAATATAAACATTTTTCATCATGTTTGTATTATCTTTTGATTTTTTAAATAAAATAACTGGATGTAAATATGGTAAAAATGGTATTGTAATAGGTGTATAAATAATTTTTTTGTGATAAATACTACTTATAATTGGTATAATTGGTATAATTGGTATAATTGGTATAATTGGTATAATTGGTATAATTGGTATAATTGGTATAATTGGTATAATTGGTATAATTGGTATAATTGGTATAAATAAAAATATTTTCATTATGTTCATTATGTTTATTATATAATAAATTTATAAAAAATAATTTAATTTCTTTAATTATCAATTTTATATAAGTTGATATTTATCAAAAAAGACCTTATTTTTAAATTCTTATTTAGTTTTATAAAAAGTATAATAAATAAAATATTATATCAATAATTTATTGATATAATATTTATTAATTTTTATATACGCATCTTAAAATCCTTATAATTATACTTAAGGTCAATTTTAAGAAATATTCACTTATATATATCTGCTAAAGATCGTGCTAAATCTGAATATATACATGAAAAAAAACAAGGTTTATAATAGTTTAATGAACTATAATTTCGATTTGCTTTTAATGGATTCTTAATTTTTTTACCATCAGCATCAACATTCGTTACATCTGTACTACCGGGTTTATGAGACCAATATTGATCTTTATTTTGTCTCCACCAATGATAATCATTTTTAGGGTCTAATGCAAGAAATACTTTATAAAATCCAGGTAAACATGAATTATCGAATTTTTCTAAATAACTACCTGGTGAATCTTTTTTTAATCTTTCTCTAAAAGCTTTACATTCATATTCATCATCATTAATATGTTCATATCCAGATGCATATCCTGGTTGTGCTTTAGAATCTAATCCAGGAACTATTTTACCGAGTGCATATGTATAACAGTTATGTGTACTTTTTATATCATCATTATTATTCCATAATTTTGGATCATATTGTAATTCTGACCCAGACAATTCACTAAACTCTTTAGAATAATATAATCTTTCTTCTTCTCTTTCCTTATCAATTAAGTATTCATTTTGCTTAAATTTTGGAATCTCTAATAAATACGGTTTATTAGATCCACCCTTTTTAAAATTTATTTTTTTTAATTTATTACTATCTTTTTTATTCTTCATTATAACAATTATATATATAAATAATATTTTAAATAAAAATTGATTTAAAATAAATTTAAATTATTATTTATCGAATTTTAATACATAAAAATGAATTTTATTCTGAATATCATTAACTTAATAAATAATATTGAAATAATTTTTACAAAAAAAAATATAGATAATATTTCATCTATATCTATTTTACAAAATAAATCGAAAAATATAATTATATGTCATTTAATTTACAATAATTTTTTATTAATACAATATTATATATATTTATTATATTTTTATTATATAATCGGATTTTTTGTTAAATTAAAATTCATGTTGATAGATTGTGAAGAAACAGAAATAGTAGAGACTTTGAAATTTTTTAATAAAACAAATCATGAATTTATTATTATTACAAAAAATAAATCTGATATTTTTTTAGAAAAAATAAATAGTAATATTAAACTGATTAATATAAACGAAGATTTACTTAATAATTATATTAAATTTTATGAAGTTAATTTAACAAATGATCAATTGATTTTCTATAATAAAATTTCATTTGTTTCTAATCCAAATAATTTAGTAAATAATGATATATTATTTTTAAAAGGTATTAATAAATTTATTGAAAAAAAATATTTTACAATATTATTATTATGGGAAATATCATATGAAGGAGAAACTTCAATAGATATTTTTATAGAAGATGGTAAATATATTTAAAAAATATATTTTTTTTATAATTTTATTTTATAAATAAAAATATTTTAAATAATAAAGATGGTAGTTTGTCATGAAAAAAAATGTATTTTTATACATATTCCTAAAACAGCTGGTACTAGTATAGAACAATTTATAAGAGATAATGGAAGCAATAATTTATTATTTATAGGAGTTAGAAATAATCGTTCATTGCAACATTTAACTGCATATGAACTTAAAATGATGATTCCATATATTTATAAACAATATTATAAATTTTCAATTGTTCGAAATCCATATGATAAACTTTTATCAGAATATTATTGGAATCCGTCTATAAATATCGGTTATAAAAAAGGTAAATCTAAAAAAGATTTTTTAAAAAACGTTATAGAAATAGTTCAAAATAAAAAATATTTTAATGATATTTATAATGATCATTTTATACCACAATATAATTTTCTATTTTATAAAAATAAATTATTAGTAAATCAATTATTTAAATATGAAGATTTAGAATGGGTAAGTAGTTTTTTAAAAAAAAAACTTAAAATTACAAGAAATTTTCCATATTTAAATAGAAATGATATAGAGAAGGAAGGTTGGAATGAAGATGAGAAAGAAATAATATATAATTTATATAAAAATGATTTTTTATATTTTGGTTATCAAAAATAATATTATTAAGCATTATAAAATAGAGATAAATTTATACTAACTCTTTTATGTAAAAAAATTTTATATTATTTTTTGTTATTTTAATTATTTTAATTATTTTAATTATTTTTTTATTTTTTTACCTATATAATATTATAACAATGATAATATTATATATATTTATAATAATTTTTATATTTTATTATATAAATTATTATATATTAAAAAATAAAAATATTGATTTTTTCTCAAATTATAATGAAAAATATACAGCAGTTATAGTTGAACCAAGAGAACATAAAGCTTTAGAATTTGTTCTTAATAATTTTGTTGAAAATTTATCTAATAATTGGAATTTTATAATATTTCATGGAAATAAAAATATAGATTATATATTAAATATATTAAAATCACCATTGTTATCTAAAAATATTGATAGAATAAAATTAATAAATTTAAATATTGATAATTTAACAATAAAAGATTATAATAATTTATTAGTATCTAAAGATTTTTATAGTAAAATTCCAACTGAAGTTTTTTTAATATTTCAAACTGATACAATAATATGTAAACAAAATAAGCATTTAATAAATGAATTTATTAAATATGATTATGTTGGAGCACCATTAAAAGCAAAATTAGTAGGTAATGGTGGATTATCTTTAAGAAGAAAAAGTAAAATGTTAGAAATACTTAATAATTGTGAATATAAAAATGAACCAGAAGATGTATATTTTAGTATAGCGTGCAATAAAATTAATCTTAACAAACCTGATTATGAAAAATCTAAAGAATTTAGTGTAGAAGAAATATATCATCCAAATAGTTT
>Ga0214919_10012634_pt1 | contig 10355 bp, 10 predicted proteins | sample LL1503_MetaG_FD_177994 | JGI IMG/M metagenome (GOLD analysis project Ga0214919, IMG submission 177994) | Freshwater microbial communities from Lake Lanier, Atlanta, Georgia, United States - LL-1503 | ecosystem: Environmental > Aquatic > Freshwater > Lake | place: USA: Georgia | collected... | reverse complement strand
TCATTCTCGCAGATGACTTTCTGAGGTCAGTGAGGTTCTGCTGCTGGAACATGGCTGCCCCCTGGTGGTGGGGTAGTCAGTGGGCTCCTTCATGGGATGCCCAACAAGCCCATCAGTGGGAAAGGACACTGCCAAACCCATCAAGCCACAGATTTTTCCCAGTGCAACAACAGGCCCAAAGAGTTTCACAGGTTCCCAGACTGTCTCATCATCGGACAGAGGCACCAGTGTCTCATCATCGGACAGAGGCACCAGTGTCTCATCATCGGACAGAGGCACCAGTGTCTCATCATCGGACAGAGGCACCAGTGTCTCACCATCGGACAGAGGCACGACTGTATCATCTGGCGCAAGCAGAGCCAGAAAGAACCCAGTGGAGCCAAGACAAGTCCTTGAGAGACATTGTAGCAGAGAACCTCGAAGCTTTAGCCAGGGCAACAAGACTAGCTGAAAAGAAGAATTGGCCAAGTCTTCTTGAAGCAAACCCAAGGCACCTCAGAACAACATGTCCTGTGGTTAGGCACTGTGGTACTCCAGAAGAAGAAATCCCTCAACTTGAGGAACTTGAGCAGAAAGCTGCTACAAGTCTCGTAAGCTCCTCATCCAGCACATCTAGCAGAAGCTCAGTGAAGCGAGTTCAGGATTTTCTGAGAGAAGCTCTTGGATTGCAAGCAGTAGAACCAGTTCCTGCAGTGGTGGACCCATCCACCGAAGTGGCCGAGACCCTGTCAGATCAGATATCTGACCTCAGAGCAAGTCAGATTCGTGAGCAGAAAAGCGCAGAATTCCAGAGTGCCATGGCTGTCATTATTGATCAAGTAGTGGACAGAGGCAGCAAGGAGACTACAAACCTTAAACGCATCAAATGGTTTGAGAAGTTTCTGGAAGAGGCGCAATGTGTATGTCTGTGGGACTTTGCCTCTTTGGACTCTTCTGTTCTAGATTGGTTGAGTGAAAGAAAGTTCATTATCTCCGATGGCGAAGTCCTAAGCCTCTTTATTGCTGTCATTGACTGGCTGAAAGAGTCCATTAGAGACATCATAGGCCAGTGCCCTAGTAGGCTTTCTGAAACCTGCCAGATGACGGATGAGATAGTCTTACAACAGCTCACCACAACTGTTAGGAATGAAGTCGTAGTCCCGTCTTTAGAGTCAGCAATCAAGGACTGGCTTCAAGAGCAAAAGGACCAAGATCCTCACAACACTGTTCCACCACTTCTTCTGATTGGGGACCAGATCCGAGACATGCTTTTCAGTGTTCCAATGAAGTGCACCCCTCTGAAAGGCGACTCCATTACTCCGAAAGTGCCTCCTAACTTGAATCAGATTCTGGCGCGGAGTGTCATCAATTCACTTCACATATGGCTAGAGTCTATGTCCAAGTAGTCCTGGCTAGTCCAGTGGGTAGTCCAGGAGAAGGTAGTCCAGGGAAAGGTAGTCCAAGGGAAGGTAGTCCAGGCTAGGGTAGTACAAATAGAACACACCTAGTATCTGGAACTTAGCCAGGTAAGCATTCTGGTTAGTCATGAGGGAGAATAAGCTCTAAAATAGCCCAGTGGGTATGGGTCAGGAGTAATGATTCACGCCCTCTCATATTCATGTTTCACGCTCTAGAACTACTAAGCTTTTGTGGCCTCTCAGCTAGAGCCATTAGATATTAGAGCCATAAGAGCTCTGTGGGAATAGCCACTTAGTGTTGTTTCACCTTGCCTATCAGACTCTGGTAAGGCTCAAGAAGTGTATTTACACTTCAATAATTTAATTTATATTAAAATTAAATTATCATATATATATAATGAATGTTAAAAAAGATTTTAGTTTAATTTTAAATAATGATATTTATACTATTGAACCAGAATTTAATATTACTAATGGTAATAATATTCAATATAAAATTTTAAAAATATCACTTAATCCACAAGCAAAAAAAATATTAATAATTATTGTTGGTTTATCATTAAATAGTTTTACTATTAATTTTAATACATTAAAAAAAAATTTAAATAAAATTAAAGATAAATATAAAGAAATATTTTTTTTTCAAACTGATGCTAAAGAAAATTTAAAAAAATATATTAAATTTATTCAGGAAAAAGAAAATAAAGAAGAATTATTAATTAATGATATGATGCAACAGATAATGGCGAAACATATTGATAAAATCATAAGACAATTAAATAAAAAAATTAAAGCAGATATAGATGTTATGGGTGTTTCTTTTGGTGGTGGTATTGCTTCTATTTTATCAACAATATTAAAAATAAAAAAATTAATATTAGTTGCGCCAGGAATTACTCAAGGAATATCAATAATTCCAAAAAAACAAGAAATTATATTATCTTGGTGTATACAAGATAATAAATTACCATTTAATACATATGGAATAAAATCAATTAATCAACTATCGCATCATAATAATAAAACTATATTATTATCAGATTTAATTCTTGAAAAAGATAAATTAACTGATGATATAACTCATAAATTACAAGATTGTATATTTGATATTATATAAAATAATTATAAAAAATCTCTATAAAAATATATGTTAAATGTTTTAGATGATACCGATGAATCAAATAATGGATTTTCAGGAGACATTTGGGGTAGTTGTTTATGGTTTGTACTTCATATAATATCATTTAATTATCCTAAAAATCCAACTAATAAAGATATTATACATTATTATACTTTTTTTAAAATGATACAACATATACTACCATGCGCCATGTGTAGAAAACATTTAAAAGAAAATTATAAAAAAAATTTTTCCATTAATGTATTTAAAAATAGAAAATCATTATCAAGATATGTATATAAATTACATAATATAGTTAATAAACAATTAAATAAAACTAATATACCTACATTTAATGATGTTGCAAATTTTTATGAAAATTTAAGGTCAAAATGTATTAAAAATAAAAAAATTACCGAAAAATTTGAATGTAAAAATCCTAATTATGAAGGAATTAAATCTAAATCAATAATAAGAATTATTCCTAGAAATACTATATGTAAAACACTTGAAATTAATCCTATATGTATATTAAAAAAAATAAATAATTAAAAATTATATTCATTTAAAAATTTATTATACAAATATTTATTATTATCATATTCATTTTTATATTTATCATAAACATCAGTTATTAAATCATATAATTTATCTAAATTAATCATATTATAAATAATATTATTAATATAATTATTATAATTATGAGATAATTTATTTTTTACTAAATAAATACTTTTATTTTTATAATAGTTAATTATTCTAATTATTTCAATAAGACCATATTTAATTATTAAATTATTTTTTATATATTTTAATATTATATCATTATCAAAATATAAAATACTAAATTCTTTCTTTATTATTTTGATAAACAAATAATTTAATATAAATTTTTTAAATTTTTTTTTCATTATATATAAAATAATGTCATTTAATATATATTCAGTAAAATATTTTTTATATGTATCATCATATTTATAAATATTATATAATATATTATTAGGCAAATAATATAATCTATTCATAATATTAGTTAATATTTTTTCTTTAGGAAAAAATGTAAATAATATAATCTATTCATAATATCATAATAATGTAAAGATTATTTAAAATTATTTAATTATTAGGATGTTATTATCATAAAAAATTCAGTGAATTTGGTGTAATAGAAATGATATAATAAATAATCAAGATAATATTATAAATAAATACTCAAGATAATATAAAGATTATATTATTTATAGAAATGATATAATAAATAAACAAGATTATTTATTATATTATTTATAGTAATGATGGATATTTTTATTAAATTTAATTATTATAATAAATTATATTTTTATTTTTTTGATTTTTTTCATATTATTTTAAATCTAAATTTATATGATAAAATAGGAATAACTAATAATATTAATATAAATAATATATTAATAAATCCAATAAATTTAAATAATATAAATTTTACTTTATATATTGATAAATATGATATATTTCAGTCTATTAGAAGATATTTATTAAATCAATCTAAATATTTAACATTTTATAAATTAAATTTATTATTTTTAGAATATAAAAAAGTATTGGATTTATTAAACTTTGAAGATAATGAATTATTAAAAAATGTTAAAGATAAATTTAATAAACTAAATAATGATTTAATAGATAAATTAAATATATTAAAATTAACATATAATAATAAGTGTGATTTAACTATTAATAATTATATTTATATATTAACAAATATTTAAAAAATAAAATATTCAATAATTAATGGTTAGAAAAAAAAAGAATATAACTAAGTTTAAAGATAATAATAATACTAATTCAAATAACTATACTAATTCTAAAATAGATAAAATTATGTATAAAAATACTCATTATCTAATAAATTCTACTGTTAGTCAAGCAATGAATGATTTAGAAATAAATTATTTAAAAAAAAAAAATAAAAATAATATATTTTTACAAAAAATGATTTTAAATGCAGATTTAATAATAAATTTTATTGACGAACTTAAAAGTATTGAAGAATCTAATATAATTGCTATTAAATTTTTAAATGATATTGATAATTTTCATAATAATACTTGTTCTTTTAAATCGTGTTATGATATATTTAAAATTATTTTAAATGATACTATTGTTACAAATACATTAATTAGAGCATTAGCTAATAATAAATATTTTTATGAATTATTTCATGTTTATGCTAAAGGTATTTTAGCAATTATAAAAAATCCATTAAATTATAAATTTAAAATTTCAGATGAAACATTACGAAATTTTATTAAATGTTTAATAAATGACATGAAACCTATTAAATATCCATTAAATATTCATATGATTATAAATTTATCTATTTTATATTGTGGATATAATTGTTCTATATTTTATAATAATATATATAATTTTTCAAAAAATTATACTTCAGAAAATATTAATTTTAATGCTGATATAGTTAATTTAATAAAAAATAGAAATAAATTATTGCTTAATTATACTACATTATTATCTGATACTGATTTATACTTTATTAAACAATTAAATTTAACTTTATGGAATAAAAGATATTTTTTATTTAATAAAATAAATCAATTAAATATAAATATTCATCAAGATATACAAAATAATTATAAATATGATTTATATATGTGTGAATTAAAAATAATATATTATATTCAAAAATATTTTTACTATATGTGGTTAGAAAATGATTAATGTTGTAAATTTTTTTCATCAATTAATTGACATATATAATTTTCTTTATCAGTTATTTTATTTAGTCCTTGTTCATATTTTTTTTCATACTTATAATGTTCTAATAATAATTTATTTACTTTTTCAGTATGATATAAACCGGCATGAATCATAATAGTCTTATTTTTATATTTATCAACTAATGCGCACATATACCATTCCATACAATCATTTAAAATTTCGTTAAATTCTTCCAAAATGTTAGCATGAGATTTGAATAGTGAAAGAATACTTTTATTTAATAATAATTTATTATAAACTATATAATTATAAAATTTTGTTAATATATTTGTAAAATGTTTTTTTAATAATGATGGAATATCATGATATGTTAAAAACTTTAATTTTTTAATAAAAAAATTATTTTTAAGTTTAAAAAAATTAACAATAAATTTTAAATATTTTTTTAATTTTATTTCTTTATTATCAACATCTTCAACAACTTCCCAATTATATGGAATTAATTCTGGTCTAATATCAACAGCTTCAATTTCATTTTTATTTTCTAAAAATAAAGTTCTTAAATCTTTGAAATGACTTGAATTTTCCCATATTGCTTCTATTTGCATACCATTATCTCTTTCTATTTCTTCTAATAATAATTTACTATTAATAATTTTTTTTTTAAACCAATTAGCAATTTTCTCATTATTTGGAAATGGACATGGAGGTAATGAATCATGCATATCTGAAAAAACTATTATTTTTTTATGAGTATTATTATTTTTTAAAATTGTATATCCGATTGTTCCTTGTAAATACATTATTATAATATATTATATTTAATTTTTTAATAAATATATTATATATAATTTAATGTTTAGGAATAAATAATAATATAAATTAATAATTTAAATTTAATAAATATTAAATAATTTTATTTATTAAAAAAAAAATTAAAAATAAAATAAATATCTAATAATCTAAAAAAAATATTTAAAATACATAATTTAATATAAATAAAAAATATTAATTATATGTATAACAAAATAATTAAAAATTTATAATTTTTTTAAGTATATTAAATGTTAATACATCTTTATAATAATTTTATAAAAATAAATTATTATAAATTTTTTTATTATGTTAATTTAAAATTAATTACATAATAAAAAAAGACAGATATATATTTAAAAAATATTTGATAATACTTTTATAAACAATTATAAACTCTATCTTGAATAATATCATATATATATTTAAATAATTCTATTTAAAATAATTATAAATAATAATAATTTTATAAATGTTATAGTTATAATTAATAAAAAGTAAATATTATTATTTAAATAAATATTTTAAATATAAAATTAAATATAATAATATATTACTTAGTCAAGATGGAGGATTTAATGAACAAAATAATTTAACTTATCAATATCAATATCAAAATGCAGTAAAAACTATAATACAAAAATTTCAAAAATATTATAAAACTATTTTAAAACTAAAAGACTGTATATTAGACCAAATAGAAAAAATATACCATAAAACTGAAATAGTATTTTGGTGTGTATTGTGTAAACTTCAAAGATTAATAAAAACAATGACTAGTGTAAATATAAATAAACAAATATATTTAGATATAAGAGTGCTATTAAATATCTATTTTAAAATAAAATTCTTACATTTAAATGTCAGTATGGGGTTTAGTACTTCTTTTATTACAAAAGATAAAAAACAAATAACATTTAAATTAGAAAGTAATGGAAAAGAAAGTTATTTATTGAATACAAAATCAATTATTATTTTTATTAAAACACTTAAATCTACTATAGTTGAATATCCTAATTATGACTGTGGTCAAGAAATATCATTAAATGATGTTTCTATATTTGATGAATGTGTTAGTGAATGTAATATGGACACATTTTCATCTAGTGGTTTTACATCAAGAAAATCATCATTAGGAATGACTAATTCATTGGAAATTGCAAAGGGAATGGCATATGATAAGATTCCTACTAATTTTGGAATAAATGATGATACATATATATTACAGTTTAAAAAAGAAATTGAAGATTTAAACAAACAGTTTTCATATTTAGCGCTAGATATGATAAGACTAGAAAGTAGTATACGAAATGTCAGGCCCGGGCGTAAAAGTGAAATGATAGAAAAAAAAAAATGTTTGGAGGCTGATAATAATAAGCTATGGAATGAGACATTAATTGTATTTAAAAATATAATTTCACAAGTTAATATTAATAATGAAACTGACCAAATATGCAAAGATATATTAGAAGTATTTAAAATACATATACAAATATATAATTTATGTAATGAATTTAAAATAAAAATACCAAATTCTTTTTTATTTACAACCTTAAATAACAAAATAATATCATTAAGTCTTGTTGAAAATAATCCAAGCATTACTGTAAGATTGCTAGATATACATCTAGAGTTGATTCAAACAAACATTACCGAAATTAAAAAAAGGTTTGATAATTTATTAAATAAACTTAGACTACAAAATGTTAGAAAAGAAGATATTTCTTGTGATCTTATAGATTCAGAAGTATGTACTGAACATTATAAATTATGGAAAGAAACATTAATTAAATTTAAAAATATAATTTCACAAGTTGATATAAATAATGAAACTGATCAAATATGCAAAGATATACTAAAAGTATTTACACTACATATACAAATATATAATTTATGTAAAGTATCTAAAATAAAATTACTAAATTCTTTTACATTTACAACATTAAATAATAAAATAATAACATTAAGTCATGATGGAGATAATATAAGAATTACTGTAACATTATAAGATATAATTTAGTTAATAATAAATATATATTAAAAAAAATAATATTATTTTATATATTTTCTAGTTTTTATATATAGATTATATATAATTCAAATGATAATAATTATTTTAAAAAATATTTAAAATATAAAAGTAAATATAAAAAAATACATAAAATTAGTTTAGGTGGTGGTGAAGAGCCTAAGCATGCTGATGGGAATGATGCCAAGATTGTGTTCCCTGTTATTGAAAGTCAAATGATAAGCAAATTGAGAACTTTTATTGAAAGCCTAGATATTGATAGTTTACGAAATAGTCTTGGTCTTATATCCCTTACAGATGAAAAGAGAATAGAAAATATCATACAAACATATATAGAGACTATAGTTAAAACATATGATAATATCACTAGTTTTGAGGACCTATTCATACAATTAGAACCAATATTAGACCAATATTATAGTAAAATAAAATCATCTTCACTGTTACTATTACACACTTGGAATTCAGACTATGACTATAGGCTCATTAGAAATGAAAACGACGATGATAGTAACTCTTGGAGATATTACCTAGAGTTATCTTCCGAATTTATATATTCCAATTCAACACTCTCCTTAGGTTATGACAAATATTTTGATGATCCTCTCACAAAAGAATTAATTACTGATATAAGTGACAGAACTAGAACTAGAACTAAAATAAAATCTGAATTACAGGATAGTTTAGAAGTCCAAATTAGAGCTGCAAAGCAAGGCGATGATTACGTTGGATTTAAAATGATTTTTGATAATTTTTTTCTTAAGTATTGTACTACATTAAATAGTGAATTAATATTTAGAAACTTTGTTAGAGATTTATTTGATACTATATGGGTATTATATAATAAGAGTCATTGGTTAAATCCTAGTATGTCTTCACCACGAGATATTATATTAACATTTGACACATCTGAAACATCTAAAACAAATATTCAAATAGTATTTTTTAAACCAAAAAAACAATCTTGGGGGGTCATCCCGAAAGATTGGAGATATTACTTTAAAAAAAAATAATTAACTTATGGAATAAAATCTATAATTATTATTATACTAAAAAAAAAATAATTATTTTATTTATTTTATAGTTTAGATATATAGTATGTATAAATTAAATGATAATAATTATTTTAATAAATATTTAAAATATAAAAGTAAATATAACAAAATACATAAAATTAGTTTAGTTGGTGGTGCTGACCTGATTTGTGAGGAGGATGTTATTGAAATAGAAGAAATGATAGAAGACTTGTCTAAATATATTTATACTATACATATTAAAACTTTATTAAATAGTAATGGTACTTTACCACTTGAAACTGATGCTTTTATTAGAACCGACATAAAAAACTATGTAGAACCAATACTTCAAAAATATTATAATTTAGATAGTTTTGATAAACTATTCAAAAAAATAGAACCAATATTAAACAAATATTGGAAAGAAAGACAAAAAAACAGCCATACTGGTAGTGTAGGTTTAAGTCTAGTTTTAAAAACTGGTGATCCAAACTATAATATAAGGATCGAAAGGGACGGAGCATCCGGTTGTAATAGTCAATCTTGGAAATGGAAAAAGGTACTTATATAAAATCTTGGAGATGGCTAAAAGTGAGTATATAAATTCTTTGAGATATTACCTTTTGGATGAAAGAGTACTATCAGTCGAAGGACCCCCTATATCAAAAGTGAATTCAAAAAAACTATCTTAATGAAAACACACAAGCGACCGATTTACAAGTAGTTTATATAATAATATTGACACAATTGAAATAGACAAGGTTTCCTTACAATTGATGAGTAATAAAGAAAAAATATTAGACAAAATTTAATATTGAAATAATATTAGAAAATTTTTTTAATTTTATATGGAATTTATATAATATACGCAGTTTTAGACTAAAACACTAACAGATGTATGATCAGCAAGATATTACATTAACATTTGACACATTTGAACAAGATATTCAAATAGTATTTTTTAAACCAAAAAAAGGAATTGTAATAAAGATTAGAAATATTTTTTTCAAAATAAAGTCTTATTAAAAAAAATTAAATAATAATTATTTAATTTTTTTAAATAATTAACTTGTGAAATAAATTATTATTATACTAAAAAAAAAAATAATTATTTTATTACTATTAAAAATATAAAATAAAAATTATTTTTATTTTTATTAAGATTATTATAAAAAATAATTTTAAAATTAATTACTATAAAAAAAATAATTTTATTATATTATAATAATATATGAAAGAAATAGAAGCAAAATTTATGGATA
>Ga0214919_10012633_pt1 | contig 10355 bp, 7 predicted proteins | sample LL1503_MetaG_FD_177994 | JGI IMG/M metagenome (GOLD analysis project Ga0214919, IMG submission 177994) | Freshwater microbial communities from Lake Lanier, Atlanta, Georgia, United States - LL-1503 | ecosystem: Environmental > Aquatic > Freshwater > Lake | place: USA: Georgia | collected 2015-03-15 | reverse complement strand
AACTAGGTATTTGCGGTTTTGATTGGGCGTGGACATGTCGTGAAGCCTAGACTTACTCCATGCAAAAGACATCCCAGAAGCCTCGAGTAGTAATACTTGGCGCCGGTTTTGGTGGGCTCACCGCTGCTCGCGCAATGGCTGAGACCGCTGATGTCACTGTGGTGGATCGCCACAACTTCCAAACATTTTTGCCTTTGCTCTATCAGGTATCAACAGCAGGGCTAGCTGCCGATCACGTTGCTCACCCAATCCGCGGTGCGCTTCGTAAAACTGGAGTTCAGTTTCGAATGGGATCTCCTATATCTGTAGATCACAAAAACAAAACAATTAAGTTAGATAGCAGCGAAGTCTTGCCATTTGATCAATTAATTGTCGCTTTAGGTTCAGCAACGGCTGATTTTGGAATCCCGGGTGTTACAGAACATGCACTAGGAATGAAGAGTGTTAATGAAGCGATTGCTATTCGGGCCGAGGTCATGCGCCGCTTTGAAGATTTGTGTCGCTTTGAAGATGACACAATTTTTTCAATCTCAGTTGTAGGTGGCGGACCAACAGGTGTTGAGATGGCTGGAGCCTTTGCTGAATTAGTTCGTGGTCCTCTGAAAAATGATCAAGCTCATGCCGCCGCACATATCAAAATCAATTTGATTGAAGCAGGCCCACGCATCTTGCCGATGTTTTCAGAGAAGCTTTCAGCCCATGCAAAAAATGATTTAGAAAAACTTGGCGTTACTGTTCACTTGAATACCGCTGTTGCAGAGATTAAACCTCGCTCGATTTTAATTAAGGGTGGAGATGCATTGCCTTCGGAGGTAACTGTGTGGGCTGCCGGTGTTAAAGGTGAACCTGCTGGAGGACAACTTAATCTTCCACTTGTAAATACACGTATTGATGTGGATCAAACATTGCAGGTTAAGCATTATCCGCACATCTTTGCAATCGGTGATATCGCTGGTTTTGTCGCTGAAAACGGTCGTTTTCTTCCGATGGTTGCACCAGTTGCAATGCAGCAGGGACGATTTGTTGCAAAACAAATTAAACGACTTGCGCAAGGCCAACCTTTGCAAAACTTTAAGTACACCGACAAAGGTTCAATGGCAACAATTGGTCGTCACAAAGCAATTGTTGAGGTAAAAAATCTTCGTATGGTTGGAATTCCTGCTTGGTATGCCTGGCTATGGCTACACCTGTTTTACTTATTAGGCGGACGCAACAAGATTGGCACTATGGCTGATTGGACTTGGAACTATCTGACCTTTGATCGCGGAAATCGTCACATCATGGATACTCTTTAACCATGAGCGAATACATCAAAGTTGATGGCCATGATCTGTACTGCTACGAATGGGAAAATGAAGGCGAAGCGGTAGTTCTGCTTCATGGTGGAATGAGTCAAACAGCTCATTGGGCAACCAGCATCGTTCCATCACTAGAGGATTACCACGTCTTTGCTTACGATCGCTCTTCACATGGCTTCACTGCATACCGCGAAGAGAGTATTAACTTTAAGTACCAGGTACGTGAAGCGATCGCTTACCTAGAAACAGTTGTAAAAGAGCCAGCTCACATAATTGGCTGGAGCGATGGCGGAATCATTGGATTGTTTATTGCGATTCAACGGCCAGATCTTGTGAAATCTCTGGTTGCTATTGGTGCCAACTATCACTTTAAAGGCACCGTTGATTCATTTGAGATGGGCCCTATCAGCGATGAAGATCGCGCTGAATACGCTATTTACTCACCAGATAGCCCAGAAACAATGGATCGTATCCATGAACATTTCGGCGAGATGTGGAAGAGCGAGCCAGATATTCCAGTATCGGATCTACAAAAGATTCAGTGCCCTGTATTGGTTTTAGCTGGAGATGATGATGTTATTCGCCATCAGCACACAGTTGATTTGTATGAAGCGCTGCCTCTAGGTCAATTAGCGATAGTTCCAGGAACTTCGCATATCTTGCCCAAGGAAAAACCAGGGCTTATGAATTTGATTATTACCGAATTTCTAGAGGATTTAACTTATCCCGTTACACGCATGCCGATTCGTAGAACAAATCCAGTTAGCAATCAACCGGAGTAATTTTTCCTGTAGCTACATCGTAAATCGCTCCACCAACAACTACATCCTTATTTAATAACTTATATTTTCTTACACGCTTAACATCGATCATGAGTGCTTCACGCTGATCTGAAACGGTGCGAAACTCTAACTCTGATGTATCGACACCAAACTTATCTTTGATTTGCTTATGGATTTCAGATTCTTCTACGCCAGCCATACGACAGTTGGTGTGAGGCATAATCAAGATTCGCTTTACGCCAAGCAAATAGGTTGCAAGTACCAAGGTACGTAAAACGTCTTTTGTAACACGAGCACCTGCGTTACGTAGGATCTTCGCATCCCCTGATTTCATCCCAACAACAGATAATGGGTTAATACGTGAATCCATGCAGGTAACAATTGCAAGACCTTGTTGAGCGACCCCGGTTAGTTCGGAGTACTTGAAAGTTTTGGTGTACTCATCATTCGCCGCTAGGGCATCTTTAAACTCATCAAATGGAAATGAGTTCTTAGACATCCGAACTCCTTCCGTTAAACCGGAGCCCCCCGTCAGGATTGAACTGACGACCTGCGCATTACAAGTGCGCTGCTCTACCACTGAGCTAGAGAGGCCTGCTCTTCGAGTTACCCCGAATACAGCAGCCGCAATTATGGCAGTGAAGGGCCAAAACTTAAAATCCAAGGCTTAGGGCTGGCTCACCGATAGGTTGCTCCCATGAGATTAGGCGTTCTCGATGTGGGTTCAAACACCATCCACCTTCAGGTGATGGATGCCCACCCAGGTGCAAGACCTACTCCAACTACAAATTTCAAAGTTGAACTACGTTTAACCGAATATCTAGATATTACCGGTGCAATTTCAGCTGGCGGAGTTCAGTTGCTCAATGATGCGATTAAAGAGGCGGTGGCACATGCCCGCGAAAACTCAACTGATGAAATTTTAGCCTTTGCAACATCTGCTGTGCGCGATGCAAGTAATGGTGCGCAAATAATTGCCGACATCAACAAAACACACGAGATTGATTTGCAGGTACTAACTGGTGATGATGAAGCATCGATGACCTTTCTTGCGGTGCGACGTTGGTTAGGTTGGTCTGCAGGAAAACTTTTGGTACTAGATATTGGTGGCGGCTCACTTGAAATCGCAAGTGGTGTAGATGAAAATCCTGAGGCAACATTGTCATTGCCATTAGGCGCTGCACGCTTGACCCGTGAATTCTTAAGTAATGATCCTTATAGTGCAAAGGGAATCAAGTCAGCAGAAAAGCATGTTGATGATTTATTAAAGAGCTCACTTCCCGAATCTCTAAGATCGCATGATGCAAATCATTTTGTTGCAACAAGTAAAACTTTTAGAACCTTGGCGCGTATTTGTGCTCAGTGGTATGGCGACAACCCAAAGTTTCTCGAAAAGTCCGCACTTGCCTCTGCCTTGCCTCGATTGTCAACGATGACAAACAAGGAACGTGCCGAGCTACCTGGTGTTTCATCTAGCCGTGCTCAGCAAATAGTTGCTGGTGGAATCGTGGCCCTTGCCGTTATGGAAAGACTTGATGTTGATGAGGTTGAGATCTGCCCTTGGGCGCTGCGCGAAGGCATTGTTTTGCGTCGCCTAGATTGGCTTGCAGACTAAACAGCTGGTGCTTGTACCCAGTCAATGGCAACGATTTCACCATCACGGTGATGCAAAATCCATGCCTCGCCCGGCAATAAACCATGATCTAGCTCTTTAAAATTCTTCTTGCCAATGAACTTTGCAACGATGCCCGGAATTACTGGGTTGTGGCCGCAAACAATTGCTCGCGCTTCACTTTCGATAATGTCATTAACCACATTGATCGCAGCTTTTTTATCCTTTTCAAATGCATACTCACTTAACTCGCTCCAGTAAACCAAGTTAAGTGACATTGAGCGAGCCATAGGTGAAACAGTTTCGTAGCAACGCACTGCATCAGAGCTATGGATTTCGGATACCGCAAATGGCAAATAGATCGCATGCATCCTCTTAGATTGCAGCTGACCTAGCTGAGCCAATGGACGATCACCATCATCGCCCTCCCATTCTTCGCGAGCAATAGCTTTTCCATGACGGAGCAAAATTAACGGTGTTGTATCGGCGCCAAACTTTTCAAAGTTCTTTAATACCTCTTGATCGCCTTTACGTGACAGCTTTGTGTAGGCGTCAGAGACAGTTACCCAAATAAGTTGATCAACCTCTTCGGTGTCATGAACTGCTGATGGCTCACCAATTGCTTGTGCCGACCAATATCTAACTGTTTTTAAATCTTCACCAACCTCATATTGGATTTTGCAAAGCTCTGGGCCAAAGATTGCGTCATAGCCAGTTTCCTCTAAAACTTCGCGGTGTGCGCAACTAATCTCTGCCTCGCCTGATTCAACCTTTCCCTTTGGGAAGGACCAATCGTCATAACGTGGTCGGTGAATCAAAGCTACTTGCAGCAAATCCTCACTTAATCGACGCCACAACACCGCACCTGCAGCTTGGATTACCTCCACTTAGCGCTCCTTTGAGTAATGCTCAATAAGTGAGGCATGTGCATTTGTTAGACCCTTTTTGGTTGGACGAGTCCATGTTGTGCCATCTAACTGCCATGAAGAGGTATCTGATGAGAGGCCTAAATCAAGCAAACTCTGAAGTCGCACATGGTGTTCCTTGCGTTGGACCAGAACCAGACTTTCAACGCGACGATCTAAGTTACGACCCATTAAATCTGCGCTACCGATCCAATACTCATCATCTCCACCATTAATGAAGTGATAGATACGTGAATGCTCAAGGAATCGACCCAAAATTGATTTAACAATGATGTTTTCAGAAACACCCTTGATGCCGGGTTGGACCGCACAAATTCCACGGATTAATAATTCGATCTTTACGCCAGCTTGAGACGCTTCATATAACTTGGCAACAAAGCCTTCATCCAAAATTGAATTCAACTTAAATTGAAGGCCTGCTGGACGACCATTTTTCGCATGCTCGATTTCACGATCAATGCGCTCGATTAAACCTGAACGCAATGTGCGGGGAGCAACAAGTAAGCGTGAATATGTTGATTGAGGGGCAAAGCCCGACAACTGATTAAAGAGACGGGTTAGATCCTCAGTTAATTCAACATCGGCGCTAAGCATTCCAAGATCTTCGTAGATACGTGCGGTCTTTGGATTGTAATTTCCAGTTCCGATGTGACAGTAACGTCGAATACCTTGTGGCTCATCACGCACAACTAACGAAAGCTTTGCGTGAGTCTTCAATCCCATCAATCCATAAACAACGTGAACACCGGCAGCTTCAAGCTTTCGTGCCCAACGTACATTTGCCTGCTCATCAAAGCGTGCACGGATTTCAATAACAGCGACAACCTGCTTGCCAGCCTCTGCCGCTTCGATCAACGCTTCAATAATCGGCGAATCACCTGATGTGCGATACAAGGTTTGCTTGATCGCTAAAACTTGTGGGTCCTTTGCTGCATTTTCTAAGAAGTGCACAACAGATGAGGTAAAGGATTCATATGGGTGGTGTAACAAAATCTCGCCCTGGCGGATCGCTGCAAAAAACAGGTCACTATCCTCAGAATCCACCTCTGATAGCGCTTTAGCCGTACGTGATCTAAATGGAGCAAACTTTAGATCAGGGAAATCAAGATCTGCGATTTTATGTAGCGAGGTTAGGTTAAGAGGTGCACTTACTTGGAAGATGTTTTCTGCACCAATAGTTAACTCAGAGGCTAACTTGGAAACCAAATCATCATCAACACCAGCCTCAATCTCAAGACGAACTGGTGGACCAAATCTACGGCGCAACAACTCTTGTTCTAATGAAAGAAGTAGATCTTCAGCCTCTTCCTCATCAAGTTCAATATCTTGGTTTCGGGTAACTCGGAATGTGTAGTGATCCTCGATAGTCATACCTGGGAACAACTCTTGTAGGTGAATTGCGATTAAATCTTCAAGAGGCAGGAAGCGCGTAGAACCAAACTTGGCCGTTGCGATAAAGCGAGGCAAAATTTCTGGAACCTTTACGCGTGCAAAAAACTCTTCTTGTGTAGTTGGGTTCTTCACCATCACTGCAAGGTTGAGAGATAAACCAGAGATATATGGGAATGGATGGGTTGGATCTACTGCAAGTGGAGTCAAAACTGGAAAGATTCGATCTTGAAATAGCTTCGCAACATATGAGCTTTCAGTCTCATCTAGTTGCTCCCACTTAACAAATTCAATGCCGTGCTGCTTTAATTGAGGCAGAATTTCATCGTTAAGTACCTTTGACTGACGAGAAACTAGCTCATTGGTTTTTTCGCTAATTAATTTCAGTAATTCCTTCGGCTTATGCCCCGCAACATTTGCTGCTGTAACATCATTTTCAATCTTGCTCATCAGGGTTGCAACGCGCACCATAAAGAACTCATCTAGGTTTGATGAAGAGATCGCCAAGAATCTAAGTCTTTCAAGCAGTGGGACCGTTGAATCTTCTGCCAATTCGAGAACCCGCTGATCGAATGAGAGCCAACTAATCTCTCGATCGGTTAAATGCTGGTTTTTCATGCTCCGATTCTCTCCTGATTGGGTGAACAACAGGTAATCAGAGTGAGTCCGCCGGCTAAACCAAGGGGCGATTTCACGCTCAATCCGTATCGCCAGCACTCACTTTCCTGAGAGACTTCCCCTCGTGATTAACAACTACTGGATGAGCCCCGAGACCACATCTGTAAACCGTTTGCCGATGCTCAACATCGAGCACTTCGAGCAGATTTCATTAGATGGAACCTGGCGCTTTCAGTTGTTGCATTCGCCAACTGAAAAGTTAGGCAAGCGCTGGGCATCAATCCCAGTTCCAGGTCTGTGGACTATGCAAGAACCATCAGATGTTTTCTTTGATAAACCAATTTATACAAATACGCAGATGCCATTTGAGGAGCAACCTCCCTTTGTTCCAGGAGAAAACCCAACTGGAATTTATGAGCGCGACTTTGAACTTCCAAAGAGCTGGGCTGGTAAGCGAGTTGTTTTGCAGGTTGGTGGATATGAATCTGTTGCACTCATTCACATCAATGGACAAGAGGTTGGATTAACAAAGGATTCACGTCTTGCAGCAGAGTTTGATGTCACTCAATTTGTTCGCAGTGGAAACAATGTTGTTCGCATTGATGTAACTAAGTGGTCAGATGCAACCTTTATTGAGGACCAAGATCAATGGTGGCATGGCGGAATTACTCGTTCGATAAAGTTGTACGCGACTAATAAGGTTTTCATTGAACGCTTTAAAACAGTTGCTGGTTTAGAAAAAGATGGCTCAACAGGAACTTTGTCTATCGAGGCGGATTTAGGGTCACTGGATAATCTTTCAACTGATGGCTACACCCTTCGCGCATCCATTACCGAGCTGCCAAAGGTGAAGTCAGCAAATCTTTCAAAGACAATCAAGAACTTCACGTCACCTAAGTGGACAGAGCGCGATGCTGATTTAAAGAAGCGCAGCGATGATTACTTCCACGGCAAGTTCTGGAATGGAAATATTCCCGCCGATGCCAAAGCTGCCATTATGGAAAATGAGCCTTGGCCGCATGGAAAGGTGATCCTAGAAACCCGAATTCCTAAGGTAAATCCTTGGTCTGCGGAGGCTCCACACCTTTACACGCTACATATTGAGTTAGTTGATCCAAGTGGCGCAGTCATTGAAGTTTCACAACAGCGCATTGGTTTCCGTTCCATTGTTATCAAGGGCCAAGATTTCTTGGTCAATGGTCAGCCAATTACCTTTTACGGAATTAACCGCCACGACTTTAACCGCTTTACAGGTCGTGCGCTAACACGTGATGACATGCGTCAGGATTTGCTTGAATTAAAGCGGTGGAACTTTAACGCGGTGCGCACATCACACTATCCAAATGATGCAGCTTTTCTCGATCTTTGTGATGAGCTTGGCTTCTATGTAATCGGTGAAGCAAATATCGAATCACATGCTTTTATCTCCTCAATCTGCAATGACACTAAGTATTTGTCTGCATTTGTTGATCGTGTTGGCCGAATGGTGCAGCGCGATATTCATCATCCATCAGTTGTTATGTGGTCACTTGGCAATGAATCAGGTGCTGGTACAAACCATGAAGCAGCCGCTGCATTTGCACGAAGCTTTGATCCATCACGCCCATTGCATTACGAAGGTGGAATTCGCGGAAATTGGACTGGAAGCCATTCATTAACTGATGTGATTGCACCGATGTATCCAACAATTAACGCGATCAAGGAGTACGCAAAGTCACCGAAGGCTGATCGCCCATTAATTATGTGCGAGTACTCGCATGCAATGGGTAATAGCAATGGAACCCTTGCCGAATATTGGGAAGTTATTGAAGTAACTCGTGGCTTGCAAGGTGGCTTTATCTGGGAGATGTGGGATCACGGTCCTGTTCAGACAATGCCAGATGGTTCAAAGCGCAACGCATACGGTGGCGATTACGGCGAAACAAAGCATGATGGAAACTTCTGCTGCGATGGAATGGTTTTCCCAGATCGCACAGCTAAGCCTGCAATGCATGAATTTAAGGCACTTGCGGCCCCTGCAACCGTTGCTGGAGTAAAGCCAGCAACCGGTCAGTTCAAGATTTTCAACAAAAACTTCTTTACCGATCTAAGTCAGTATCAATTGCAGTGGTCAATCACCTGCGATGGTGTTATTCAAGATGGTGGAGTTGTAAAACTTCCAAAGGTTGCACCTCGTAAAAGCGTTAACTTCAAGGTCAGTTCCAAGAAGTTGGCTAAGGGAACATCACGTGGTGAACGCTTCATCACTTTCACTCTTGTTCGCATTGCAAGTACTCCTTGGGCACTTCCAATGTCAGAAGTCGGCTGGAGCCAGATCGCCCTACCTTCAACTGCGTTAACAGCACCGAAGAAGATTAAAGAACTTGGTGATGTTGTTGATGAGCACGGCCAAATCATTTTGCCGTATGGAATCGTTGCACCATCAGTTTCATTGTGGCGCGCACCTACAGATAATGATCGCATCGGACATATTGCAACTAAGTGGAACAACTATGGAATCCGTGAAATCTCACGCACCGATTGTGTAGTTACCCAAACTCCGACATCGATCAAGGTTGTTAATAACTGGCAGACAAGCACCGGTGTTAACTTCAAGCACACACAGATGATTACTCCTGTTGCTGGTGGATTTACAGTTAAGGAATCTGTAACTGTTCCAAAGACATTTGATGATCTGGCACGAGTTGGAACCTTGTTTGAATTAGATGGTTCGTTGAATGAACTGACTTACTTTGGAACAGGTGCACACGAGTCATACCCAGATCGCAAGATCGGACGCATTGGTCGTTATGTTTCATCTGTTGCAGCCCAGTACATTCCATATGTGCGACCACAAGAAAATGGTGGTCATGCTGCGGTTCGCTGGTTTGAGGTCACAAACGCGGCAGGAGATGGTCTGCGCTTTGCGATGTCTAAGCCTGCTCAGGTATCGGTAACCCCTAACAGAGATGCGGATTTAGCTGATGCAACCCATGATGTTGAGGTTCATCCATGTGGAAATACAGTGGTTCACATTGATGCCGCACACCGTGGAGTTGGAACCGCTTCATGTGGTCCAGATACTTTAGATAAGTACATTATTAAAACTGGTGTACATACCTGGGAATGGACAGTTACCCAGCTCTAATTGGCTTTAATCTAAGTGTGACAGCGGCCAGGTAATTGCAATGGGATATTTGCAGGTACGGCCGTCACCTGATGATTTACCGCGAGCACGTCGCCACATCCATGGCAGTGCAAAGGTTGCAAACCAAACAGTTGTAATTGCTGCGCGCACAAACTTGGGTGTTGGCTCTGCAGCAGCTAGTGGGCGACGCCATGATGGATCAAAGGGCAGCCCTAAAGTTTCCTGAACAGCTTGTGCGACTCGATCATGGCCCATTGGATTTAAGTGCAAACGATCAAAAGCTAAAAAGCGCGGATCTTTAAATGCTGGCTCTTCATTTGCATCACACAAGATTGCGCCAACCTCTTCGGCAATTGCGCGCACATTGTTGTTGAAATCTCTAAAGCGAATCTTCCAGCTTTCGGCTAGTCGACCTTCGCTACCGCTATCTTCTAAAACTGTAAACAACATAACTGTGGCACCTGATGCGGCAACTTTGCGTACCGCTTCGGCGTACAACGGCAAAGTTACATTGGGGTTGTACTTGGGGCGAATAACATCATTTGCACCAGCGTGAAAAGAAATCAAAGTTTCTTTTCCAGTTACTTGAGCAAGGGCAGGTTC
>Ga0214919_10012632_pt1 | contig 10356 bp, 9 predicted proteins | sample LL1503_MetaG_FD_177994 | JGI IMG/M metagenome (GOLD analysis project Ga0214919, IMG submission 177994) | Freshwater microbial communities from Lake Lanier, Atlanta, Georgia, United States - LL-1503 | ecosystem: Environmental > Aquatic > Freshwater > Lake | place: USA: Georgia | collected 2015-03-15 | reverse complement strand
CCGGAATTACTGGTCTTGGTTTCAAGAACCACAATCTCTACAACACTGGGCTTGACTCAAGCGACAGAGACAATGTTATTGACATTGGTGCGCGCAATATTCAAGGCATGTACCAACCAGACGCAATCGGTTCAGTTGTTGCAGGTGGAAATACGTATTTGTTTACCGCGAACGAAGGTGACGCGCGAGAGTACGCATGTTTGATGGGCGGCACTGACCCGACGAAACTCGAAGCCGAAGATCTTCGCCTTAGTGTTGCCGGTGACTCAACTCTTAGCTCAACCTTCAAGTCAGATGCTGTTGCCGGACGAATGAAAGTGACTCCATTTTCACCAGCGAGCGTTACAGGAACAGTTGTCACAACGAACACGAAAGTTTCGACACCGTATTCTTTTGGAGCTCGATCGTTCTCAGTGTGGAAGGCGCCAACTCTTGATGGTGTTTTCCCTGCTGAAAGAGTTTTTGACTCAGGCGATGAAATCGAAAGAATTGTTGCGACTCAGCGACCAAAGTTGTTTAATGCAGACTGGAACACAACAACTGGTTTAGTGAGTTCATTTGAATCACGAAGCGCTTCAAAAGGCCCAGAGCCAGAAGGCTTAGCAATCGGAACCGCCTATGGTCGAACATGGATGATCCTCGTTCTTGAACGCGACAGTGGTGTCATGCTCTACGACATAACCGACCCGGTCAAGCCTCAATTTCGTCAATACTTAAACACTTCGATACCAGGTGGCGACATAATTCTGGGCACTGCTGGAAACGTCTCGCCAGAAGGTGCGTTGTTCTTAGACGGCAAAAATAGCCCAACTGGCAAGCCAATGTTCGTGATCTCTTATGAGTTGTCAGGGACAGTTGCAATGTTCGAATTGACTGCTCCGAAGTGACCGACCTTTAGTAATAACAAAAGAATTACTTTAAAACTCAAATATAAAAATTAACCACGATGAAAGGGATAATAAAAATGAATATCTTCAAACGCGAGGGCTCAATGGTTCGTCGCCATTCAGTTCGATTGATAACTGCAGCAGCGCTTGCTTTATCGGTTTCGTTTCCAATGGCAACATTGGCAGCGCCGTCAGTTAAAGCCGGTGACACATGTGCAAAGACATCCTTAAATAAGACAAGCGGCACATTTAAGTGCACGTACTCATCGGTGACAAAGAAATACACCTGGGTGACTGTTGCGACTACAACTGCGTCACGAGCAGATTGGCCGAAGAAGTTAATAATTGGTGCGGTTCCAAGTGAGAACGCAGCGTCAATGACATTGCGATATCAAAACTTCGTCAAGTTGATGAGCCAGGCAACTGGTTTGCCAGTTGAGTTTTACGCGGCAACAGACTACGCAGGTGTTATTGAAGCGCAAGTAGCGGGAAGAGTTGACATGGCGTTCTACGGTCCATTCTCATACGTACTTGCAAAAGCTCGTGGAGCAAAAATTGATCCAATCGGTGCGGCGATTCCGTCAGCAACTGGAAAGCCTGGCTATTACAGCTACGGCATCACCAATGCATCACGCTCTGACATCAAGTCAATTAAGGATTTCAAAGGCAAGAATGTTTGCTTTGTTGACGCGGCGTCAACTTCGGGATTCTTGTATCCAACTGCAGGACTTCTAGCAAATGGAATTTCATCGAGTGACTACACTTCGACTTTTGCCGGCGGACATGATTCGTCAGTACTTTCAATCGAACGTGGAACTTGCGATGTCGGTTTTGCTTATGACGACATGGTTGACTCGCTCCTGATTGATCAAGGAAAACTTGCCAAGGGCGCTGTGAAAACAGTCTGGAAGAGCGAAGTAATTGCCGGAGCGCCGATGGCTGTTCGTGTCGATTTGCCAAAAGATTTGGTCGAGATCATTCGAACAACGGTGCTCGAAAAAGCAAACGTGCCGGGTTTTGTCGCTGCAGGTTTGTGTGCGACTGCGACTGATTGCCGAATCATTGAAGACAAGTCGTGGGGTTTCACAAAAGTTGTTGACAGCTACTACGACGGAATCCGTCAAGTTTGTGAAGCAACTCGTTCTACTAAGTGTCGATAAGTCTTATAACTAGCTAATAACTAGCTAATAACTAGCTAACTAATTAGTAAGGACCGCTTACCAATGTCAAAAATATTTTCGGTCGATGCTGACCCAATCGTAAGTTTGACAAAGGTATCTAAAAGGTTTGCAACTGGAACCCTTGCGCTCGACGAGGTTGATCTCGTCGTGCCAAGGGGCCAGTTGTTATCTCTAATCGGTCAGTCTGGTTCTGGTAAGTCAACACTGCTACGACACATCAACGGTTTACATAAGCCAACTGGTGGCGAAGTTTTAGTAATGGGATGCAACGTTGGTGACGCAAAGTCAAAAGAGTTGCGTCAGATTCGTAAAAATATTGGATTTGTGTTTCAGCAGTTCGGCTTAGTCGGTCGTGCTACATGTCTAGAAAATGTTTTGACCGGAGCGCTTGGACGACTTGGTGGTCCGAGGTTCGGATTAGTTAGTTACCCAAAAGCACTTCGTCGCGAAGCTTTCGAGCATCTTGAGCGCGTCGGGCTTGAAAGTCAAGCATTCCAGCGCGCAGACACTCTTTCTGGCGGGCAGATGCAACGTGTTGCAATTGCACGAAGTTTGATGCAACAACCGGTGATGTTGCTTGCCGACGAGCCTGTCGCATCGCTTGACCCAGAGTCAAGCGCACAAGTGCTTGAGTTGTTGCTCAAAATTTCTATCGAAGAAAAAATGACAGTAATCGTTACATTGCATCAAGTTGAACTTGCAATCGGTTGGGCAAATCGAATCGTTGGTTTGCGCGAGGGGAAAGTAGTTCTTGATCGTTCAGCCATTGGATTAACTCAAGAAGATGTAATGGATGTTTATCGGCGTGCAGATCGCAGTAGTGATTTAACTAATCAAGAAGCTGAGTTTCCTGAATCTGTTGATTCTTTGAGTTCGTAATGTTGAGCGCCCCCCGCTCAACAACGCGTTTGAAGTTAGGTGGTGTCTTTCTTGTGTTTGTTGCTGCGACAGTTTGGTCGTGGCTGTACATAAAAATGACGTTCTCAACGTTATTTGGTGGATTTGACGACTTATGGAACTTGCTTCAATACATGTTTCCGCCTCGGTTCGATCAAATGGGTCAGGTAATTGATGCAACTATTGAAACTTTGTGGATGGCATTAATTGGCACAACCGCGTCAGTGATATTAAGTATCCCGCTGGCATTCGGCGCGGCTCGCAACACAACCCCCAACGCTGCGACCTTTGCAGTTTGTCGAGCGATAATCACTTTGGCCAGAGCAGTGCCAACTCTCATTATCGCTGCAATTTTTGTACTAGCAGTAGGTATCGGCCCTCTTGGAGGTATTCTCGCGCTTGCTCTGCACTCAATTGGAATGATTGGCAAGTTATACACCGAGGCGATTGAGAGCGCCACGGAAGCACCTCGCGATGCAGTTTCGTCAACTGGTGCTTCTAAATGGCAGACGATATTGGCGACGATTGTGCCTCAAGCGACGCCGACTTTTATTGGTGCTGCGTTGTATCGCCTTGATATCAATGTGAGAGAGTCAGCAGTTCTTGGCTGGGTCGGAGCCGGCGGAATTGGTTTTGTAATTCAAACTGCGTTGCGCGGACTTGATTATTCACGAGCGCTTGCTGCAGTGTCTGTAATTTTTGTAGTAATAACCCTCATTGAAATTAGTTCAAACAAACTTCGGGCTTCAATTATCGGTGAACAGTCTGCAGTAATTACTAAAAATCAGAAAGCCCGACAGAAATCTACCGAGCGTGATCACAAGATTTTGCTTGAAGCAGTAACTCTGCGCAAGATTAATTTGCCTTGGACATCAGAGCGAAGGTTGCGTGTATCCGCAGTTTTGTTTTATCTAGGTTTATTAACACTTGCACTCGTTACAATTAAAATGCCGATAATCTCGTCATTCGGATATTTAGATGAAATTTTTAAAACATCGGCAGATTTGTTTCCTCCTGATTTCAATACAGCGCGTCCAGAAATTATTCGTGGGATACTTGAAACAATCGCAATTGGATTCGTTGCGACAATTCTTGGTTTATTGATTGCTTTGCCCCTTGCGCTTCTCGCCGCACGCAACATTGTTGTCAATCGAGTTATTTATTCTGGCACCCGATTGTTTATGCTCGCCTTTAGGGGAATCCCAGAACTGATCGTTGCCGTATTGTTTGTTAGTGCCATGGGCCTTGGCCCCGTACCCGGAACATTGGCGCTCACGCTTGGAACCGCATTTTTTATGGCGAAACTTATTGCCGATACTCTCGAAGAAGTTGCACCAGAGCCGCGAGACGCGATTTTTGCTACAGGAGCAACTCGTTCACAGGAGTTTTTCGCTGCAGTGCTACCTCAAGCAATGCCAAACTTGATAAGTCAGACTTTGTATTTGCTTGACGTAAATTTGAGATCTTCAACTGTTCTTGGCATCGTTGGCGGTGGCGGAATTGGATTTTTACTACTCAGCGCATTGCGAGTACTTGAATACCAAACTGTCGGTGCGATTTTGATTTTAACTTTTGTTGTTGTCTACGCGATCGAATTGCTTGGTTCGTGGGTTCGCAAACTCGTTGAGTAATTAAGAGCGACGATCCCAGCAGGCGTAGTGCCAATGACGACGCAAGTCTGGTGCGTCAACTGGTACACAGACATAATGCCCGATGCCCTCGTAGATGTCTTGATTGCAGCCAGGGCAGATATACATCTTCAGCGCTTCATACGGTTGCACACGGCGAACTTCAACATCGCCGTATAGTCCATTCCAAATTGATTTTGACATTTAGCTAGTCATTCAAATAACCCGAATGCCCAGATTATTAGTGCAGTGATTGAGAGCATTGCACTAGCCACGATCAGATAGTCAATCGGGCGAGTGTTACGTTTGCGAGTCGGGTTGAATCCCACAGGGCAAGTATCGTCTATGAAATGGAAACTCTTGGTGTTATGCGCGAAGATTCTGTCGTAACTGTGACAATAAACCAGCCAAAAAAGAAAAACGCCATAGACAGATCTATGTGGGATGGTCTCACCGAGATATTTCGAGAGATCGCCGATAATTCTGCAGACCGAGTCGTGATCATCACTGGTGCTGGTGGAGATTTTTGCTCGGGCGCAGATCTAAGTGGTCGTGGTGACACAGCAGAGCGCAACGAACCTGCTGCGCGAAATGATGTGCATCAACTAGCGGCGATGCGTCGAGTAAATGAAGCCTGTATCGCTCTGCATAAGTTGCCTCAGCCAACAATTGCGAAAGTGCGTGGCGTCGCGGTGGGTGCTGGTTGCAATTTGGCTTTGGGGTGCGACTTGGTTGTGGCTGCAGACAACTCGCGGTTCTCTGAGATTTTCGTTCGCCGTGGGCTATCGCTTGACTTTGGTGGTTCGTGGGTGCTGCCGCGTCGCGTCGGTTTGCATCGTGCCAAAGAATTAGCATTTTTTGGAGAAATTATTGGGGCGACTGACGCGTACGAGATGGGTCTGGTTAATCGAGTCTTGTCAGACGGTGAGATAGATCAGTTTGTTGACGATTGGGCGCGCAAACTTGCGGCTGGCCCGCCGATTGCCTTGGCGCAAACAAAACAACTTCTGAACAATTCTTTGAATCTGACACTTGAACAAGCGCTAGATGACGAAGCAGCCGCGCAAACAATTAATTTTTCTACTAGCGACACGGCAGAAGCAATGCGCGCGTTTACCGAAAAGCGAGATCCGAAATTTACCGGAAAATAATTTCTGCGCTGGCGATAGTCGCGACGCTTTTAATTTGTAGCTCGCAAATTGCGCTCGCCGCGGCGCCACCCGTTGACGACACGATCCCCGATGAGCAAGGAATTGGCGACGGCGCGATTGACGAGAGCATCCCGTTAGTTGATCCGACAACGCAAACGACGCTTCCTGCTGGATGTGTGGCCCCGCGTGCGGCAATCGCGACATTTCTTGGCGAACTTGTGTCTGCTGATGATGGGGCGGCAATTTTTAGCGTTGTGCAAGTGCGAGGTGGTTCGCTTGGTGCGTATGTCAATGCGGGGGCGATTTCAATTCGATATGCCGAACGCGAGACAAGATTTCTGCGTGTTGGCACTACCTACTTGGTAGGCGCTGGTGGCAGTGAACTATTTTCAACCCTTGAATCTAAAGTTCGCGCCAAGAAACAACTTTTCGCCGGAGATGCCGTCGTGGGTATCGACGAATCAGACAAGCCTTGCCCAGTTATTGAAGATCCGGTTTTGACACTGCTGCCTAACGGTCAGATGATTAACGCTGGGGTGTTCTCATTGTTGCGCAACGGTCGCAGTGGTTTAGTGCAAGCTGCAGTTTTGCCATTACTTTTTGCTTTAGTCTTTTTAGTTGGATTAGTAATAACCAAACGTCTATTCGTCGGCGCCGAAACTATTTCAAAAAAACCTTTGTCAAGACCTAGAGTTTCGTCAGTCAAATCAGTTTCGTCGCGTAAACGAAGCACACGTAACACACGTAGCACACGTGGCAAATAATTTCACCGCGAGTTAAACGCGTTAGTTGCAGTTTCGCGAATTTGTTGCACAGCATGTGTTAAGCCTTTTGGATCTTTAAACAGCGCGCTACCTGCAACTAAAACATTTGCTCCAGATTTTGCAGCGCCGCCAACAGTGTCAACGTTTATTCCGCCGTCAACTTCGAGATTGACTTTGTCGTCAAGGTTTGCGTCTGAAATCATTTTTCGGACTTGGGCAATTTTTGGCTCCATCGTCTGAATATATTTTTGACCGCCAAATCCTGGTCGAACTGTCATCACTAAAACTAAATCAACAAGGTCAAGTACATCGGCGACTGCGCTGGCATCAGTTTCTGGGTTGAGTGCGACAGCCGAAGTTGCACCAAGCGCATTTATGGTTTCGAGAGTGTCGCGTAAGTTCACGCACGCCTCGGCATGCACAATCAAACGACTGCATCCAGCTTCGACATAACGACTTGCCATTGCCTCAGGGGTCAGAACCATAAGATGCGCTTCAAATGGAAGTTTCGTTAACGAGCGCGTTGATGCGATGATGTCAGGGCCGAATGTAAGGTTTGGCACAAACTGGCCGTCCATTACATCCCATTGGATTAGGTCTACGCCGGCTTGATCAAGCTCGCAGATTGCATCGCCAAGTTGCGAGAAATCAACTGGCAACACCGACGGAGCTATTTGAATCGGTTTCATCTTGTTTTACAGCCTAGGGTGCGAGGGCATGAGTAACGAAGATGTAACTATTGAACGCATCGTTGCGGGTGGAGACGGCATGGCGCGTCTCTCTGATGGACGAGTTGTTTTTATCGGCGGAACGATTACGGGCGAACGAGTTCGAGTTGAGATCACGACGAATAAAAAAGATTTTGCGCGTGGTACGGCACTTGAGATTTTAGATGCTTCGCCGCATCGAGTTGCTGCGCCGTGCAAGTTCGTCGCTGCCGGCTGCGGCGGATGCAGTTGGCAGCATCTCGCCGCTACTGAGCACATGTCTACCAAAGTTGCAATAGTTCACGAGGCGTTGCGGCGCACTGCGAAATTAAGTGAGGCTGATGCTTTAGAGCTAGTTCAAACTGGTGGATCTGTAAGTTCGCAGGCGTCGCGCACAACTTTACGGATGGCTGTGTTACCAAATGGCAAACTTGGGTTTCGTCGCGGTTTGAGCAATGACTTAATTGAAACAAGTCCGTGTCTCGTCGCTCACGACTTGCTCAATGAAATCATCGCCACAGCGAAAGTAAAGAACGCAACAGAAGTAACACTTCGTTGTAGTGCGTCAACTAGTGAGCGCGGTGTTTGGTTGCATGACGAACACGGTCGTGGTCAGGTCACTGGTTTGCCTAATGATGTTGGTGTTGGGATCGAATCGTTGGTGCATGAAGTTATTGCTGGCGTGAAGTTGCGAGTGATGATGACATCATTCTTTCAGTCGTCGCATGAGGCCGCTGAGCTGCTCGTTGCTGCAGTTCGCGCAGCAGCAGGCGAGCGTGCACTCTCTGGTGTTGACGGTCGAATAATTGATGCCTATGGTGGCGTTGGTTTGTTTGCAGCAACATTGCTCAGCCCAGATGTGCCGGTGACTCTGGTTGAGGCAAATGAATCTTCATGTCGTGACGCAGCCGTGAATCTTGCGCAACATATTTTGCAAACTCGTGATACTGGTTCACCAAGTGAAATCGTTCGGAGTAATGTCGAGCAGTGGAAGCCGATATCGGCGGGGCTAGTAATTGCAGACCCGGCACGCACTGGTCTTGGCCCGTTAGCAGCGTCCCGTCTAGTTGAGACAAATGCTCCGCGAATAGTTTTAGTGAGTTGCGATGCTGTCGCAGGCGCGCGAGACCTTCGGCTGTTGATTGATGCCGGCTATGAACTTAGTCAAGTCACAGTGCTTGATTTGTTCCCACACACTCCGCACATTGAAACCGTCAGTGTTCTGCAGCGATCAAATCGCTGATGGAGAGATTTTAGAGCAAGTGTTGGTAGCGCCTCAAGAAGTCTGCCCCAATTCGCACGCCTTCCTGTACTTGCCACTTGGGTATTTTGCTACGCAACGAATTGAATCTTGACTGCAATTCAATGTCTTCTTCAGTTTCGATCCATGTGCCGTTCAGACGCTGATCCATCTCAAGTACAACTTCATTGATCTCATCAGATGTGTTTTTGATAATCTCTATATCACCCTCGATCAAAGATTTTTTATGTGCCCAACCTTCGCCATGTGCGATCATCCAAGAAAAAGGCATCAGTTTTTTCTCACTCCGAGACCACGCAAGTTGTGGAGTTTTTAAATCCAATTGCCCAAAGCTTGTATTGAAAAGCCCGTATGAGTCGGTCAGGATAGCAGGCTTGTTTAGCGCCGATGCTGGCCAGTAAATACCTGTACCAGCTCCTGCAATTACGAATTTGCAGTTTCCTAATAACCAGATGTCGCCAAATTCTGATCTAGATGTGCTTGCGTAATCGATTATTTTACTGATGCTTGGGGACATCGTGCTGTCGATTGATTTTCCCAGTCGAATTACCGCAAGACCTGCATCTGAAAGCGAGTTGACGCAGCGATAATACGAATCCCAATTGGGCATACAGGAATAAATGTCTTTGTTGCTTTCTGAATCTTTATTGGGTGGATATTTACTTAGGTATTAGGATTTTTCGGGTAGGGCAATACAAACAAATGGCTTATTAGCGTTAGGTAAGAGACTCCTTTCCAAATCAATGCCTTGTTTTCGTTCAGAATCTGTAAAAGCCAAAGTAGGGGGTGATTTTGACCAAATAATCATCTGGTTTTCAGATTGTCGGCGAGCAAGGTATCTGCGCTCTATTCGCAAAATTGGAAGCGTGTAGCGGATGATGCCGCGGAAGAACGGGCGGTCGTTGTCTAGAAACGGCAAAACACGTCCATACATTGCCGTAAACGCTCGGTTGGGTGAGTCACAATCCAACACGGCGAAAAGTAATGCTGGTTTGGTTCCAGAGATTTTGGTGTTGTGCGTTTCAATGCGTAAGGCAACTTCGAGATCTTCAACAATAAATGAAATTTTTGAGCGGTCACATCGCAACATAAATATTTTTACTGGTCTGAATATTGAATAAACGCCAAGCACCAGAGTCGCACAGAGTGACAACGGCAAAAAAACTATAAAGCGTCCAACCAAATATGCGAGCCGTAAATATCCATCATCAGTAATTGAATTACCGAAGAAAAAATACTTAATTAAGTTGGTCTTAATACGAGAGATCATCGATGAAAGTTTACTTTGTTGTAAGCGAGTCAATCAGACCACGCAAGTAGCCGATGAGTTTGCCGAAATCCAATACTGCGCCAGTCAGTAACAGCATCACCAACCGGTCTGGTCGTAAAAAATAGACCGCATTCGATTTTGACTTCTTGATAGCTAGACCAAGACGTGCAAAAAAATATGCCACCACACCAGCGACAGCAAACGAGGGTGCAAATATCGCGAGGACTAATCCCACGGCTGCGGCCGAAATATAGACAAACGGTGTTTTCGTGTTTCCGCTACGCGATGTCGGTCTTGCGTACAAGATTGACTTTTTGAAAACTCTCCAAAGATTTGGAGCAAAACTTGTCCCAAAATATGAGACGACCACAGACTCGTTAATTAGTCGGTTTTGACCAAAACGATTTGCATCACGAATCCACTGTGCGTCATAACCAGCTCGCAAGTCTTTGAACCTGCCGACAGTTTCAAAAATATTGCGCCTAAGCAAACTTGACGGCATGCATGGCCGAAATCGGCGATACCCATAAGTATGAGCAATCGCACACTTATCGGTTATCCCCTCGCCAGAAGTGATCAGCCCACCTGAGACCCAACTGGCATCAGAGTC